>WFLX010261466.1_pt1 | contig 10400 bp, 6 predicted proteins | sample 4967041 | NCBI WGS metagenome assembly WFLX01 (sample SAMN12857096, study PRJNA449069) | gut metagenome | isolation source: stool from male and female vole | host: Microtus ochrogaster | place: USA:Florida | collected 2017
TTCTCATCAACCTGACATGTGAAATCAAAACGAAGACGATGCTGTATTTCACGGGCTTTTGCAATCAGCTGTATGCCGTCTTTTGCCACAGCTGTAACCGGAGGTGTATCGATGACCTTAGGATTCACGCTCATCTGCACCGCCTGAAACACGTCACGCCCGGCAAGGTCGATAGCTGTCGCCATTTTGAATCCGAGGTCAATATTTGCTTTCGATGCCGACACAAGTGCATGGACTACTTTTTCTACATTTCCTCCGGCAAGATAATGAGCTTCGAGGTCGTCGCGGGAAACATCGTGCAGACCAGCCTTGTGGGCTTCAATCATTGCCTGAACGATTGTGCCTACAGGCACTTTGCGGATTCGCATCAGCACAAGCTGCATCAGCGAAATTCGCACTCCGCTCACCCGTGCGCTTATCCATAGGAAAAAAGGAACGTAGTAGAAGAATATGCATAGTAGCAGCAACGCTACCGCAGCAAGTATAATAACAGTTAATTCCATAAGATATAAAATGTAAATGATTGATTCAATGAAAAGAGCAGACAGGATTATATCCCCGGCATCTCTGCGCTTACTATCCTGTTGCGCAAAGATGTTATCTCGTTTCTGAGCCGTTCTATATTTGCCTCGGCATCAAGTATAGAACCTGAGCGTGAACGGTTTCCGCGTGAATATTCATCCCTGAGTCTGGCGAGCGATGTCTCTTTCTCTTTAAGCTGCTCTATGCGTGAAGCGTACTGTCCAGCAAGGGAACGTGCCTGTGATGACCTGAGCTGTTTTAGCGTGAGCTGTCTGCCGTCCGGCATCGGAATGACAAGTTCCGGCTCTGCATCCTCTTTTGCTTCTTTAGCCCGTTCAGATGCCGCAATCAAATCGGAGTAGTCTTTGCCGTATTCCCATGTCCTGCGGTAGTCGGTGAGCCGTGCGAGTCCACCGAGGTTTTCAGTGTCAACAGGATAATTGATTCTCAGCTCCTGCGGTATAAACTTGTAGATGGTGATGTAGTCACCGAGACGGTTCCTGTCGGTCGCCCACCAGCCTATTCCGGTTTCCTCATCAATTGCAAGGAGGTAATCATCGTAAGGGGAGTTATAAGGCATGCCGATATTTTGCGGTTGCAGGAATTTTTCGCCGTCAAAGCGTGAAATGAAAATATCGTATCCTCCCAGTGAATTTTCTCCGTTATTGGCAAAATATAGGGTTATGCCATCGCTCATGAGAAAAGGGAAATTTGCATCTCCGCCTTCATTTAGCGCGCTACCGAGCATCATCGGTTCCTCCCATGAGCCATCTGCGAGCTGCCATGTCTGTGCAAGCTGGATTTTGCCACCGTCGGATGTTCCCCATATAAGGGTGGAGCTGTTGTCGGAAGTGAATGCGGTAGACCCTTCTGCCGGATTTAACCGGCGGGAAAGCGACTGCGCGCCCTGAATGCTTCCGGCGGATGCCGCAAGGCGATATGCCTCAAAGAAATTTTCTTTTGGAACGGCAATACTGTCTATAATGACAATTTTCTCAACCCTGTCCAGCATCGCCTTTGCGGTTTCAATCCGCTCCATAAGGGCGTCCGCTTCTTCGCTTACCGGTTTTCTGGCTTTTTTTTGCGCAGCGGCATATTTGTCGAGAATATCTTCCGCTTCATCAAAGTGGTACTCGTCAAACTCTATTTCCGCAAGGATGATTTTAGCCTCATTCGTGCCCCGGGCAAGATATGTGCGTGCAGCTTTAAAGTCACCGGTTTTTGCCAGTGCGATTCCAGCCATAGTATTTGCTGCCGCATTTTTCGGCGCTTTGTCCGCTATAGCCCTCAGCTCCGGAGCCGCTTCGGCATAGAGTCCCTGCGCAAAAGCCTGCTTAGCCTCATCGGGAGTCATTGCGTTAGCACAATGCAAGCCGATGAGGCTAATGGTAGAAAGTAATATATGTTTTAGTTTCACGATTATATAGTCTGATTCACACCCCAAAGATACAAAATCTTTAGCAACGCCGCAATATCACACTATAGTGTAGGTGAAATGGCAGGGAGGTCAGGAGTTGGATTCGTTTTCGTGATTCTTTTTCAGGGAGTTGGTAACGAAGTTTGTGAGGTACACGGTGAATAGCGGGAAGATAATCATGCCGCTGATGGGCAGTATCACCGCCACAATCTTGCCGGCAACTGTCATGGGAGATATGCTGCATCCTACTGTGGATAGGTTCATGCAGCTCCACCATAGCGCTGTCCAATAGGAATTTACATCGGGATTGACTCCGTGCTCCCTTGAATAGAATATCAGGGAGCAGTAGTAACACACTAGAATCATGATGGATATGTAGCTCACAAACAGGCTGGTTATAGCATTGGTTGACAGGTAGCCCATTACAATGGATAGCGCAAGGGCGCCGCGCGCAAGAGGAATGAAGCGCACAAAGTACATTGCATCATGGCTCAGCTGGATGTCAAGGTAGTTGATTATGTTCAGGTAAGGGATTGACAACANCAGGAAAACAAGACGGTGGAAGAAAAATTTGGTGCGGTTTNCTGCATAAATCAGCCCGACAAGGAAGTCNAGCATGAAAAAAATACATACCCAGAACTGGAATGTCATGTATGANTTGTTCTGCATGAACGGAATGTCCTTGAATGTGTCGAAAGAAATCCATACGATCAGCATTACTGACACAACAAGCACAATAAGGTTCATAAACATCTGCAGTCGTTTGCCGAATTCGTGTTTCGGGNCTGCCGGGGNAGCGATATTAGTTGAAGTTGACATAACGGATGAATTGGTTGATTTATTTATTATTTTAAACGCTCACCGTTAAGAATTGTTTATCTTTGCGGCTCGTGAGCATAAAATANTGGAAAATATGGATAATAAGGACATATTCAGCAGGGCACGTCTGCTTTTTGGGGAACCAGGCATGGAGCGGCTTAGTGAAATAAAGGTGATTCTTTTCGGTGTAGGCGGCGTTGGTTCCTGGTGCGCTGAGGCATTGGTGCGTTCCGGAGTTGTTCATCTTACGATTGTGGATTGCGACAGTGTATGTCCCTCAAATATAAACCGTCAGCTGATGGCTGTACACTCTACATTGGGCATGCCAAAAGTGGAGGCATTGAGAGCAAGGCTTCTGGATATAAATCCTGATGCGGAAGTAGATGCAAGGCAGGAGATATTCAATTCTGAAAGTGCGTCATCTTTTAACCTTGAATCCTATGATTATATAATTGATGCGATAGATTCCCTCGCTGACAAGGCTCTGTTGATTTTGCTTGCCACGCGGACAAAGGCGCATTTCTTCTCATCAATGGGAGCTGCATTGAAGCTTGACCCGGCGCGAATCANTATCGCCGAGTTCTGGAAAGTGCAAGGATGCCCGCTTGCAAGGGCATTGCGCCAACGATTCAAAAGAAGCGGCGAATATCCTGCGCGAAAGTTCAAATGTGTTTACAGCGATGAACTCGTGGCAAACAAAGGGGTGCTGGATGAACCAGACGACAATAGCGGACGCACCAGAGTCAATGGCTCACTGATGCACATTACCTCAATTTTCGGAGCTATGCTTGCGTCTCTCGTGCTACGCAGCGCAACAGGGAATTAAGTTAGTCTACCGGATAGCCTTCAAATGCGTAGAGGTCGGTAGATAAGTATCGCTCGCCGGTGTCGGGGAGAAGCGCCACAATAATTTTTCCGGCATTCTCCTCTTTTTTAGCCTCAGCAATTGCTGCGGACAGTGCCGCTCCGGAGGATATTCCGGCAAGGACTCCTTCTTTTTGCGCGAGCAGGCGCGATGCCTTGATTGCATCTTTGTCAGTCACGGTGACAATCTCATCCACAACCGCCGGATTATAGTTTTTAGGAATAAATCCGGCACCGATTCCCTGAAGCTTATGTGGACCGGNTTTTCCGCCTGAAAGCACAGGAGAACCTGCGGGTTCCACTGCAATTGCTTTAATAGCAGGGTTATGGCTCTTAAGCGTCTCGGCTGTTCCACTTAGAGTGCCGCCTGTGCCGACTCCAGCCACAAAAATATCCACTTTGCCGTCCGTATCCCTCCAAATCTCTTCGCCTGTGGTGCGAATGTGAGCCGCGGGATTTGCCGGGTTGTCAAACTGCTGCAATATAATTGAGCCTGGGGTGTTGTCTCTTAACTCTTCTGCCTTGCGTATCGCTCCCGCCATCCCTTCACTGCCGGGAGTGAGAACCAGGGTTGCGCCAAGTGCCTTTAGCAGCTTGCGTCGCTCCTCGCTCATGGTTTCAGGCATTGTGAGTATTAGCTTATAGCCTTTAACGGTAGCTACCCAGGCAAGTCCGATGCCGGTATTGCCGCTTGTCGGTTCTATTATCACAGCTCCCGGTGCCAGTTTCCCCGCAGCTTCAGCCGCTTCAATCATGGAAAGAGCCACTCTGTCCTTGACGCTTCCGCCGGGATTGAATGATTCAAGTTTGACGAGTATCCTCGCTTTTGCCTTTTCCGCTTTTTCTATGTTCTTTACTTCGAGCAATGGAGTATTGCCGATTAGTTCTGTGATGCTGTCGTATATCTTTTCCATTTTTATCTGTTTATGCCAATAAAACAACGATTTGTCAGTAAGCGTTCTCCTCTCCGACAAAAATATTTATGACTGTACGGGCTATAATCTTCAAATCAAGCAAAAAAGACCAGTTTTCTATGTACCACACGTCATGCTCTACCCGGCGCTCCATTTTCCAAAGATAGTCGGTAGACCCTCTGAACCCGTTTACTTGCGCCCATCCGGTTATGCCAGGCTTTACAGAGTGGCGCATCATGTATTTGCCAATTATCTGCCTGTAATGCTCCGTGTGGCTTATCATGTGGGGTCGGGGACCAACAATAGACATCTGTCCTGCAAGCACATTGAAAATCTGCGGAAGTTCATCTATGCTGGAATGCCTTAGGAATCGCCCAACGGGTGTTACCCTCGGATCATTTTTTTCAACCGGCGATTCATCCGCTGGGTTGTAGTACATCGTCCGGAATTTAAGGCAATTAAATGGTTTGCCTTTATAACCGGTACGTTTCTGGCGATAAAATACCGGTCCCGGTGAGGTCGTTTTTATTGCCACTGCAACCGGAATGAAAAGAACTGAGAAAAACAGTATGGCAGATGAGGAGATAACTACATCGAGCGCCCTTTTTGCCATTCTGTAAGTCCAATGTGTGAGGGGAGAGGATGTGACCGGCATCACCGCCATGTGCCCGAGGGTGTTTATGCCAAATCCTCTTGGAACGTACCTTGATATCTGTGGCACATAGTAGTACTGCGCTTTATTATTGTCGGCTGCCGCTATCGCCGCGAGGAGCATATCGGTATCATCGCCTGGCACGGTGCAGAAAATCTCGTCGATTTTGTTTTCGCGCACAAATGGCTCAAGCTGCTCAATCGTTCCTGAAAAGATGGTTTTNTNTTCCCCGGTATATNGTTCACTGTCAAATACCCCNAGGACCTTATATCCAAATCCCGGATCATTTTCAAGCTCGGCAAGAAGCCGCCNGGTNGTTTCNTTGTTTCCTACAATAACCACGCGGCTGTAGTTTCTGCCATGCCTCCGGTAGGCTTTCAGCATGGTTCTCGCCAATGTCCTTGCAAGCGGGAGCAAAAGGAAGGCAAGCGCGTAAAAAATCGCAAGGGACTGCCAACTGGGACCTGGCACGCCTGTGAGGTATATCATAGTGATGAACAGCATGGCGTGGTAGCCGAGTGCCTTTATCGCTTCTGCGGCAGTGCGCTCCATCTTCATCGCCCTGTAGCGTGAACTCCTTGACAGTTTCCAAGCCACAGGAATCCATGCTGCTGCCGCAAGAATGATGACAGGCTTGGAAAACCATATGGCATGCTGTTGGACAGGCATAAGCAGCGACGCAAGAATGAACGACACTGCCATCGCCGCAATGTCGAAGACTGCGAGTACCCACGGCACTGTTTTCCCGAATCTGATTCTGCGTTCTGCAACTTTCATACTGCCCGGTATTGTGTGTTTTTGCTATATAAGACAGGACAAATGCGGCGGAGAGCAAGTCCCCGCCGCAAATCGTGTTCTTTATTTCAGTTTAGCAGATATGACCTTCATTTTTCCGGATATTTCAGCGATTTCATCGCGGAGCCTCTGGATTTTCCTTTCAAGGTCTCTGAGCATTGAATCACCGCTCTTTGAACTTGAACTGAAGAAGCCGAGATTGTTCTCGTATGTCTGAAGGTCGTTTTTGCGCTGCTCGAAAGCTCTTGCAAGCCTGTCACGCTCCTTTATGAGCCGGTTTTTGTCATCGCCGATTTCCTCAACAGTAGCTTCAAAAGCATTCATGCGGGCGCGTGTCTCGCGCACATCGAATTTGTCAAACAGTTCTCCAACAACAGTGCGGTACTCCTCGGCAAGTTTGTCTTTGTTCTTCATCGGCACATGACCTGTAGCCTGCCATGTTGCGCGAAGCTGCTGCAATTCCCTTATTGCCTCTTCGCGTGGTGTTTCGCTTTCGGGAGCATTCAGTTTGCGGAGCTGCTCGATAATGTCTTTCTTGATTTTGAGGTTTGCCTGCTCTGTCTTGCGCACATCAGATGTGCTCTTCTTTTTGTTTGCGAAGAAGGCATTGCAAGCATTGCGGAACCGCTGCCATACCTCGTCGCTGTTTTTACGCGGCGCCGGTCCGATTGTTTTCCATTTTTCCTGGAGCTTGATGAGCGCATCGGTTGTTTTGCGCCATTCAGTGCTCTCCTGCAACTTTTCAGCTTCTTCGCAAAGTTCGATTTTCTTTGCGAGGTTAGCGCTCATGTCCTCTTTGGCACGTTTGAAATAATCTGCCTTGCGGCTGAAGAAGTCATCGCAAAGGGCGCGGAATCTTGCAAAAAGGGTGTTGTTGGCTTTTTTTGAGGCAAAACCTATGGTTCTCCATTTCTCCTGGGCGGCAAGGATTACCTTAGTCATTTCATCCCATTCAGCAAAAGAAGCCGGGGCATTGAAATCAAGCGCTTCAATTTCTTCGCAAATAGCGGTCTTGGCATCTTCATTGTCACGCTCTTTTTTCTTTCTTTCTTCAAAATGAGCCTGATAGCGTTTGTTTACTTCTGCGCTTGCATCCTTGAATGTCGCCCATATTTCTTCGCGAACCTCTTTTGCTACGGGACCAATTTCACGCCATTTGTCATGAAGGTCCTGCAAACGGCGGAATGCGGTAATAACATCCGGCTCTTCGATGAGCTTGGTAGCCTCGTCGACAAGCAACTGCTTTTCACCAAGGTTTTTCTTGAAATCATAGTCGCGTAGCTCCTTGTTGACTTTCCACTGGTCATAGAAGCGCTCAACAGCGTCCTGATAGTTTTTCCACACAGCAGTGGTGTTCTGTGGGGTTACTTCTCCTATTTCTTTAAATTCAGCCTGCAGCTCTTTGACTCTCTGGTAGTGGCGGTTCACATTATCGGTATCTGCGCTGAACTGCTCTATTTCGGCGATGATTGCGTTTTTCCGTTCAAGGTTACGTGTCTGTTCAGCCTCGATGCGTGCTCTCTGCTCCGCCTTTTTGTCTTTCACTGCTGCAAGCGCATCCTTGAACTTTACTTCAACTTCATCTTCCGCAGCAATAAAGTCGTCAGGTTCATTTCCGGCTTCTATGAACTCAGCCTTAGCTTTCCTTACATCCTCGTTGTGAAGGAGATAAAAATGTTGCTTGATGTCTGCGACCTCCTCCGCGCTGATATCCTGCTCCGAGTGAGCAAGGGCAATAAGCTTCTCAAGGAGAATTTCTTTGGTTACATTCTCTTCTTTCACGGTATCCTGAGCAACTTCCGCAGCAACGGTGTTCTCAGCGTCAACGGGTTTCAGCGCTTCGGCGCTATCAAGCATGTCCATAATATAGCTATTATATAAGTGGGTAACGATTGGTTAACGCGGCAAACCGCCGCATCGAAAAGCCAAAGTTATACAAAATATTTAAACTCAACCTAATTTTTGGCAAAAAACTGCTAAAAGTGGCGATAAAGCGGTTTTATGGTAGTCAGAACGCTTCCTGCATGCGGATGCATCTTTATCGGTATGACACATAAAAGGCTTATTTAAGAACCTTGAAGTTGCGTCCTCCGATGTGCACAATGTATATGCCATGAGGGAGTCCGGATACTCGACCTCCATTGCTTACAGCCACACGGACTCCTGAAATATTGAAAATCTCTGCTTTGCCTTCGCCATCAATAACAATATCGCCGTTTTCAATCCGCACTGCCTCTTTCTTTTCTCCGTCAATACCGTCGATGCCAGACGGTTTCTCAATAATAGTGATTTTGCATGAAGCGGTCAGACCGTTAGCTGTCGTCGCAGTAATTGTAGCGATTCCTTTTTTCAGCGCAGACACGACTCCGTGTGCGTCTACGTCCGCAACCTCAACATCGCTCGACGTCCAAATAACCGTTTTGTCGGTAGCATCGTCCGGAGTGATTGTCACCAACAGTTGCAAAGTGCTGTTCTCAACCAGTTCGGCATCCTCAACATTCAGCGTAATCGCCGACGGTTCTATTGTTTCGGCTATGACCGTGACNATGCATGAAGCNGTCAGACCATTGGCAGTTGTCGCGGTAATTGTAGCGATTCCTTCTTTCAGTGCAGACACGACGCCGTTTGCGTNNACGTCCGCAACCTCAACATCGCTTGACGTCCAAATAACCGTCTTGTCGGTAGCATTGTCCGGAGTGATTGTTGCCACCAGTTGCAAAGTGCTGTTTTCAACCAATGTGGCATTTTCAAGATTGAGGACCAGTGATGCAGCATCAATAGCAGCCCTGATAACAGTAACTTCACAAGTCGCTGTCAGTTCTCCGCAGGAAGCGGTGATGGTTGCATTTCCCGGTGAATTGCCCCAAACTTTTCCACTGTCATCTACATTAGCTACTGTTGCATCAGAGCTATTCCATACAATAACTTTTTCTGCATCTTCCGGGATTACGGTGGCAACTATTTGGAGCGATTCGCCCTCTTTAATGGTTGCTTTTGTGGGATTCAGCGCAAGTCCTGTAGGGAGTATGATTTTTTTCTCTACGGTTACTTTGCAGGATGCAGTTATATCTCCGCAAGAAGCAGATACAATTGCCTCGCCAGGAGCGACAGCGGTTATAATGCCGCTCGCATTGACTGTTGCGATGGTTTCATTGGAAGTGCTCCATGTAATTGTGCCCTCCGCTTCTTCCGGTATGAGTGTCGCCTCAAGTCTATACGTATTCCCTTCTGTGAGTGTTATTTGTGATGTGTTGAGCGTTATACCTGTAGGGTTGACGATATTTTTTGTCACATTGATTTCACATGTTGCTGAAAACTCTCCGCACGCGGCAGTGATAGTGGCTGTGCCATTTGAAATAGCCACTCCGCGACCGGTTTCATCAACTTTGGCGATTTCTTCATCAGATGTGCTCCAAGTGATGGTGCCTTCCGCTCCTTCGGGAACTAATGTAGCTGTGAGATGGAACAAAGTCCCTTCCGTAACAGAAATTTGGGATGGATTGATGAGGATTCCTTCCGGTTTTACAACTTTTTTCTCAACAATCACCTCGCACAGTGCAGATAGTTCGCCACATGATGCTGAGATAGTCGCGGTGCCCGCTGAAACAGCTGTTATATTCCCGTTTTCGTCAACGGTAGCAACCGCTTCGTCAGAGGATGCCCATACGATAGCGCCCTCCGCCTCCTCAGGAACTATNNTTGCTTTCAGNTGGAATGTTTTGCCCTCAATGATAGTTACTTGTGAAGTATTGAGTTGGATTCCTTCCGGTTTTACAACTTTTTTCTCAACAATCACCTCGCACAGTGCAGATAGTTCTCCGCAAGATGCTGAGATAGTCGCGGTGCCAGTTGAGACAGCTGTTATATTTCCGTTTTCGTCAACGGTAGCGACCGCTTCGTCAGAGGATGCCCATACAATAGAGCCCTCTGCCTCCTCAGGAATTATTGTAGCTTCCAAAAGGAAAGTGGATTCCTCCGTAAGTGTTATTTTTGTGGTATTAAGCAGAATTCCTGTCGGTTGAACATTTTTTCTCTCAACAGTTACTATGCAGTCGGCTGAAAACTCTCCGCAAATAGCCCTGATGGTAACATCTCCTTCTGAAATTGCTTTAACNATGCCTTGATTATCTACNGTTGCAATTCGTGTGTCAGTCGATTCCCATATTATTTCCCCTTCTGTTCCCTCGGGTGTAAGAATTGCTTCCAATAGGAATGTCGAGCCTTCAGTCAGAGTGATTTGTGAAGTATTCAAACTGATTCCTGCAGGTCTGATGACTTTCTTCTCAACGGTTACTTCGCAGTATGCTGTCAGCTCCCCGAATGAAGCTGTTATAGTAGCCACTCCTGCTGCCACAGCTGTGACATTTCCACTATCATCAACAGTCGCTACTGCCTCATCGGAGCTGCTCCATTTGAT
>WFLX010388837.1_pt1 | contig 10400 bp, 8 predicted proteins | sample 4967041 | NCBI WGS metagenome assembly WFLX01 (sample SAMN12857096, study PRJNA449069) | gut metagenome | isolation source: stool from male and female vole | host: Microtus ochrogaster | place: USA:Florida | collected 2017
AATGCAGGCGAGGAATGGCTGTCGCAGTCACTCCTCGTCGAATAATAAACCAATCATTATCACAATCATTCACACATGAAGTAAAGCTCTCTTTCAGTCGCTTTACACCATTATAACATCCCCCGCCCCCAAAAAGTTCACTCCCCCCCAAAAAAATTTTCATTCCCACTATCGATGATGCCAAGCAGGGATAATTTGAAATTTTGGATTCGGGCGGGTTGCAATTTGATTTTTTTTGCGTAACTTTGCGAAAATTTAATTGCAAGATGAAAATATTTAGCGGCGATCAAATCCGCGAAATTGATCGCAAGACAATAGAAAATGAGGGTATCAGTTCGCTGCAACTGATTGAACGCGTTGCCGAGGGCGTGGCAGTTGAGGTTATCAGCCGCCTGAAGGCTAATTCCCGGATTGCAATTTTTGCGGGCTGTGGCAATAATGGTGCCGACGCGCTGAAGGCTGCCCAGATGCTCTATGAGCAGGGCTATAAACCCGAAGTTTTTCTATTCAATATCGGGGGCGACAGGCTCTCGGCCGACTGCGCAAGCTGTCGCGACCAGCTACTGGCTGCATATCCCGACGCTGATTTCACCGAGGTTATAAAGCAGTTTAACCGCCCTCACCTCGACCGCAATTATATAGTTGTTGACGGATTGTTTGGCAACGGTTTGCGCGAGGCCCTGACCGGCGGTTTCCGCGAGCTCACTAAGTTTATTTCCGACAGCGGGGCCACGATTATCAGTATCGACATTCCAAGCGGAATGTTTGTTGACTGGAACCCTAACGCCGTTGCGCGCAATATGGTGCACGCCACCGTAACCCTGGGCGTGCAGTTCCCTCATCTTGCATTTTTCTTTGCCGAAAACGCGCCTATCGTGGGCCAATGGAAAACTATCGACATTGGCCTGAGCCCCAAGGAGATTCGCCAGACCCAGGCTTCGTTTTACATGATAGAGCGGGCCGACATACGCCGGCTACTGCGCCAGCGCCTGCCATTTTCATCGAAGGCTGACTATGGGTCGTCGATGATCGTTGCCGGCAGCTACGGCATGATGGGCGCGGCAATTCTCGCTGCCCGCGGCTGCCTGCGCTCGGGTGTGGGCAAGGTTACGGTGTTTTCGCCCCGCTGTGGCTACGATGCGGTTCAGACGGCAGTGCCCGAGGCCCTGTTCGCCGCGTGCAACGCCGACCTGACCATAGGCGAAATTCACGCGTCGCACCCCTACTCGGCAATAGCTATCGGCCCCGGCATAGGCACGAGCGAGGTTACCACCAATGCCCTCGAAAAGTTCCTTACGCTCCACGACAAGCCGGTGCTTCTCGATGCCGACGCACTCAACTGCATAGCCCGGCGCCAGACCCTGCTCCATCATATTCCCTCGCACTCGATTCTTACTCCCCATGCCGGCGAGTTTGACCGCATTTTCGGCCAGCAGCCCGGTTCGGAGGCGCGCCTGATGAAGGCCATAGAGATTGCCAAGATGCACAATATAATAATTGTGCTCAAGGGCCATTATACGGCCATTGTGCGCCCCGACGGACTGGTATATTTCAATTCGAGCGGCACCCCGGCGCTGGCCACCGCCGGCTCGGGCGACGTGTTGACCGGCGTGATTTCCTCGTTTATGGCCCAGGGCTATTCGCCCGAAGTCGCCGCCCTGCTGGGCGTCTATATCCACGGGCTTGCCGGCGAACTGGCCGCCGAGGCTCATGGCATCTATGGCGTAATCGCCTCCGATATTGCCGACTTCATCGGCCCGGCCCTGAAGTCGCTCGGCTTCTGATTTTTACAAACCCGGGGCGTTCCCAATTACCGCTCATTTGAACAAATGGGCGTCCTCGCGGACGCCCAAACGCTTCAAATACACAATTATCTATAAAACAACTATTTTTGCTCTCAAAAGCATGACATTCAACAGCGAATGTTCATGTCGCAAATATAATACAAAATCGACGAAATACTACAAAAATTATGTTAAAAATTGCAAAATGTAGCCATTTTTGCCAATTTTGTGTTATCTTTGCCAAAAATCACCACCGTTCTTAACCAAAATGATAGAACCCAAGTCGCTCCCCCAAATGGAGCAATTATATAAAATCGCCAACTACAATTCCGAACTCCACGGCTCGGATTATGTTTTTCTTCACATCCGCCCGGGCGATATTTCGTATCTCGAGCCGCTGCGCGACGCCATTCGCTTCAACGGCATGATTATATTCATTGTGCGTTCCGGCGAAATCAGTTTTGCCGTAAACATGGACCGCATGAACCTCACGGCCAACAACATGCTCCTGGCCGGCGCAAACTCCATAGTTACGGTCGACACCGATTCTATCCGCGACCTCGACGCCTATATAATGTTTGTCAGCGACGAGTTTATCCATAACCTCAACTTCGAGGTGGTTATACTCAACAATCTGCCGATAACCTCGAAGCGCTCGCCGGTTTTCCGGCTCACCGAGGCCGACGTAAACCAGCTGGCAGCCTATATGGAGCTGCTCGACCTCAACCTTCGCAACAACAAGATAGAGTGCGACGTTCCGTTCTCAAAGTCAATCTCGCGCTCGCTACTGACCGCCATGTTCTATNAGCTGATGATTTTTTCTCTCAACAGCACCNGCGTAGAATTCCCGGCCGAAATCCCCGGCGAGGACGCCGACGACTCCTCGCGCCCGCGCTCGCGACGCATTCTCTACACCCACGAGTTCGTGCGATTGGTGCGCAAAAACTTCCGCCACCAACACACCGTGCGCTTCTATGCTAACAAGCTCTGCATATCGCCCAAATATCTTTCACTGATAGTTAAGGAGACCTGCGGCCACACGGCGGCCGAAATCATCGACGAATATCTGCTTNTGGAGGCCAAGAACCTTTTGCGCTTTTCNGGCAAGAANATCCAGCAGATAGCCTTTGAGCTGAATTTTTCCAATCAATCGTCGTTTGGCAAATATTTCAAGAACCTCACCGGCCTGTCGCCCAGCGAATTCCAAAANTCCTAANACATTTTTCNTAACTTTTCCGGTTAACGAATGAACCTTTTTGCGGGTCGGCGCNTTATAATTTTCAGAAACGAAAAATTATATTTAATTNAACAATGAAAAAAACTTATTTCCTTCTCGCCGCNGCCGCAATGACGGTTGCCGCAACCGCATGTCAGAAAAAAGCTGAAACCGCCACCGAACCCGCAGCTGAAAAAACCGAAGTTACCACCGAATTTACCGGTTCCGTTCCCGGCGCCGACGTCGACGCTATCCGCTATGCCGTAAGCTTCACCACCGACAACGACTCGACCGGCACCTACACCATGACCACCGAATACGTTCAGGGCGACTCCATTACCCAGACTTTCGACGAAAAGGGCAACTTTGCAACCTTCAGCAAAGATGGCGCAACCTACGTTAAACTCGGCGACGGCGCAGGCGCAACCTACTTCCGCTGCGATGCCGACACCGCAATCACCATGGTCAACGCCGAACTCGAAGCCGCTGTTACCGGCGACTACACCCTCACCAAGACTAAATAATAATTCCTGATTCTAATAACTCCATTGCAAGCCTCGGGTCATTTATGATCCGGGGCTTGGCATCCAATAATAGAACGGTTTGGCCCGGCGAATCTTTACCCATTCCCTCAAATCCTGCAGGTTGCGCACTCCGTCGGCCATCACGGCCTCATAGTACTCAACTCCGTGAATCTCTTCATTATCGGGAGTTTCGAATTTCAGCGATAGAATAACCTCCTTTAACTCCGGAGTGAGCTGAGCCTTGATCCGTTCCGCCATGGTTTCGAAATAGCCATCATACGCACTCCCCTTTTCGATATGGATAATATCGATTTGCCAAACCTCATTTTCCTGCATAGCGTATTTTATATGCCACGCAACGCAATGCTCATCGGTGTGCAAACCGTTGATACACTTAATCTCCGTTACTTTCGGATTCTTAGCCATTTGAGCGGCAATGGCAAAACTCTGCTCCTCGGTAATTCCGGCGGAATAGACGTGTAANTCAATNTCCCGATGCTTGGCCAGCNGCCCCATTTTGAGGGNACCCACANGCCNCACANCCGCNCCGGCACCCTCCCAGATTTCAACCACTCCCGAGGCCCGGAGCACCTCCAGAGCCCGACTTGCGGCCCGTTCTGACAATTCAACGTAATTCATAATCTTTTGCGGTTAAATAAATCCGCAAAGTTACAAAAATTTCTTCATTCGCCAAACACAGCCGCTTACTCTGGGTTAGGCGAGAATCTGGGCGGCGTGGTCCTTGGTTTTGACTTCTTTGGGGGTGATAATGCGGGTAATCGTGCCCTGCGGATCGATGATGAAAGTAGTGCGGAATGTGCCCATATATTTACGGCCATACATCGATTTTTCGCCCCAAACGCCAAATTCTTCGAGCAGCTTATGGGTNGGGTCGGAAATCAGCGGNAAGGGNANCGAATTTTTGGCTATGAATTTCNGGTGTGAGGCCTCGGAGTCGGCGCTGACGCCNATTACCTGATAGCCGGCGGCGAGCANCCGGGCATAATTGTCGCGCAGGTTGCATGCCTGAGCNGTGCATCCCGAGGTTAAGTCCTTGGGNTAGAAATAGAGGGCAATACTCTTGCCGGGGAAATCGCTGCGGCGGATTTCCTTGCCGTCCTGATCGGTGCCAAGCACATCAGGCACCACATCACCAATCTGATAACTCATAATTCAATAAATAATAAAAAATAATTCACTACACGCAAAGTTACAATAATTATTAGTAATTAGCAATTAGTCATTTGTATTTTTTTGCGTGCCGTCCATATGGGGGCAAAAAAATCGGGCCCCGGGGAGGGGTCCGATTTTTTTAGGGATGAAATGAGGGGTTAGTTCATTTTGTCGGCTTCGGGATCAACTCCCCACTGCTGGCGGGCCAGACGGCGGTAGTTGTTGTAGCGCCACTGGGCGTTGGCTTTGGCGGCTGCGAAGAGTTCGGCAGCTTCGTCGGGCATTGATTTCAGCACTGAAGCGAAGCGNACTTCGCCNTTGAGGAAGTCNTCGAANTTGTCCCACTGGGGTTCTTTGCTGTCGAGGGTGAAGGGGTTNTTGCCTTCGGCTTCGAGGGCGGGGTTGTAGCGCCACAGGTGCCAGTAGCCGCATTCAACTGCCTTGGCTTCTTCCTGCTGGCTGTGGCCCATGCCGGCCTTGAGGCCGTGGTTGATACAGGGCGAGTAGGCAATGATGATCGAGGGGCCGTCGTAGGCTTCGGCTTCGCGGATAGCCTTGAGGGTCTGGGCATTGTCGGCGCCCATGGCGATTTGTGCGCAGTAAACGTAGCCGTAGGTCGAGGCGATGAGGCCGAGGTCTTTTTTGCGGATACGTTTGCCGGAGGCAGCGAATTTGGCTATAGCGCCTACGGGGGTAGCTTTAGAGGCCTGGCCGCCGGTGTTGGAGTAAACTTCGGTGTCAACAACAATTACGTTAACGTTTTCGCCGGAAGCGAGAACGTGGTCGAGGCCGCCGAAGCCTATGTCGTAGGCAGCGCCGTCGCCGGCAATAATCCAGTGGGCACGCTTAACCAGGTAGCCTTTGAGTTCGGTGAGTTCCTTGCAGATGTCGCAGTTGCATTTTTCGATCAGCGGAATGATCTTGTCGGCAACTTCGCGGCTCTGGTTGCCGTTGTCTTTAACTTCGAGCCACTGGGTAAAGAGGGCTTTGAGTTCGTCGGAGCAGCAGTCGCAGGCAAGGCCTTTTTTAACGAGTTCTTCAACGCGGGCACGCATCTTTTTGTTGGCGATGTTCATGCCGAGGCCGAATTCTGCAAAGTCTTCAAACAGAGAGTTACCCCAAGCCGGGCCCTGGCCTTTTTCGTTGAAGGAGTAAGGGGTGGAGGGAACTGAGCCGGAGTAGATCGACGAGCAGCCGGTTGCGTTGGCAACCATTTCGCGGGTGCCGTAGAGCTGCGAAATCAGCTTAACGTAGGGAGTTTCGCCGCAGCCCGAGCATGCGCCGGAGAATTCGAAGTAGGGAGTTGCAAACTGCGAGTTCTTAACGTTGAGGGTAATGTCAACGAGGTCTTGTTTCGACGAAACGTTGTTAACGCAGTAGTCCCATTCGGTCTGCTGATACATTTCTTCTTCCAGGGGCTTGAATTCGAGGGCCTTAACGCCTTTCTTGCCGGGGCAAACGTCAACGCAGTTGCCGCAGCCGAGACAGTCGAGAACGTCTACGCTCTGAATGAAGCGCATGCCTTCGAATACCTTGCCGATGGCGGGAATAGTGCGGTCTTCGCCAAAAGGTGCCTTTGCCATTTCTTCGGCGGTGAGAACGAACGGACGGATTGCAGCGTGAGGACAAACGAATGCACACTTGTTGCACTGAATACAGTTTTCGGGGTTCCAGTCGGGCACGAAGGCTGCCACGCCGCGTTTTTCATACTTGGCGGTACCCTGTTCCCAAACGCCGTCGGCGCGGTCAATGAAGTCTTTAACGGTCAGCGAGTCGCCATCTTGAGCGTTGATGGGGCGAACTACGCGGTTAATGAATTCGGGGTCGTTGTTCTTAACGGGTTCGTCGTCGGGGAGGTTGGCCCATGCGGGGTCGATGGCGAGTTTCTTGTATTCGCCGCCGCGGTCGACTGCTGCAAAGTTTTTGTCAACAACGTCCTGACCCTTCTTGCCGTAGCTCTTAACGATGAATTTCTTCATCTGTTCAACAGCCAGGTCAACGGGAATTACTTCGGTAATGCGGAAGAATGCGCTCTGAAGAATGGTGTTGGTGCGGTTGCCGAGGCCGATTTCGCGCGCAATCTGGGTAGCATTGATGTAGTAAACGTTGATGTTGTGCTGGGCAAAGTAGCGCTTAACCTTGTTGGGGAGGTTCTGGGCGAGTTCTTCGCCTTCCCAAATGGTGTTGAGCAGGAAAGTGCCGCCGTCGCGCAGGCCTTTGGTAACGTCATAGAGGTGCAGGTATGCCTGAACGTGGCATGCAACGAAGTTGGGAGTGGTTACCAGGTAGGTTGAGCGGATGGGAGCGTCGCCGAAGCGGAGGTGAGAGCAGGTAAAGCCGCCCGACTTTTTGGAGTCGTAGGCGAAGTAGGCCTGACAATATTTATTGGTGTTTTCACCGATGATTTTCACCGAGTTTTTGTTAGCACCNACAGTGCCGTCNGCGCCGAGNCCATAGAANTTGGCTTCGTAGGTCGACTTGTGGCCCAGAGCGATTTCAGCCTTGGGAGGCAGCGAGGTGAAGGTAACGTCGTCGACNATACCNAGNGTGAANTTGTCTTTGGGCTGGGGCAGAGCCAGGTTTTCAAANACGGAGATAATCATTGCGGGNGTGGTGTCCTTCGANGCNAGGGCGTAGCGGCCGCCAACGATTTCGGGNGCNCCGGGTTTGCCGTAGAAGCATTCCTTAACGTCGAGCAGCAGGGGNTCGCCGTTGGCNCCGGGTTCTTTGGTNCGGTCCATAACGGCNATGCGCTTGGCGGTTTTGGGCACTGCGGCGAGGAAGTGCTTGGCCGAGAACGGACGATAGAGGTGAACTTCAACAATNCCNACCTTTTCGCCNTTNTCCATCAGGTGGTCAATGGCNTCTTCAGCNGCCTGGCANACCGANCCCATGGCAATNATTACGCGNTCGGCTTCGGGGTGNCCNTAGTAGTTNAACAGNCCNTATTTGCGNCCGGTGATTTCAGANATTTTGTNCATGTANTCCTCAACGATNTCNGGCACGGCGATNATAGGTCGTGTTGCACGCTTCGCGNTGCTGGAAGAANACGTCGGGGTTNTCGGCNAGNCCGCGGGCCTGCGGATGCTCGGGGCTCAAGCCGCGGCTGCGGAACTTCGACAGGGCTTCGCGGTCGAGCAGCGGAGCCAGCTCGTCTTGCTCAACAACCTCGATTTTCTGGATTTCGTGGCTGGTGCGGAAACCGTCGAAGAAGTTAACAAAAGGAATCGAGCTCTTGATGGCGGCCAGGTGGGCAACGCCGCTCAGGTCCATAACTTCCTGAACGGAACCTTCGGCAAGCATTGCGAAACCGGTCTGGCGAACCGACATAACGTCCTGGTGGTCACCGAAAATCGAAAGGGCGTGAGAAGCGATGGTACGGGCCGAAACATGGAAAACGCTCGGCAGCTGTTCGCCGGCGATTTTATACATGTTGGGGATCATCAGCAGCAGGCCCTGCGAAGCGGTGAAAGTGTTGGTCAGCACGCCGTTCATCAGCGAGCCGTGAACTGCACCGGCAGCTCCGCCTTCAGATTGCATTTCCTGAACCAGAACGGTTTCACCGAAAATGTTCTTGCGACCGTTGGCTGCCCATTCGTCAACGAGCTCAGCCATAGTCGAAGAGGGTGTGATGGGGTAGATTGCAGCAACTTCCGAGAACATATACGCGATATGCGCTGCGGCGGTGTTGCCATCACACGTCATGAATTTTTTTTCTTTACTCATGTTAGATTATATATGTGTGAACTATTATAGATAATAATTTCAACGTAGTTGATTTATCCCGCAAATTTAGCGAAAAATCTCAAACTACACAACGAAATCCCCCGAAATTTAAAAAAACACAACTGGCTCTNGATATGTTTGTCTTNGGGNTATTTTTTGCGGAGGGATTTGAGATAGGTNTCGTATTTGATGTATTTTTCGGTGATAACCTTTCNGGTGTTNTTTCTATAGGTGTAGCGCAGGGTAAGGGTGTTGCCCTTGCGTTCGAAGCGGATNGCGTTGGGNCCGTTTTTGACAAGCGACGTGTTTTCAACGCAAACTCCGGGTAGGGTTTCGCAAACGGTGCCCTGCTGCATAACGGTGAANGTTACNAGGTTGTCGTATGACCACAACACGGTGAACTTTCCGTTTTCTTCAATCACCTTTACAGAGGTGAAATTTTGGGTAGGTTTGCCGTCAATGTCGACCAGCACCCATTTGCCGACAGGAATTTTCGCCATCACAGAAGAAGTTGAAAAGAGAGCGCCCACGGCGAGAATCAGGATTGAAAGCAGACGTTTCATAAATTGATCATAAATTGATGAATTAGTTGGTTAATAATTACGTTCGCAAAATTACGAAAAATTACACACTTAACCAAACCCGAATCACGAAGTTAGAAGGGGTAGCCGATGGCGAGGTGGAAGGCGAGGGAGTTTTTGAAGGAGGTCATGTTGTAGTAGCCGGAGCGGCCGGTGTCGTAGGGGGCGTGGATGCCGATGCCGAGGTCGCCGCGGATAACGAGGATGCCAACGTCGACGCGCAGGCCCACACCGGTGCCGAGCGCCAGGTCGCGCAAAAAGGTTTTGGCGCGCAATTCACCGCCGGGTCGCGCGGGGTCTTTTTTGAGCAGCCAAACGTTGCCGGAGTCGAGGAACACTGCGCCATGGACCGGGCCGAGAATCGGGAAGCGGAATTCAACGTTGGCTTCGAACTTAAAGTCGCCGGTCTGGTCGAAATAGTCGCCGGCGCGGCCACGCTCGGGGCGATAGCTGCCGGGGCCGAGCGAGCGCACGGTGAATGCGCGCACTGAGTTTGCACCGCCAACCCAGAACTGCTCGCTATATGGCACTTCGCGCGAATTGCCGTAGGCATGGGCAACGCCCGTTGCGGCGCGCATAACAAGCCAGAGGTCGCGGCTGCGGCTGAGCTTGCGGCCATAGACTATTTGGCCGCTCACCTTGAAGAATTGCGAAATCGGAATTTTAAACAGTTGCTTCTCGCCCTTGACTCCGCAGAGGCGCCACAGGCCGCAGAAAACTCCGCCGGCTTCCTGGGCGGTGGCCGTCCAGTTCAGCTGGTCAACGCCGCGAAACAGGCGTTCGTAGGAGTAGGTATATGCAATCTGAGGCACAAACTGCGAGCGGAAGCTCAGCGCCACGGCACGGTTCTGGTCCATGAGTTCGTTGAATTCGGCAGTGGTGTGCAGCAGATTATTATAGGTGAGCTTGAGCAGGGTCAGGGTGTTGGTTGAGTAGCGCGAGGGGTTCCAGTCGTAGGCAAACGAGGCGTTGAACTGGGCCATTCGGAAATAGTGGGGACGGTTAAGAATGTCGGCGTTGGCCGTGATGCGGGTCCAGGCCAGGTCGCGGCGCAGGCGAGGCAGGAATTTCGGGGCGAGCAGGCGCGGGAAGGCCAGCGAGCCTTGCAGCCCGAACTCGTAGGAGTTGAACGCGCTGGAGCGATCGCGGCCGGTTTGCCATTCATAGCTGCCGGTAAGGGTTACGCCCAGTTGCTCGCCGCCGCCAAACAGATTGTTTTGGCTGACGCCCAGGGTCAGACCCGGACCGATATAAGAGTTGCTCTTGGATGAGACGTTGGCTTCGAGCGACACTTCGAGCGGGCGTCCCAGGGTGCAGTCAACAACAACGTTGAGAGTGTCGTTGCCCGAGGCCAAAGCTGCGGAATCGGGGGGCACAACGTTGACGTCGATATTCG
>WFLX010055592.1_pt1 | contig 10396 bp, 5 predicted proteins | sample 4967041 | NCBI WGS metagenome assembly WFLX01 (sample SAMN12857096, study PRJNA449069) | gut metagenome | isolation source: stool from male and female vole | host: Microtus ochrogaster | place: USA:Florida | collected 2017
TAATATCTAAATCTATATAGTATCTAACAAACATGTCTTTATTTCTTGAGCGACACATGCCCGTCGATGGGGATAGTGCCTCCGACCCATGCGCGTTTCTGTGTCCAGGGCTCTGCGGGGTCGGTCCAGAAAGGATGGTCGGCCGGCAGACCGAGGGGGAGGAACATGCATGAGGTAATATACAGGCTACCGTTGTTGGTGTAGCTGTTGCTGAGTTCGGGCTGATGGCCCACGAAGCCGAGAGCCAGATACCCGCCGGGGGTGAAATTGCCCGGCACCTTAAACATATTCTCCATCACGGCAGTCAGAGCCGAGCGCACGGAGCCGTTGGTCAGACCGTCGGGGAAACCATACTTCCAGGCAGCCATGGCCAGGGTCTGGAACGCACCGAGGCGATACACCACCGAGCGGCCGAATGCCGGATAAGTGCCTTCGGGAGATATCAGGCGCTCTATGAACTGATTGTAGCGCTGCATGCGCTTNACAGCCAGCTCCGGCTTGATATTGCCCACCCAGCGGTTTTCGGGAGTGGGATTCTCCTGTATGGTCTCGAGCATCTCGATATACATCGGATGGATCACATAGGCATTGTAGTTGTCGAGAGCCAGCTCGGGGCCGTCGCCATACATTCCGTCGCCCAGATACCATTCGTCCATCTTACGGCCTACGGTCTGGAAGATAAAGTTGTCGGCGCTCTCAGGCTCGGCCATGAGGATGAAAGCCTCTATCAGACCGCGGAAAAGCAGCCAGTTGTTGTAGGCCGGGCGATGCTTGCGCATCCCCTTGAAGAGCTCCACGTAGCGCTTCTGGGTCACGGTGTCGAGCTGCTCCCACAGAGAGGGGGCGCGCAGGAAACTCTCGGCCACATAGGCGGCGTCGACGAGCGGCTGGGGGTGCGAGCCGCCCCACTCCAGGAAGTCGGGGCTCTCGGGGTCGGCGGCATGCTTGTAGGCCTGCAGGGCCCACTCGCGCAGCTGCTTGCGCTTGGCTCCCTCCTCGGTGTCGTCGTCGGGAAGAGCGAGCCAGGGGGTGATACCGGCCATCAGACGGCCGAAACACTCCATATAGGCCACCTTCGGGTCGCGGCCGTCCCAGTTGGGGCTCAGCTCCAGCTCCATATTCTTCTGGAGCTCACCCTTGCTCATGTTTTCGAGCACCGGGGCTGCGATGGTNTAGCAGAGGTCCACCCACTTCTCGCGGTCGGTCTTCTCGGGGGCTTTGCCCTTCCCTGCGGCAAAGCCGCAGAGAGAGGCGAATATAAGCAGCGATGATATGATGATTTTCTTCATGTCGGGAGGATTGGAGTGATTACTTGTTGCCGCTCTCTATGTCGCGCTTGCGCTTGAGAGCTTCGAGGTAGTAGTAGTCGGCATAGTTGAGAGGCACGTCGATCTCGCTGTTGTGAGGTATCGAGCCTGTGGAGTGCTTGAGGATGAAGCGGCCGTTCTCGCCGGGCTTGGCGGTATATTCGTCGCTTGCGAGCGAAGCCATGATTTCGTCGGCATACTCCTTATACTGCGCGGGGTTCTCCACCGGATAGCCTGAGAGCTCATAGAGAGCCGAAGCTATGATAGCGGCTGTCGAGGCATCGCGGGGCTCGTTGGGCACGTCGGGAGCATCCATATCCCAGTAGGGAATCTTGTCGGCCGGCATATTGGGGTGATTGCGCATGTAGTTGAAGGTCTTCACGGCCTGGTCGAGATAGCGCTTGTCGCCGGTCTCGCGGAAACACATGGTGTAGCCGTAGATAGCCCACGCCTGGCCGCGCGACCATGCCGATTCGTCGGCATAACCCTGGCCGGTCATACGGTGGAGCACCTCGCCGGTCTCGGGATTGTAGTCAATCACATGGTAGCAGCTGCCGTCGGGGCGGAAATGCTCCTTGAGGGTGGTGTTGGCATGTGTCACGGCCACGTTGTAGAAGGTCGAGTCGCCGCTTATCTTGGTAGCCTCAAAAAGGAGCTCCAGATTCATCATGTTGTCGATAATCACGGGGCAAATCCAGCCGCGGCTTGCCTGCCATGAACCGGGATTGGCATCCCAGCTCTGGATTACGCCGGCTCCGGGACGGAAGCGGGTGCAGAGGCTCTTGGCGGCGGTCACGAGCACCGAATCATATTCGGCCGGCTTCACGAAGCGGCGGCCGTTGCCGAAGGAGCAGTTGATTATGAAGCCTATGTCGTGGTGGCTGGTGAGATTCTGGGCCTCGGCGATAGCCTCGGTATATTTCTCGGCGAGGGGCACGAGGGTNGAGTCGCCGGTGAGNTCATAGAGATACCACACGCTGCCGGGGAAGAATCCGCTGCGCCAGTCGGCATAGCCGCAATAGGCGGTGCTGAAACGGTTGCGCTTGGTGGTCACGGGGTTGAGTACCTTGCCGGTGGTGTCGGCCTCGATGGCNTCGATCATCAGTCCCATCTGGGCCGAGGCGTTTTCCACCGCGCCGTCATACCAGTCGGCTGTATCTGCTTTTTTNCCGGAGGTGGAGCATCCGGCGAGAATCAGAGCGGCCAGGCCGCATGAGATTACGTATTTCTTCATCGTGTTGAGTGAATGTTTTTAGAGTGCTTTGATTGTGTAGGAATATGAGCCCTTCTTGGCGGGTTTCTTGTCGGTGAGGGAGATGCGGCTGATTTTCGGGCCCCATACGTTGCTCAGACGGGGGTCGGGGAGCTCCTGGTCGGTCACCTTCACGTCAAACTGGGCAGGATTGTAGGTGAGCGTAGCCTTATGGCCGTTGGCGTTGATGTTGACTACGCCGGGCTTCGAAGCGTCAATCTCGCCCCAGCTCAGGAAATTGACCACGTTGGGAGTCTTAGCCTCCTTGAGGTCGAAGCGGTCGGTCACCTTCACCTCGCGGCCCTTCACATTGTAGGCGCGGGTCCAGTTGTTGATGCCTGCCTCCTCGGGATAAGCGCTGGCTATGTTGACCTCCACGCTGTTCTTGCCGGCCTTCATGTCCGAAGCCTTGAACTGGCGTCCGTGAGGCTGCTCCACACCGTTCACCACCGGCAGATTGTGCCAGCCGCTCTGCATGGTCCAGATATTGTAGCGCTCGTTGCTGAATGTCTGGCGGGTGTAGGTGCCCACACCGGCGTCGATGATCAGCGGATAGTTGTCGGCCCAGAGTGAGAATGTGCCGGCATCGTTGTGGTTGTGGCTCTCGTCGTTATAGCCGCCCTTGGTGGCGAAGAAGAGATTCTGGGGAGTGGAGATGTAGCAGAACTCGGTCTCGGGATACCATGTGTAGGCCGGACGGTGGAAATCAGCCTTATATTCGCTCAGCTCGGGAGCGATCTGGAGCGCAGCGAAGGTGCGGAAGATATCGCGGCCGTTCACCGGAGCGGTTTTGTCCTTGAGCTGGTCGGCAGCGAAGCTTTTGAGCAGGTCGGAGTCCACNGCCTTGCCGTAGCGGTACACCAGGAAGGGGTCACCGCCGCCGCGGGCGCTTGCATCGGCGAAGTTCACCACCCATCCGTCGCCCACATATGAGCGGGCTATATATTCGCCCATATCCTTGATGAGCTTCTCGTCGGCCATATTCACCTTGCCTCCGGTAGCGAGGCTGAGCATATCCACATAGTCGAGAGCCTTGCCGGCGGCATGGCCCCAGTAAGAGGGACCCTCCTCGCAGGCNCCGTCGCCCTGCACATAGTTGAGAAACTTGTCCATGCCGAGGATGGTGTTGTAGGCTATGTCGGCATACTTGTCCTGGTCCTGCTCCATGAGCATGGCGGTCATCAGCACATTGCTCAGACACCAGGGGCTCCAGTTGTTGAGCATACGGCCGTTGTAGTAGCGGCCGCCGTCCCACCACCATCTGTCGTAGTTCATATAGGGTTCGAGCACACGGGTCTCGAGCTCATGGCGCAGTCTGCGCGATATCTCGGGGTTGATTTTGTCAAACTCCGGCTGCATGAAGTAGTACACCCACGAGTAGAGATTGCCCATATCGCCTGCCACGAGGTCGATCACCGGCTTGTCGTAAGCCTGGATGGAGCGGCCCGGCTTGATGGCGGGGATGTGGGCGCTCAGCGCCCACGAGGTCATCTCGGCGGCGGCATACACACCGTTGATCAGCTGGTCGATGAAGCGGCCCTTGCCTTCGGCGAGCTCAGCGAGGAGCAGGTCGGCCACGGCATTGTTGTTTGCGTTGAGAGGATTCTCCATGATCACGCGGTTGCCGCTTCTCTCATACTCGAGATAGTCGGTGGCCTTCACGCGGGGCCAGTCGTGCGACAGAGCCGCCTCGCCACGCTTTATATAGAACTCCTTGTTATCTCCGAGGAGGGCGTCCCATCCGGCGCGGTCGGTATATGCCGGGAGGTTGACCCATTTCTGGTCGGGCACGAGTATTTCCTTAAGCTCGTCTTTTGTCACTCTCGACGCAATCAGATTGCGCTCGGTGTAGGCCGAAGCGCTCAGGGTGAAGAGCGCCGCTGCTGCCATTGCAAGTATCTTTCTCATGGGCTAAAAAATTTTTGCCGTAAAATTACACCCTTCCATCCACCCCGCCAAGCAATATAATCCATAATGCTGACCACAATTATCCAGCCCCGCTTAATTGTGCGATTTTCACCACTCTGCACAATTTGTACAGGTTTTTAGGACAATTTTAGACAGTCATATATCGGATACGGCTCTAATTTTACCGCGTGAAACAATCACGGCTCGCGTAGCCCGGATAACCGACAACAATCAATCATTATAAACCAAAAAACAATCTTAAATTTAACCGGCTTATGATTCACAAGGCAAAACAGACCCAGCCGGCCTCGCATCGCCCCTTTATAAATAAGGTGGCAATCGGGGCAACAATGGCAGCCCTCTGTGTATTCCCCTTCGCGGGAACCCAGAGTGCTTATGCGGCTCCTTCGCCCCTCGCTGTCAGCGCGGCCCAAAACTTGGTAACCGTCAAGGGACAGGTCAAGGACTCCACAGGCGAACCCCTCGTTGGCGCCACTGTCAAGGTAAAAGGCGACTCCAAGATCGGCACCATGACCGATGTCGACGGCAACTACACTCTCAGTGTGCCCGCGGGTTGCACTCTTGAGTTCTCTTGCATCGGTGTTCTTCCCCAGAATGTCAAAGTGACTCCCGGTGTCACTGTCTACAATGTCACCATGCAGGACGACGCTACCGCCCTCGAAGAAGTGGTGGTTGTGGGCTACGGACAGCAGAAGAAAGTCAACCTCACAGGCTCCGTTTCGTCAATCAACGCTGAGAAGATTGCCGAAAACCGACCCATCTCCAACATCTCCCAGGCCCTCGCAGGTCTCGCTGCCGGTGTCAATGTCACCTCAGGCAGCAACCAGCCGGGCGACAACAACGCCACCATCCGCGTGCGTGGTGTCGGCACCCTCAACGATGCAGCTCCCCTCGTGATCATCGACGGTGTGGAAGCTGCAATCAATACTGTCAACCCCGCCGATATCGAGTCAATGTCTATCCTCAAGGACGCCGCTTCGGCAGCCATCTACGGTTCGCGTGCCGCCAACGGTGTAATCCTTATCACCACCAAGAAGGGTACCGCAGGCTCCATCAAGGTCAACTACCACGGCTACGTTTCATTCCAGTCGATCCGCAAGACCCTCACCCCGGTGAGCAACTATGCCGACTACATGGAACTCGTCAACGAAGGTATGGAGAACACCTACGGCACCAAAAACTACTCCTTCTCCGACGACGTTATCGCCGAATGGCGCGCTCATCCCAATGANCCGCTTAAATACCCCAACACCGACTGGATCGACGCCACATTCAAGAGCTCCGTGGCCACCAACCACATCGTATCCATGACCGGTGGCACAGACAAGATCCGCGTCTACACATCGTTCGGCTACAACCACAACCCCGGTGTGATGCCCAATACAGGCTACACTCAGTACAATGGCCGCGTCAACGTCGACGCCGAAGTCAAGAAATGGCTCAGCCTCGGTGTGAACGCCAGCGGCTACGTAGGCATCACCCAGCCCGGTGCACGCCAGGTGGAAAACATCTTCACCTATGCATCCGCTACCACTCCCGGTATGGTATTCATAGCTCCCGACGGACGTATCGGTGCGATGAACAACACCGAGGACGACTCGCAGTGTAACGGCAACAACCCCTACGCACGTGCCAACAGCATTCAGGGCGACAACCGCCGCAACAATATGCGTGCCCGCTTCTATGGCACCGTCCGCCCGCTCGAAGGACTCTCCTTCACCGCCAGCTACAACTATCAGATTACCGACACCCAGCAGCGCAACAAGCCCAAATGGGTAGAAGGCTGGAATTTCCTCACCGACGAGGTGACCTATACCAACGTAGGTAAAATCACTCTGAGCAACTCCGACAGCAAGACCATGCGCTACTCTTGGGACGTTGTGGGCCACTACGACAAGAAGTTCATTGACCGTCTGCAGCTCAATGTGATGGCCGGTGCGTCCAGCGAATACTACCGCTATCAGACATTCAGCGCTTCAAAGCAAGACCTCATCGACCTCAACCTCTGGGCTCTCAACGCCGCCACCGGCGACGCAAGCGCTTCGGGCTACTCCACCGAGTGGGCTATGCGCAGCTTCTTCGGCCGCGTCAACCTCAACTGGGACGACAAATACCTCTTCGAGCTCAACGTCCGTCACGACGGTTCGAGCCGCTTCGCCGGCACACACCGCTGGGGCACATTCCCCTCGGGCTCTATCGGCTGGCGCATGGAGCAGGAAGCCTTCATGCAGGGTCTCGTTGACAAGGGTCTCAACTCCCTCAAGCTCCGCGCGAGCTACGGTGCCCTCGGCAACAACTCCATCGGCAACTACGACTACCAGGCCCTCTACACCAACTCCNNCATGAGCTATGTGCTCGGCAACGCTCTCGCCACCGGTATGGCAATGGCCTCTATCCCCAACTCACTCGTTACATGGGAAAAGACCAAGGTATTTGACTTCGGTGTCGACTTCAGCCTCTTCCGCAACCGCCTGAGCGTAGTGGCCGACTACTTCAACAAGAAGACCTCAAACATCCTTATCTCGCTTCCCGCACCCGCCGTTCACGGTACCACTTCCCTCCCCAAGCTCAACAGCGCAGCCGTAACCAACCAGGGCTTCGAGCTCAGCGCCACATGGAATGACCGCATCGGCGAAGTGAACTACGGCATCAGCGGCAACGTGACCTACGTGACCAACATGGTCGACAAGTTCAAGGGCAAAGAAAAAGAAGGCATGTCGATCTCCGGTGCCAACCTCATCTGGGAAGGACACTCCATCAACAGCCAGTACCTCCTCAAGGTCGACCGCATCATCCAGACCGAGGCCGACATGAAGATCGTAGAAGACATGATTGCCAACGCTCCCGAAGTTGACGGCAAGAAGGTGAACCCCTTCGCCTCCTACGGCAAGCCTGAGATGGGCGACTTCCTCTATCAGGACACCAACCACGACGGCATCATCAACGCCGACGACCGTGTGATCGTTTCCGACGGCCCCAACCCCAAATGGTATCTCGGCCTCACCCTCAACGCCAACTGGAAAGGCATCGACTTCAGCATGCTCCTCCAGTCGCAGCTCGGNGCNCACCGCTACTGGCAGCATACCGCCTTCAANACTCCCACCGTACGCTGGGGCTATCAGATCAACAAGGAAGTGGCCGAAGGCCGCTGGTATCCCGGTCGCACCGACGCCACCTATCCCCGNCTGCTCCNGTATCAGACCACTATCAACCAGCAGGCCAGCGACTNCTANCTCCAGAACCTCGCGTTCCTCAAGATCCGCAACATCGAACTCGGCTACACCCTTCCCACCAAGTGGGTTCAGGCATGCCAGCTCACCAAGGTGCGTTTCTACGGCACTCTCGAAAACTTCTTCACCTTCACAGGCTTCAAAGGCTTTGACCCCGAAGTTTCAGGCATGGCTTATCCCACCATGCGTCAGGCTGTGCTCGGTATCAACGTTACATTCTAATATCGAAAGAACAATATGAAATTCTCTAAAATACTGATGGCGGCTATGACCGTCTCGACCTTATCGCTGTCGAGCTGCTACGACCTCGACCGCTATCCGGACAATCAGCTGAGCTCCGGAACCTTCTTCAAGACCGAGGCCCATGCCAAGCAGGCCATGATGGGCGTGTATAGCCAGATGCAGAACGACAACGTCTACGGCTACGCCGCTTTCTCCCTCGACTGCCTCGGAGGTGTATCGTTCGGCTACGACAACCCCTCGTTCCAGACCATCCAGCGCGGCACAGTGGCTGTCAACGCCGGCTACTTCTCCAACTTCTGGACCAACATCTACGAAGGTATCGCCCGCGCCAACAATGTGCTCCAGAACATTGACGAAGTAGACATGAGCGACCAGCTCAAGGCCCAGTATGTAGGCGAGGCCAAGTTCATGCGCGCCCTCTACTACTTCTATCTGCTCAACCTCTACGGCGGTGTGCCCATCTACGATGAGACTACCATCATCGCCGAAGAGTTTACCGAGATGAAGAAGCCCCGCAACACCGAAGCCGAAGTACGCGCATTCATCATCTCCGACCTCGACGCTGCCGCCACTTCGCTCCCCGCATCGTGGGATGCTGCCAACGCCGGCCGTGCCACCTCTGGCGCCGCCACAGCCCTCAAAGGCAGAGTGCTTCTCTACGCCAAGCAGTATCAGGAAGCCTCCAACTGCTTCAGCTCCGTAATCAACTCCGGCAAATATCAGCTCTACCCCAACTATGCCGACCTCTTCACACCCAAAGCCGATGAAAGCTCTGAGATGATTTTCGCCATCCAGAACCTCGGCGGCGTAGGTCAGGACATAGGCATGCCGATGTGCTTCTATCTCGGTGCACGCGCCGCATTCGGCTCCTGCTGGAACAATGTGATGCCCGCCACCTCATTCGTTGATTCCTACGAGTGGGCCGACGGCCGTCCCTTCGACTGGGACGAGGTGTTCCCCGGCTACAATGCCAGCAACGAAGTGAAGGCTGAAGTGTGGTACTCCATCCCCAACAGCTCCAAGAGCGCCGTGGAAGAATACACACCCCACAAGGACGAACTCCTTGCCATGTATGCCCAGCGCGACCCCCGCATGATGTCGTCGATCATCCTCCCCTACACTACCTTCAACGGCTGGTCGAAGAATGCCGACAAAGTGTTTGAGTTTGCTATCTTCAAGGGCATGGGTATTCCCAACGACGTAAGCTGCATCAATGTCAACGGTAACCACGAAGCCTATCTCTGGCGTAAATTCGTGCCCGAAGGCAACATGAACGGCGCTATCAACAACCGTGCCGACACTCCGATCAACTTCCCGCTCATCCGCTACGCCGACGTGCTCCTCATGCAGGCCGAGTGTCTCAACGAGCTCGGAAATCCGGGTGATGCTGTGGCTCTCATCAACCAGGTGCGCGACCGCGCCGGCATGCCGGGCCTCAACAGCGGCCCCTCCTACCTCGCTGCCAGCAGCAAGGACGAAGTNTTTGCCCGCNTCCGCCANGAGCGCGCCGTAGAGCTCGCCTGCGAAGGACTCAGCTACTTCGACATGAAGCGCTGGGGTCTCCTCCAGACTCTCAACGGACGCAAGGAGATGTATATCACCGGCTCCAAGAGCCTCTACACCCGCTCAGTAAGCGAGCGCGACCAGTACTGGCCCATCCCCAGCGGCGAAATCGACAAGAACCCCGATCTCACCCAGAACCCCGGCTGGCAATAAACTGCACTCCTGCTGAAAATCCTTTAGCATAGTATGATAGTGAAGACAATGGGAGCCGGAAATCCGGCACACCGTTGTCTTCACTCTTATTCATCCACCACTCTACCCTATGAAACATATCCTCACAGGCATTCTCTCGCTCTCGGCCACTCTTGCGGCGGCCAAAGCGCCCAATGTCATATATGTGTTCCCCGACCAGATGCGCAACCACGCCATGGGCTTCTGGAGCCAGGACGGATTTCGCGACTCGGTCCGATTCACCGGCGACCCGGTGATTACTCCCAATCTCGACTCATTTGCCCGCGAGGCAAGGGTGCTCACCTCGTGTCAGAGCAACTTCCCTCTCAGCTCACCTCACCGAGGCATGCTCCTCACAGGCATGTTTAGCCAAAACTCCGGNGTGAGCACCAACTGCGTGGCCAACCGCCCCGTGAGCGATCTCCGCGACGACGCCACCTGCATCAGCGACGTGTTCCACTCCGCCGGCTACGACTGCGCCTACATAGGAAAGCTCCACGCCCATCATCCCACCCCCAACGACCCGCANAATCCGGGCCACTATGTGGAGACCCAGGTGCCCGCATGGGACGCCTACACTCCNCCCGAACGNCGCCACGGATTCGACTACTGGTATAGCTACGGCACATTCGACGTGCACAAGCACCCCCACTANTGGGACACCGAGGGCCGTCGCCACGACATAGACCAATGGTCGCCCG
>WFLX010379949.1_pt1 | contig 10395 bp, 4 predicted proteins | sample 4967041 | NCBI WGS metagenome assembly WFLX01 (sample SAMN12857096, study PRJNA449069) | gut metagenome | isolation source: stool from male and female vole | host: Microtus ochrogaster | place: USA:Florida | collected 2017
AAGGACTACAAACAGATGAGCCGCAAATGAGCAACCAGCCCGCCTTCACGCTCCATTGCCTTGGATGCGGGTCTGCCAAGCCGAGTGTGTCGCATCTTCCCTCCTCCTCAGTGCTTGACTGCCGGGGCAACCTTTTCATGATTGACTGCGGCGAGGGGGCGCAGCGCACTTTCCAGCAGCAGCGCCTAAAGTTCTCCCGCCTCGGCCACATATTCCTGACCCATCTCCATGGCGACCATGTGTTCGGCCTCCCCGGCCTGGTGGGCACTTTAGCCCTCTCCGGCGGCGGAGGGAGCCTGACTATCCACACTTTCGAGGAGGGGAAGCGCATCCTTACCGATATTTTCGATTATTTCTGCCGCGACACCCCTTTCGACATCCGCTTCAATGTCATTTCGCCCGACAAGGAGGAGATGGTGTTTGAGAACAACGCCATGACTGTCCGCACCATACCCCTGCGACACAGAGTTCCCGCGGTGGGTTATGTGTTTGAAGAGAAGCCGGGCTTGGCACATATCAACCGCGAGATGTGCGATTTCCATGGCGTTCCCCTGGCTCAGATGAGGGCGGTCAAAGAGGGGGCCGATTTCGTCAAACCGGACGGCACGGTCATCCCCAACGCAGTACTGACGCGTCCGGCAGACCCTCCGCGCAGCTACGCTCATATCACCGACACGCAGTACATGCCATCCTTAGCAGACAAGATACGCGGAGTCTCGCTCCTCTTTCATGAGACTACATATCTGGAGGCTGACAAGGCGCTGGCCGCCCCACGTGGCCACTCCACCGCGCTGCAGGCGGCCACAGTAGCCCGCGATGCCGGAGCTGGCGCCCTTCTCACAGGCCACTACTCATCGCGCTACCGCGATGACCGGCTCTTCGCCGAGGAGGCCCGGCAAATCTTCCCGAATGTCATCACAGGACGCGAGGGACTCCGCGTAGAAATCTGATATACGCTCACATGCTTAACAAGCGCGGGCAGCCTATCGATAGGCTGCCCGCGCTTGTTAAGCATGTGAGGGGGATAATGTCAGCGGAGTTTGAAGGTCTCTGCGCCTGTTGCGGTGATGACGCGCACGATGACCGGCCCGGCGGGCACTTCGACAGTTGCGGAGCCATCTACTTGCACGCTTGCCACCTTGATGCCGTCAAGAGTGTAAACGGCGGCATCGGCTGACTCAGCCGTGAGAGTCACCTCATTGCCATTGCGCACAGCTTTCTCGCCGTTAGCGCCCACAGCTTTGATACCGCTCGTGTAGGCCTTGGCGTCCACAATGTCGGAAGCGACTATGGCGTTGGTTTCGCCATCTATGAGGAGCACAATCACCTCTGTATTTTCAAGATGCTGGATAGTCTGGGGCACCGTGAACTCAATCTCGCCCGAGCGTGCCTCGTCACGCACCCAGGCTCCCTCGAGGGTCTCGCCGTAGAAAGAGGGCCAGATGCCGCGTGCAACGTGGTTGTAGACCATCTTGCTGAAGGGAATCATCTCCATGCCGAACTCTCCTCCGGCCAGGTACTTCTGCATGTAGGGAAGCAGGAACTCGCCATAATTGGAGGTGATGTAGGAGTCGGTGCGGTTATAGAAGCCGTTGGTCTGAGTGTAGCCGGAGTCATTTCCGGTCACGCCGTTCTCTATCAACACAACAGCGGCGCGGAGGTCGATACCGTCGGCATCGTATGCGTTGCGGGCGTCAAATTTCACCTTCACGCTCTTGCCCCAGGGGTCAGCCTCGGTAGCATCGGTTGCAACTTCGGTGATTTTCACCTTATTGTAACTTCCAGCGGTCATCAGCTTCTCCACCTCAGTGCGGCGGTCGGGAGTGAGGCCGCGCGTGGCGCGGTTGAACATCGCCTGAGGATAGCTCGTGGTGCCGTTGAGGTCAAGGACATTGAGCAGATACTCAGAGGTGCCCTCCGACATGGGGTCATAATAGTTGATGAAGCCGTGGATGGCAATTCCGATGGTCTTGTTGAGGCCCTCCTCGTTGCCGGGATAGGTGTCATGATAATATTCCATGCTTGCTGCTCCCGAAGGACAGGCCTGGCATCCGGTAGCGGTGACCTCCTCTACCACCACGTTGGCAGGATATGTGATGGTGGGCACGCCGACAGTTCCGGTCAGGACCGTAGGCACAGCCCCTTCATAGTCAGGGAGGATAGTGACGGTATAATGCTTAGAGGCCTCACCCTCCACCTTGACAGGATCGAATTTCACCAGTTGGTAGATGAGCACGTTGCCCGCATTGCCGAAGGGCTTCTTATAGTAAGTCTCCACTGTGCGGCCATCCATCTCGAGAGTAGCAGTGAATCCCGGGCAGGCCACAGGAGTTTTCATGCCGATATTGACCGACACGGTGATATCCTCGCCAAGCTTTGCGACCTTCGGGGTCTTGTTTTCAAGTGTGATAGCATAGTTGGAGAGGCTTATGTTGGTGAATCCGGTCATGCCGAGGTCTTCGCCGGTGCTGACGAATGCAAGACGCACTTTCTTGCCGCCAAACCCGTTGAGGGGGCAGACAACGTCACGTGTGGCGACCTCCTGAGTGCGGCTGCCGCTGACGGTGGTCTCAAGCACAGGCACCTCGGAGAAGTCCTCCTTGGCGTAACCGCCGTTTTCAGACACAAGCACCTTGTAGGGATTCTTGCCCTGGCCCCACTGGCCGCGGTTGCAGTAGACGGCGGCTGTGAAGGAGAGCTCCGCGTCATCGGCAGGTATCTCTATCTCAGGCGTCACCAGCCACTGGTCGGCCGGCTGCGAGGGTGTGAAGTTAGTGCAGCTGAAGGGTATGCACATGCTGCCGTAATTCACCAGGATATAATAAGGCCCCGTGCCGTCGGCATTGAAATAGTTGGTCATGACACCGTTGGGCACAGCGCCGTTGCCGTAGGTGTACCAACCCTCGGTCAGGAAGTCACCCTCCTGCCCCATCTTCACGAAATTCTCGGAGTAAAACTCCGGAGTTGTGACAGCCGCTCCGGCTGCCACGGGCAGCGCGATGGCCGCTGCCGCTATATACTTGCTTATCTTAGACATACTTATGGATGTATCAGTTGATGGTCTTGAGGATAGCGCGCCCTTCGGAGGTCACTGCGGTCACGATTGAGAGTCCGGCAGGAAGCTCTATCTCGTTGCGGCCGGCTTTGAGAGGCGTGCGCCCTGCGATCTTGCCGTCAATGCTGAGGATTTCAGCATATCCTTCACTCTCACACTCTACTATCACCTTGCCGCCGAAGACATGCATTGCCAGGCCCTCGCCTGAGACGGCGCTCTCCACGCCCGACAAGTCGCGGTTGTAATACTCAGCCGTGACATAGTCGGCGCTGATAATCTCGCCCGATGAGGCATTGGTGAGCACGAGCAGGACAGCGGAATGTTCCGGATCTGTCACATTCTGAGGCATGGTGAATTCCAGTACCTCCTCGCGGTCGGTGTCAGCCGTCCAGGCACCCTCGAGAGGCTGCCCGTTGAATGAGGGGAAGACATCGCGCACCACCTCGTTGTATACCATCTGGGTATAGGGCACCATCGGCTGGTTGGGGCGGTCGACAAACTGCGCCATATAGGGCACCATCTCCTCGCCGAGCTGATCGGCAATGTCCTTTGAAGTGAACCTGTTGTAGTTGTTGGTCTGGCTCCACTGCGAGTTAGAGCCTCTCAGGTCGTTCTCAATCACGACAGCAGAAGCGTTGATGCCGAAGCCGGGAGTAGAGAAAGATATGCGGGGAGAGTAATAGACTTTCATAGCTCCGGTGGCCGCGTCATGGTCCACACGGGTCACAGACACTCGTCCGAATGACTTCTGAGCCATGATGCTGTCCATGTTAAGCTGCGCCGGATACACAGTCTCGCGGCGGTTGAGCATGGCTGTCGGGTATCCGATCATGCCCAATTTTTCGGCCAGGCTTGAGGCGGGAGTGAAGTAGGTCGCGGGAGACTGCATCGGGTCGTTGCCGTGCACGGCAGCCACGTAGAACTTTCCTCCGCCGGCCTGCGAGCCGTCATAGTGGTCGCGGTAATAAGCCATGTAGGCCGTGCCTATCGGACAGTAGCCGCACCATGTGCCGGTGAACTCCTCGGCTACCACCACTGCGGGATAGCGCCTCTCGGCATTGACCATCACGCCGGTGAGGGTGGAGGGCTCCAGGGACTCGTCATTAAGGGAGATGGTGACAGTGTAGCCGATCTGAGAGGCCCCCTTGAAGTCAATGTCAGTGAAGGTGGGCGTGACTGTGGTGAACATGTTGGGGGTAATCTTTCCCGAATACTCGTATGTGTATTCTTCGCCGTTGTCCAGTGTCAGGACAGCCTTGAGACCCTCCACAATAACGGGGGTGGAAACCTTTATCTTGAAGCTCATGGAGGGGTCGGCCGCATCCATCACTATGGTCTCAAGTGTCTCGGCATCCTCGATACCCAAATAGTAGGGTGCGACACTGATGGAGCCGAAGCCGAAGACGCCCTGCGAATTATCCATATTGACGAAAGCGAGACGGATTTTCTTTCCGGCATATCCCTGCAGGACCACGCGGCGCTGCGAGGAGCTTATGCTCTGGCTCCCCTGCACGGCCGTCTTCACGAGCTGTGTCTTCCGGAAATCCTCCTTTGAGGCTCCATCCTCGCTCAGATAGACCGCGAAATTATTTTTTGCGGTGTTTCCGGTCGTGGTGGCGGTGAAACAGAGAAGCTCGGCATCCGAGCCTACGGTGAATTCAGGAGTGATGAGCCACTCGTCGGATTTCTGGCCGTCGCTGAATTCCGNGGGGCTGAAAGCCGTCGGGGCGATTCNGGAGGCGGNGNGCACCGTGTAAGNGNTGGTGGCGCTGTAGNTTTTGAAGTAGTGCGCGTACGTGCCTGAGGGCGTTGCGTCACGGCCGATCATCGACCAGNCGGAGGGGATGGAATAATCCTGGAACTCCNCCGAGAAAGACTCAGGANGGTTGACAGNCGCTCCNAGCGAGAAAGCTGTGGCGNGTGCCAGCNCGGGTAGTAAAAATTGCTTCATATATTTGTTTTTGATATGACGGCAGCAAGCCATAATCCGGAGATTATACCGCCGCGTCTGACTGAAAAATGCAATGTGGCCGGAAAGGCACTCCGCACCTGCGGATACTTTTCCGACCACAATATTACAATTTTTTTTCGAGAAAACCGAAATTTTAGCTCGAAATATGCAAAAACATGATTTAAAACATCTTTAAGGGCGTTTATGATGCGCTCCTACCCCCGGAAGGGAGGTTGATGCAGGAAAGCGTCAGTCGCGCACTGTCAGAAGCAGGCCGGCCGATGTTGCCGTCATCAGCGGTGAGTATTGCGACTGCACTGTGGCTATGCCGGCGGCAAATTCTCCGGCCTCCATCACGCGGCAGTCATACGAGAAGACATGTGTGCCCTTGGGGAGGCGGTCAAAGAACATGTTGCTTACGGAGGTCCGCACTTCCCGGTAACATCCGATGCCGTCATTGACGCTATATCCCGAGAGACCCTCCACGGGTTCAAGACATGCGGCACGGCTGTCGGTCAGGGCGACGTAATCCATCGCACGGTCGCACTTGACGGTGATGGTCACGCGCACTTTGTCGCCGACCTTCACCGAGTTAGCCGGGATGGCCCTGCCATCTTCGCCGATAAGATAGAGTTCTTTAGATACTGACAGCGGGGGTATCGCACTGGCTTTCACTTCGCGCACGGGCACTATGCGGGCGCTCATCACTCCGCCCCATGCGGGGCCTTCGCTGCTGCGGCTGACGCTCAGCATGCTCCCGGATGCCTCACGCGGAGTAAGGGAAATGCTCCAGGCGCCGGATAGCAGAGCGTCAGAGGGTACTTTCAGCTCCTTTCCTCCTAACTTTATCACGGGCTTCGCGAGCTCAGCGGGATTCTGCGTCCAGTCGCTGCCGGAGGTCAGAATGCCTCGTATCACAGGAATGGCGTACGCGCTCTTCCCCCAGTCCTGCACCTGCTTCTGCATCACAAGCCACTGGCGGAGCTGATCCACTTCCGGTGCATCCGGCGATATGAGGGCGAACGCTTCCAGCACCCGGGCCGTTGCAGTCAGCGAGCCTGAGCCGGAATAATCGTCAGACAGAGTGTCAAACCACATTCCTTTATCCGGAGCGGTCAAGGCAGTTGAGGCGAAAGATNTCNATATTTCCGCGGCNGNNTNCCTTTTGCCCGCATACCATAGGTTGATGGCTGCCTCGGCACGGTCAGAGATGCCCATGTCGCGCCATTCCGCAGCGAGGGCAGTGAGGGCTTGCGAACATAGTTCACCAAAAGCTCCTGACGGTCGGGCGTTACCGGCTATGCCTCTGCGATCATACATCCAGCGGTTCATCTCCGTCAGGTCAAAGGGGCGCTTGGCCCCCTCGCGCTTCGCCTTGAGGTATGTCTGAGCCTTCCGGCTGTCCACATATTCCATCCCCTTGCGGGCCATTTCTGCCACCGAGGGAATATCAAATGCAAATGTTCCTGAGGCAGGAGCAAGATTGCGCACCACCTGCTGCGTGATCCATTCCGACCCTTGCATGCCCTTGCACCAGCTCCAGCTTCCGTCTGCATTTACCAAGGCGGCAAGACGGTCAGCAGCAGCTTCTATGACACGGCGCGCCTCAATGCTGTCGGTGAGCGATCCGAGACTGCGCATGCGCGCCGTCTCTCCCTGGGCGTCCGGCAGCCAAGGCGTCGCGGCCAATGCTGTGGTCTTCATGGCCTCATTACGTTCCAACGGGGAGACGAGGTCACCATTTCCTCTGTCCGANCCAAGCATATCCTCCAGGNCCCTCTTCAGGCGCGGATACTTCACCAGCAGNCCCGCGGCGGTCGCGTNGGCGAATATGTTGCGCGACAGCGTCAGGGCATTGTCTGATTCAGTCTCTGCGAGAGCAGGGAGCGCTGTGAGGCAGGTCCAGGCAGGATTGTCGCAATAGCTGAGCGTCACCATGCTGCCCGGGGCGAACTTCGGAAGTTTAACGGTATAAGAGGTGGTACCCGGTGCGAGCCAGAAGGGTGTTGACTCAATTACAGGCTCCGAAGAGGGCATCACCGGTATGATAGTTTCCTCGCCATCGCTATGGCCCCCTCCGGTAGCGTAGGCCCTGACTGCAATCTGCATCAGGTCGGAGGGGACGTCAAAGTCAAGCGTAATGACCCTTGAAGCCGCCGGATCGAGTTTTTCTCCCTTGTACTTCTTGGAGGCTATCACCTTGCCATCGGCATCGACAATGTCAATGCGCCCTCCGATAGCGAGTTCGCTGTCGGAGTTATTATACAACGTTGCAGCCAGCACAGCGCGGTCAAGCGTGCGCACAAAGCGCGGAGCGTTGAGACGGGCCATGACCTTCTTTGAGGCCACAGTCTCCAATGTTTTAGTCGCGCTCTGCACTCCCGGAGTGTATNCTAACAGCTGCAGCTGCNATGTCGTGTNATAGTCGGNGACCTCAAATTTCAANTCGACTACTCCCTCGCGGTCAGTCACAAGGTCAANGCATGAAGAANGNTANGGNCAGTTCCGAGGGACNNAGCGGGATGTCGGNCACTGCATCATCCGGNCNCCCGTAGGCAGTAGCCGGAGTCTCCGGCGCACTCTCCGCCACGCCGGCTTCAGCTTCCGATACAGAGTCATAGGCATCTGCGGCAGATTCCATTTTGGCTTCATCGCGGACTGAGCCTGCCAAGACTACCGCACTGTCTGTGGTGACGCTCTCCACTGCCACTTCCTCCGCAGTCGGCCAGCCGCGCACCGCGACTCCGTTTGCCGAAGCCTTGCTCATATACAGCGGCCGCGCCGTGGCAGCTGTCAGCCCATATCCCCATGTGCGGAAATCGGGCGTGAGGAGGTCGACATATTTCTTGTATCTCACTCCCGGGAAGGACTTATAGAACGAGATGGTAGCGCCGGGATAAATCGCCGGGCTGAGATTTACGCGCGAGCTGTAATCAAAAGTATTGCCTGAGAAACTCCAGCTGAAGGGCTGCAGCGAGTTGAGCGCCGCATCCGACATGACCGCCATCACGGCAGCCTCGGCGGGAAGGCCGCCACGTGTGAAACGGAATTTCCAAGTCTCTTTCTCCCCTGCCGAGATGGCAGGACGGAATGACTCCGTCTCTATCTCAGTTTTTTGAGCGCGCTCTTCCGGAATTACCTCTATGGAAGCGCGAGACACCGCTTTGTCTTGCATTGCGCACATATTCACCCACACTGAGCCGTTTGAGGCAGGAGCGGGAACATCAAACTGCTCGAGGCTCTCGCCCGTCTTTACCCATTTGAAAGCGCTCTCGCCTGACAGGTCGGATATCACGCACAAAATCCAGTTGTCTTCCCTGTCGCTGCCAACGCTCACAGTCACTTCCTCCTCTTCGGGCTTGGCCACAATTCGCGTAGCGGGCGTCCACAGAGTGACGCCGCGCGGTGCCACGGCATCATCCGCACGGTATATCACTGTCGAGACGATGCTTTGATTCCCCTCCTCATCATCCGCCAGACTCAGTGTGAGTTTGTAGCGTCCGGGCACCAGGTCCTTGGCAGGAAGAGTGAGCACGGGAGAGTCAAATTCGGTCTCGAAGCCCTCCCCTCCCCCGGGCCAGTCAGGCGTAACACGGCACATGGCCTTGCGGATGGCCGGCAGTCCGGCCGAATCGTATACCGGCACATTAAGGCGCACCTCATTTCCGGTCATCTCCACACGTCCCGGAATTTCGGGAGCTATGGAGTAACCTTTAGCAAAACTGAAGTCATATCCGGGAGCCTCGCGCGTTTCGCCGGCATTGTCTGTCACGGCTGCGCTGAGGTGGAAATATCCGTTTTCATACTGTGTGCCCCTTAGTGAGTCGGAACTTAGGACAATGTGGAAAGTGCCGTCTGCGCCGGTGCGCATCCCTGTGTAGCAGCGCCCATCTGCCGCATATGCTCCCCACGGGCGCCAATATGGATGGCGTGTTGTCACCTCCACTCTGACTTCTGCATTGGCCACGGGCATGCCGGAGAAGGTCATTGCCTTCCCCTTCAGCACAATCGTGCCTTCGCCCGATTCTTCCTTATCCTTGTCAATGGTCACGGAGAATGTGGGCAGCCGGTATTCCTCGACTCGGACACGGGTCTGTCCCAGATTGCGGTACGCCGGGGCATCCTTGTCGCGGGCGGCTATCTGCCACTGCCCTAACAGGCGCCCTTCGGGAATGGTAAACTCTCCCTGCGCCCTGCCCCACTTGTCGGTTACCAGGCTGAGGGTATCCACAGGCTGGTATGAGGCATCAAGAAGGAGAGCTTCGAAGGGGTATGCTTCCTGAAGGGTGTTCTCACGGTTTTCAGCACGCCAGATCACTGCGGAAAAACGCACTTGGTCGCCCGGTCGGGCAATAGCGCGGTCAGCGAAGACATTCCCCACGATCTGCCCTTTCTCTTCTGAGCGTGTCCAGCCGCTGTATACATTTCCCTGCCATTTCTCGTCCCCGTATGTGATGCGCACGTAGGATGTCCCGTCGGGAAGAGTCAGGGTGCCGTCCGTTGCAGACTTGAATGTGCCGANTCTCACCANGCNATTGCGGGAGTTNAGGCGGTAATCACGTNTGANNGCCNCGNCAGTGGCCCCCTCCACGGGTTGCTGGTTATGCAGCCGGACCACAAAGAAAAGGTCCCTCTCCTTCCGGCCAGTATTGACCGAGAGCCCCGTGATTCCGGTGACATTCATAGGTGTGTAGATGCGGTCCGCCCCCTCACCCTTGAGGGCAGCCGCCACAGCGCCATCTACCGAAGGCAGCACAACATAATATCCTGGGTCGNATCCACNTATCGATANTGTGTCTGTAACGGAAAAGNNCGCTTCGAGGCTGTTTCTTACCTCAAATGTTCGCNCCACNNTCCCTTTGCTTCGGNTATCAGCCGCGCTGANCTGGTCATCCTCAGCCACNGGCACCTTGACTACGATGAATTTNGCCGCGTTGACGTTTCTCACATTCACAATTGCCTTNACCTCCTGCCCGGGCATTGCCAAGGCCGGGAGGCTTCCGTAAANATGGGGCTCAGTCATGGAGANAATCATGTTCTCCACATCGCCTGCCGCCTCCGAGCCGGGATNCCTCTTGAGAGCCTCGCGGAAAANTNTGCAACGCGACTTCACCGAAGCCCATTCGGGGAGGGGCCGCTTCGCAGCCGCCACAGGCTCTTCGGCAGTCATTCGCTCGCAGGCATTGTTGAAGGGTCTGAGCAGGAAGAGAGAGGCCGGATATGACTTTATCTCATTGTACCGGTCCAGCAGAGTCTGAGCCCCCATTTCTGCCGTCTNCATCTCGGCGAGTTTCTTCACAGCCATTATTGAAGGCACAGTGCCGGGNTGCGCGGCTGCGAGCCGCTCCCAGGCCTCCAGTACGTCTGAAGCCAGTTTGCGGCCATTTGC
>WFLX010158759.1_pt1 | contig 10394 bp, 6 predicted proteins | sample 4967041 | NCBI WGS metagenome assembly WFLX01 (sample SAMN12857096, study PRJNA449069) | gut metagenome | isolation source: stool from male and female vole | host: Microtus ochrogaster | place: USA:Florida | collected 2017
AACTCCATACGNCCTGTNGTNTTCTTGCGGTNNTTNGTNGTGATGTANCNTGACATACCGGGCATGCCGCTTGNTTTGTGTTNTGTGCATTCAAGAATCACCTGCACTCTGTTGCCTTTTGCTTTCTTTGCCATAATTAGGGAATCTTATTAGAAAGAAACGATTGAGATGTTTTTGAAGTCAAGGATGCCATCTTTCTCAGCTCTTTTGAGAGCGGCATTCAGACCGATTTTGTTGATAGTGCGGAGTGCATGTGCTGAAACGAGGAGTTCAATCCACATATCCTGCTCAACCCAATAGAATTTCTTCTTGTGGAGATTGACGTTGAATTTGCGTTTGGTGCGACGCTTTGAATGGGAAACGTTGTTGCCCACTAAAGCTTTTTTGCCTGTAACTTGACAAACTTTTGACATGGCTGTTATTTTTTAACTGAATTAAAAACACTTAGAGGAATGAGGCCGCCATCTCAGTTCTCATATCATCGCCAACGCATCTAAAGGCGACTTTAAAGGATGTGCCACAAACCGGGTGCAAAATTAGTTATTTATTGGATAATATGCAAGTGAATGAGGTGGTAAAATACAAAAAAACGTTAAAAATAATCATAATTAATCATCGTTGACGTCTTCTTGCATCACATAGCTGTTGCGCAACAGATTAATCAGCATCACCATGCCGTGATTGGAAGCACTTTCTATGACTGTGTTTCGGTCGCCCTTGAAGTGGAGACATTCGCTGACAATCTTATCGCCATATTTCACAGCAATCCAGACGGTGCCTACAGGTTTATAGGGCGTTCCGCCATCGGGTCCTGCGATGCCGGTTGTGGCAATTGCGCAGTTTGTGCGCATAAGTTTAGCCACTCCTTTAGCCATTGCCTCAGCCACAGTCTTGCTTACCGCTCCTTCCGCAGCTATGGCGCTACGGGGCACCTTCAGCACCTCTGCCTTGACATCATTGGAATAGCTCACCACACTTCCGAGAAAATATGCTGAGGAACCGGGTACCTGCACAATGCGGTGGGCAAGGTTTCCACCTGTGCAGCTCTCTGCACAGGCCACAGTCAATTCCCGTTCGTGAAGCAGATTGCCCAGCACTCCGGCTATGGTGGTGTCTTCGGTGGCCACAACGTCTTCAGTGAAAATGTCGCTCAGGTTCTGGTGAAAACGGTTCATCTTGAATCGGAGCAACTCCACCCCTGAATTCATGCCTGTGAGGGTTATTTTGGTCACAAGGTTTGAGGAGTCGATGGTTATTTTCACAAATTCAGGTAACTGGGCCTCAAAATGTTTCATCACCTTCAAAAGCTCCTGCCGCGTGTAGCCGTAAATTACAACATGGCGTGTCTCAGTGTGTACCTTTTGTGATTTTTCAGTTTTAGTCTTGTTATCTTTCTTGCTGTTCATGTGGTTGGATTTGTCACATTGTGACTCTTGAGTAAGGGGGAAGTGAAAGATCGCAAAATTGACCGGAGAGGAATTTGAAATAACCTGCGGCCGCCACCATTGCGGCGTTGTCGGTGGTGAAAGCCCTTTCCGGAATCCAGGCTCTGACCTTCCTTCTGTGGCAAAAGTCTTCCACAGCTTTTCTGACTCCCGAATTGGCTGAAACGCCACCGCCTATGGCAAGGTGCTTCACATTATGGAGGTCAAGTGCTTTGGAGAGTTTGTCAAGAAGAATATCAATTATGGTTTTCTGCAGGGAAGCGGCCAAGTCAGCCATATTTTTCTGCACGAAATCAGGATCTTTCTTCAGGTTGTCTCTGAGGGTATATAGGAACGATGTCTTCAATCCGCTGAAAGAATAATCGAGTCCGGGNATATGTGGTTTGCTGAATTTGAAAGCTGAGGGGTTGCCTTGTGTAGCCAGACGGTCGATATGNGGGCCGCCGGGATAAGGAAGTCCCATCACNTTGGCGCATTTATCGAATGCCTCTCCGGCGGCATCNTCGATAGTTTTGCCCACGATTTCCATATCANATGGACTATTGGCTACAACAATCTGGGAGTTGCCGCCTGACACCAGCAGACACATGAAAGGGAATTCAGGCACCTCGTCGGCTGCCTCTTTTCTCACAAAGTGAGAGAGCACATGTGCATGCAGATGGTTAACATCAATAAGCGGTATGTCAAGTCCTATGGCCATTCCTTTCGCGAAGGATGTGCCGACAAGCAGGGAGCCAAGCAAACCGGGGCCCCGTGTAAAGGCTATGGCGGAAAGCTGGGATTTGTCGATACCTGCCTGACGCAATGCCTCACTCACCACCGGCACGATGTTTTGCTGATGGGCACGGGATGCCAACTCCGGCACCACGCCGCCATAGGCTTCATGCACCTTTTGGCTCGCAATCACATTGCTTTTCAGACAACCGTCGCAGATGACGGCTGCAGAAGTGTCGTCACAAGATGACTCTATTCCTAAAATATAGGTATGCATTATTTCCTTTGAATCTTTTTTCACCCCACAAAGATAACTCAATTAGTTGGATTGACAAAAAGAAATGTCAGGATATAGCCGTGTTATGTTAATAATTATCTAATTATTGGGGATATTTAGGGGATTTTGACTAATTTTGCATTTGGAAATGAATATTGTAAGAAATATCTATAAGGTGGCACGCAGTGTCTTGTTTTCGGCGATTATTTTGATTGCCGCTCTCTACCTTATATTATATATTCTTCTATCCATCCCTCCAGTGCAGGAAAAGATAAAGGCAGTTGCCCAGACTGAGCTGACTAAATTCCTGGGAGGGGAGGTTACCATAGAACAACTCAACATACAGCCTTTTAATGAAGTCACGGTCGACGGATTAAAGGTAATGACCCCTGAAAAGAATACGTGTCTCAGTGTGAAAAGAGTCGGGGCAGGCATCAATATCTTCCGGCTGCTTACAACCGGAGAGATCGAACTGACATATGGTGAGATTATCGGACTCGATGCTTACATCAGCCAACTGACCGAAGGTGGGAAACTCAACATACAGTTTATCATCGATGCATTCGCTCCCAAAGATAAGGACAAGCCCAAGACCAGTTTTGATCTGAAACTCAGGAATGTGGTTTTGCGTCGCTGCCGGATCCGCTTCGACCGGGAGTGGATTCCTGCAACTGGCATTGCTGACAAGCTGGATTTCANTCATATGNTGTTGACTGACCTNAAGGCAGACATGNCTTTCCCGGAAATCAAGAANGATTCCTTCAAGATTGATTTGCGCAGAATGGCATTTAAAGTGTCNGGGGGTCTTCAGCTTGACAAACTTGCCTTCCGGGTGCATCTTACGCCTACTTCGCTGTCGGTGGAGAACCTGNTTGTGGAGTTGCCCGGCACACAGTTGCAACCGTCAGATGTCAGGTTAAGTTTCAAAGACTATNGTGATATAAGGCGAGTCCTGTTGGAAGAACCCCATACGCTGGTAATGGTTGACAACCATATAACTCCATCTGATTTCAAAAGCATNGTGCCTGCGCTGGCTTCGTTTTATAATCCGTTGTCGTTATCTNTGGAGGTAAGCGGAGATGCTGGCCATCTTTCGATAGGAGCATTNCAGATAAGCGAAGAAGGAAAATTGGGAGTGGAGTTTTCGGGAGAGGCNTCCAATCTTAAAAATATTCANGAATCAGAGTTTTCAATTGATAAGCTCAAGGTGAATGCCACAGCGGCAATGATTGAAAATATCCTTGATGCGTTGCCGCCAATGAGTAAAAAAGTGCGTTCGATAGTGGCGGCCTGCGGGGATGTGGCTATATCCGGGGAAGGGCATTGTGATATGGCTGCCAAGAGCTTAAATGCCGACTGTGAGGTTATCACAACTTCCGGCGCCCTGTTTGTGTCAGGCTTAGCCAAAGATCTTGGTGTAGGAAGAGGGATGTTCAAGGGTGAGTTGCTTACGGAGAATATCAATCTGGGAGGTTTGTTGGATTCCGGAAAACTCGGGCTGCTTAATGCTAATGCCGATTTCGATATCGCCTTAAAAGGAAAGGATGTAAATGGCAATATAAATCTCTACGTTTCCGATTTCGATTTTAATGGAGCCGCCTGTGGCGGAATAGTGGTTGAGGCAATGAAATCCGGAAAGGAGGTTACGGCATCGGTTACGGTTGACAACTCCATAGCATTGGTCAATGTGGATGGAGTTGGGGTGATTGAGGGAGATGAGTCACGATTGAGCGTTAATTGTGTTGTGGAAAGATTGGTGCCGTCGCTTGCAGGGTTGTTGCCGGATAAGAATTATTCGGTTTTTTCAGGCACTGTAGGTGCTGACCTTATGGGAAGCAACATCGACAATGTGTCGGGAGAGATACGCCTTTCTGATTTTAAATATACTACACCGGATAAGAGTCTGCAACTTGACCGCCTGCTACTGACTTCGTCTTTTGCCAATAATGGTCGCACTTTGAAACTAAGAAGCGACTGGGTTGACGGCGACATAGAAGGAAAATTTAAGGTTAGAGAGATTCCGGTTGTTATGCGGAGTCTGCTCAACCGCACCTTGCCAACTCTTTTCCCGGTGCCTGAATCCAAGATGGATTCCGATATGGCATTGGAGTTTTCTTTCCTCCTTAGTCCTGAAAATCAAGTTACAGAATTTTTCAATCTTCCTTTTCGTCTGTTGGTTCCGATCCCTATAAATGGCACCATAATAGAGAAGGAGAGCACTGCTACGCTTTCAGTTGACATACCTTATATCCAGCAAGGGCGCAACAAACTTGTCAGAGACAGTAGGCTTCATCTGAGTCTTGACGGAGAAAAAGATATGTTCGGTGTTGAGATAGCCTCTACGTTTCCCGCTAAGAAAGGGGATCTGGCGCTTGACCTGCGCCTATGGGGAGAGGCAGACGATATGTTTGCCGACATAGGCTGGCGTAATCCTGACAACGGCAGTTTTAAGGGCCTCCTTACGCTTGGAGCCAAGTTAGGGAGAAACGAACTCACTTCGCAGCCTAAAGTGAATGTTGAGATTCAGCCGTCGGTGTTCGACATTGGTCCTGCGTGCTGGAATATTGACCGGAGCTTCATCAGTTATGATAATAAGGTGGCCAAAGTAGACAACTTCAGGATATGGCATGACAATCAGTTTGTGGCGATTGATGGGGTTGCTTCTGCACTTCCTCAGGATTCAATCTCCATCCGGCTTGCCGACATTGACTTGGATTATGTGTTTGATCTGCTGAAAATAAACTATGTTACATTTGGCGGTACAGCCACCGGCGACATCAGGGGGAAATCCGTATTTAGCAACAACCCGGTCGGACTTACTGATAACCTTACTGTAAAAGGATTGTCTTACAACGGATGCGTGTTGGGCGACGGATATATTCGTAGTTGCTGGGACAACCGGGAAAAGGAAGTGACCATATTGGCCGATATAATGGCCGACGGGCATAGACGCGCAAAGGTTGATGGTGGTATATGGATCACGCGCGATTCGCTGAGTTTTGGAATTGATGCCCACAAGGTGCCTGTGGAGTTTCTGAAGCCGTTTATGAGTGCATTCACATCCGATGTGGCAGGGCTGGCATCCGGGCAGGCAAAACTGTTTGGGTCGTTTAAGGACATTGACCTTACGGGCCGACTCTTTGCCGACACCATAGCGATGAAACTTGATTTCACCAACACGTGGTATCATGGCTCCGATTCGGTTTATCTGGATCCGGGACATATAATAATTCCCTCATTTCGCCTCTATGACAAGAATGGCCACTCAGCTATCCTTACAGGCGATCTTACCCACCAATATTTCCATGACCCGCGTTTTGTGTTCAGGATTACAGATGCCCATAGGCTGCTGTGTTATGACACGAATGCTACGTTAAATCCAGACTGGTATGGCACTATCTACGGCAGTGGCGGAGCAGTGGTGAGAGGCTGGCCGGGGATGGTTGACATATCTGTCGACATGGATGTCGTGAGCAATTCTACATTTACTTTCGTGCTCAATGACACGGAGGCCGCCGCCGACTATCATTTCCTAACTTTTTCCGACCGCCGCAAAGAAGAAAAGGAGAAGATGCGTCGGGACACTGTGCCGGATGTGCTTGCCCAGTTCAGGAAACAGATCGAGATGCAAGAAAACACTCCGTCACGCTTCAGCCTTGACATAAGGGCATCGGTAAGTCCGACTTCACTTATGACCATAGTCATGGATCCTATCGCCGGCGACAAGATTACGGCGCGTGGCAATGGCGCTATACAGGTGGATTATGAGTCAGACACAGAGGAGATGCAGATGTTTGGAAAATACACTCTTGAGGAGGGTAATTATAATTTTTCGTTGCAGGATCTTATTCTGCGTGACTTTTCAATCCGGCCGGGAAGCGCAATCTCTTTTAATGGCGATCCGCTCAATGCCGATCTCGACATTACGGCCAGCTATCGGGTCAACACCAATCTCTCTGATCTTGACAAGAGTTTTTCAACTGATAAAGACTTGACACGCACCACTGTGCCAGTCGATGCGTTGCTTATGGTGAAAGGCGAAATGCAACATCCTGACATCACTTTTGATCTTGAATTGCCTACACTGACGCAGGATGTGGAAAGAAAGGTGAAAAGCATAATCTCTACCGACGACATGATGAGTCGGCAGATAATCTATCTGCTGGCCCTCAACCGGTTTTACACTCCGGAATACATGGGGTCAACAAGCAATGGCGGCGAATTGGCTGCGGTAGCCTCCACCACATTGTCGTCACAGCTTTCCAATATGCTCGGACAACTCACCGACAAGTTTACGTTTGCTCCTTCGTTCAGGAGCGACAAGGGAGATTTCTCTGACCTTGAGGTAGATGTTATGCTGTCATCGCGCTTGCTCAACAACAGGCTGCTTGTCAACGGTAATTTCGGCTATCGTGACCGCAACACATCCACCACAACCTTCGTGGGTGACTTTGATATAGAATATCTGCTCAACAGGCGGGGAAATCTCCGCCTGAAGGCTTATAACCATTTCAACGACCAGAACTATTACCTTCGTGAGGCACTGACCACACAAGGGATAGGAGTGGTGTTCAGACAAGATTTCGACAATCCTTTCAGTTTCCTGAAGAGATGGAGAAGAAAGGAGGAAACAACTTCAAATACAGACTGAATGTTTAGAATAGATGGATTTTTAGAGCGTCTCGGCATCATCAGAGATGAGTCGGTCGGCATCGCGTTTAGCGGTGGAGGCGCGAAGGGTTTCTCCCATATAGGTGTGATAATGGCGTTTGAACACTTCGGCATAGTCCCGAATGTAATTTCAGGCGTCTCGGCAGGTGCGATAGCGGCAAGTCTGTATGGCTCCGGTCTGACACCTAATGAAATGATAGAATGCTTCACAGAGGCATCACAGTTCAGTGATTTCACGGAATGGTCCTTACCCAAATCGGGTTTCATGCGTCTTGACCGTTTCGGAAAACTTTTAGAGACATGGCTTCCGGTGAAAAACCTGGAAGATATGAAAATCCCAACCGTGATATGTGCCACCGATCTTGATCACGGCAAATCAGTAGGCTGGGGCAAGGGAGAGATAGTGCCCCGTGTGCTTGCGTCATGCAGCATCCCGATTGTCTTCAATCCTGTCAAGATCAATGGGGTTAACTATGTCGATGGCGGTGTGTTGCGAAATCTTCCGGCATGGGCTATCCGCGACTACTGCAAGACCCTCTACGGAAGTAATTGTAGCCCTATGACCGAGTCAGATGAGAGCAAGACCGGCATAATAGATGTGGCCTACCGCACATTCCATCTCATCATGAAGTCAAACACTCCGCAGGATCTTCGACTGTGTGACTACGTTATATCAAGCAAGCACCTTGCCAAGATAGGCACTTTCGATCTGTCAAGCCTCAAGAAGGGGGTCACGTCCGGCTATGATGCCGCATGCAGGGTGCTTGAAAAAGCTCTTAATAAAAATTAGTTTTTAATAAATAAAACTTACCTCATGAACCGTCAGAAGGAGAAACTAATCATCTACCAGCTTTTCCCAAGAATCTTCACTAACTCCAATCCCAATTGCGTGCCCTGGGGCACACTGCGACAGAACGGAAGCGGGAAGTTTAATGACTTCACTCCCNACGTGCTCCAGTCAATNAAGGNGNNGGGANNCAACTGNCTATGGCTCANCGGAATCATAGAANATGCCACNAAGACTNACTTCANCCAATATNGCATCGCCCCCGACAATCCGAATGTGGTGAAAGGGGAGGCAGGTTCGCCCTATGCCATTAAAGACTATTATGACGTTGACCCTGCGCTTGCTGTGTCGGTGGCCGACAGAATGGCTGAGTTCGAAGCACTCGTGAAGCGGATTCACACCGAGAAAATGAAAGTGATAATCGACTTCGTGCCCAACCATACGGCACGTGTGTATCACTCCGACGCTGCTCCGAGAGGGATAGAAGACTTNGGGGCTAGCGACAACACCAACATGAACTTTGCCCGCGACAACAACTACTATTATATTTCCAACCAGCAGTTTTATCCTGACTTCAGTCTGTCGGCTGAGGGGAAACGCCCGTATGTGGAGTTTCCGGCAAAGGCCACCGGCAACGACTGTTTCACGGCATTCTGCACCCGCAATGACTGGTATGAGACCGTGAAGCTCAATTATGGGCATGACTACAACGACCATTCCGACCATTTCGACCCGGTGCCCGACACATGGCTGAAGATGCTTCATATCTTACGCTTCTGGGCATCTAAGGGAATTGACGGTTTCCGTTGCGACATGGTGTTTATGGTTCCGCTTGCATTCTGGCACTGGGCCATCCCGCAGGTGAAGTCAGTCTATCCCCACATAATGTTCATAGGTGAGATTTATGACATTGGTCTTTACCGTCCGTTTCTCGACTATGGTTGCTTCGATTATCTATATGACAAGGTCAATCTGTATGACACGCTTGTCGGCATAGAGACACATGGCCTTTCAGCCGCACAGCTCACAGGATGCTGGCAGACTGTAGACGGTATAGGCGACCGCATGCTAAATTTTCTTGAAAACCATGATGAGGTGCGCTTCGGTTCACGCGAATATGCAGGCGACTCCCTGCGTGTGATCCCGTCGCTTGTCACTTCCGCCATGATTTCCAAAGGACCCTTCATGATCTATTACGGGCAGGAACTCGGTGAACAGGCCCGTGACAACGAAGGATTTGCCGGCGACAACAATCGCACTACCATATTTGACTACTGGAGCCTCTCCACCATAAGGCGCTGGATGAACGGGGGAAAATGTGATGATGAACTGCTGTCGCCCCATGAGCGCTGGCTGCGCAATGTCTATAAAAATGTGCTGACCCTGTGCAACAGACGCCCGGCTCTGCGTCAGGGAGAATTCTTCGACCTGATGTATTTCAATCTCCGTCAGCCCGGATTCAATCCCCACACCAACTTTGCGTTTATGCGTTACTCCGGAGAGGATGTGCTCCTGATAATCGTAAACTTCGACAGGCAGGCATGCAACGTGAGCCTTGTCATTCCTGACCTGGCTTTTGAGATGACAGGCGTGGAGAGGGGAGAGGTGACCACCACTGACCTGCTGTGGGGAAAGAGCCACAAGCTGAAGCTTTCCTCCACAGTTCCGCTGACCGTGTTTATGAGCGCGGCTGATGCACTTGTTCTCCCGGTCGGGAGGCTGCGTGACGGGGTTTCCGGAAGCCCGATTAGTGGTTCGGAGCTTAGAAAAGGGAGAAATAAAAAAGAAAATTAAAGGAGGCAAAATAAAAATGGGTTATTAGGGCTGATATGTCAGAAAATAATCCTACCTTTGCATCAACAATTTTTACCTATCCATATCATGAGTAATTATCTTCCGCCCATCAAAGTGTTCGCAGGGACAAAGAGCCATTATTTAGGCGAGTCAATCTGCAAGGATTTGGGCATAGAATTAGGAAAAATGAAAATCGAGACGTTTGCCGACGGCGAGTTCGAGGTGTGCTTCGACGAGTCGATCCGTGGGGCAGAGGTCTATCTTGTGCAGTCTACGTTTCCTAACAGCGACAATCTGATGGAGCTTCTCCTGATGATCGACGCTGCCAAGCGTGCATCAGCTGCCACCATCGTGGCTGTGATTCCCTATTTCGGTTGGGCACGTCAGGACAGAAAAGACAAGCCGAGAGTCTCGATTGCAGCAAAACTTGTGGCCGACCTGCTTAGCGTGGCCGGTATCGACCGTCTGATCACTATGGATCTCCATGCCGATCAGATTCAGGGTTTCTTCGATGTGCCTGTCGACCATCTGTATGCTTCCTCAATCTTTATCCCGTATATCGAGAGCCTGCATCTTGAGGATTTGGTGATCGCTTCTCCCGACGTGGGCGGAGCCAAGCGAGCCAACTCATATGCGAAATATTTCGATGTGCCATTGGTGCTCTGCCATAAGCAGCGTGCGAAGGCCAACGTAGTGGAAAAGATGA
>WFLX010006680.1_pt1 | contig 10393 bp, 13 predicted proteins | sample 4967041 | NCBI WGS metagenome assembly WFLX01 (sample SAMN12857096, study PRJNA449069) | gut metagenome | isolation source: stool from male and female vole | host: Microtus ochrogaster | place: USA:Florida | collected 2017
TTCAATTAACCCCTCTTTTTCCTTACGCCTCCCCTCTACAAGAGCCCAATAGGTCTTGTGGATCTCTCCTTTCTTAAGCATCTCGTTGAGTCGCGTCAAAGCTTTAGATGTTTTGGCAAATATGACAAGTCCGGCTACGGGACGGTCGATCCGATGCACAACACCGCAGAATACATTCCCAGGCTTATTATACTTCTCTTTCAGATATTCTTTTATGATTTCTGAAAGGGGAGTGTCGCCTGTCTTGTCGCCTTGCACTATTTCGCCGGCTTCCTTGCGAACGACTATGATATGGTTGTCTTCGTAGACTGGTGTCATGGTTGTCAGTGTTATTTGCGGTTTGAAAGAATGTCTTCAGCAATTCTAAAATCGCCAGGATATGTTACCTTGATATTCGTTGGATCCCCTTCAAAGATATGTATCTTGTTCCCAGCCCATTCAGCCACGCTTGCATCGTCAGTGAATAATGAACTATCCGCCTTTTCCGCCTGTTTAAATGCATCTTTAAGCAATTTCAAATCAAAAACTTGTGGAGTTTGAACTGCAAAAAATCTTGATCTGTCTACACTTCGGTTGTCATCCGGCGTCCCTTCTCGCAGGGAATCAGACATTCTTAGTCCGGGAATCACGGCATGATATTTGCTTGCTTCTTTCCATCCATCCCTGATTAGGCGGATAGACGCAAGCGGGCGTGCTGCATCGTGAACTGCCACGAACCCTTCATTGGACTCAGGAATTAATTCCATCCCTTTGGCAACTGAATCTTTTCTTGTTGCGCCTCCTTCAGTGATAAGATGTGGAGCGCAGTCATCTCCTGCTATATCTTTCCAATATTGGATATAGTCGGCATGCATCACTACAATTAGTTTCGTATCGGCATCCTCATCATGAAAAGCCTTGAGTGTCCACCAAAGCATTGGGTGACCGCATATTTCATGAAACTGCTTAGGAAGAGAATCGCCGGAACGGCTTCCAACCCCTCCGGCGACTATTATTGCATATTTTGTCAACATGTTGTCTTGCCTGCTTCAACTTTCATAGTGAAAGTTGAATAATTTTTACATGTTCATGCCACCGTCAACCTGGATCACCTGACCGGATACGTAGCTTGACATGTCGCTTGCAAGGAAGAGGGCAACATTTGCGATGTCTTCTACCTGGCCGCCACGGCGAAGTGGAATTTTCTTGCACCATTCTGCGCGAACTTCATCAGGAAGGGCTGCTGTCATTGCAGTCTCAATGAAACCTGGAGCAATGGCGTTGGCACGGATGCCACGGCTTCCCACTTCCTGAGCGATACTCTTTGCGAGAGCGATAAGTCCTGCCTTNGATGCTGCATAGTTTGCCTGACCTGCGTTGCCGNGTACTCCGACTACGGATGCCATGTTGATGATCGAGCCATTGCGCTGGCGCATCATGATNGGNAGAACNGCGTGGATGAAGTTGAANGCAGATTTGAGGTTGACTGCAATCACTGCGTCCCATTGAGCTTCTGTCATGCGCATCATAAGACCNTCTTTTGTGATGCCGGCATTATTGACGAGAATGTCGATAGAGCCGAATTCTTCTTTTATCTTCTTAACTACCTCTTCAGTCTGAGCGAAGTCTGCTGCATTTGAAGCATATCCTTTTGCCTTTACTCCGAGAGCGAGGAGTTCATCTTCTGTCTGTTTGCCGTTTTCATCGATCACGAGGTCGGTGAAAGCTACGTTTGCACCTTCAGCTGCAAATCTGAGGGCGAGGGCCTTGCCGATGCCGCGAGCAGCTCCGGTCACGATGGCTGTCTTTCCTGCTAAAAGATTCATAATTATCTGTTGTTATTGGGTTGATTGCTTTTTCAGTCTGCAAATTTAATCATTTTTCCTGAAATACACAAAATTCTCAATTCTCAATTCTCAATTCTCAATTATTTTGATTAATTTTGTACTCATGATGCTTATCCAAGTCATACTTCCACTTCCAATACAGGGCACTTTCACTTATTCTGTGCCCGAAGATGTCCGCGAGATGGTGGGCATAGGGTCGCGTGTACTCGTTCAGTTCGGACGTAAGAAATATTATACCGCCATAGTTTCAGGTATTGACCAAACACCTCCGCAACATTATGAAGTGAAAGAAATTATGGCTGTTCTCGACCCACATCCGGCACTTCGTTATCCTCAACTGAAATTTTGGGAATGGATTTCAGACTATTACTTGTGTTCTATTGGGGAGGTGATGAAAGCGGCTCTTCCTACAGGTCTTAAAATTGAAAGTGAGAGTGTAGTGACTCTGAATCCGGAATTTGATTCTGATGATGGCATACGTCTTACAGAGCGTCAGGCAGAGATAGTGGCAGCCCTTCAGCATTCAGGAAAAGAATCACTGAGCGGATTAGAAAAGNCACTCGGCATCAAGAATGTGGCTCCACATGTCAATGCATTGNTGGCATCCGGTGTTGTCAGAGTTGATGAGAAAGTTGTTGAGAAGTATCGTCCTAAAACAGTGACGAAAGTTCGCTTGCTATGCGATCGTAATGATGAAGAACGACTTCATAGTTTCTTTGACATGACAAAACGCAGCAATCAACAGCAGGCTGTACTTTTGGCATATCTCAACNTTTCGAAGTTTATGGTGAAGGGTGAAGAAATCAGGGATGTTGAGCGAGAGATGCTTCTNAAGGCAAGNGCTGTTTCCCCAGCCGTATTGAAAGCAGTNGTNGATAAAGGGATATTGGAGATTTATAAAGATAAAATCAATAGGTTTGAATCAGCAGATTCTTCTTTTGAAAATAAGGTGGTGCTTACTCCTGCACAGCAGAAGGTAGCAAAAGATATAAGAGATTCTTTTCGGGATCATGCAATTACTCTTTTGCATGGTGTNACGGGGTCGGGGAAAACGGAAATTTATTGCGATCTGATAAGTGAAGTGATTTCGCAAGGGAACCAAGTCTTGTATCTTGTGCCTGAGATTTCCCTTACTACCCAACTGACAGATCGCCTAAAAAAGGTGTTCGGCAATAAGTTGCTGATATATCATTCAAAATTTTCAGATAATGAAAGAGTTGACATCTGGAACCGACTGTTGACATCTAATGAACCGATGGTAGTGCTTGGAGTCAGGAGTTCTGTTTTCCTTCCATTCTCCCGTCTTGGTTTAGTTGTGGTAGATGAGGAGCATGAGGCATCATANAANCAATTTGATCCGGCACCGCGATATAATGCCCGTGATGCCGCTACAGTCCTTGCGTCTATGCATGGGGCAAAGACTCTTTTTGGTTCTGCTACGCCANCCATNGAGACTTATTGGAAAGCACTCCACGGAAAATTTGGTCTTGTGTCTCTTACCGAGCGATTTGAGGGTGCACANCTTCCNGANGTTGANNTAATNGATATGAGNCAGATGCGTAAGCAGAAGAGCGTGAAAGGAATTATGTCCACTCCTATGAAAAAGGAAACCAGAGAGGCTCTTGACCATGGATGGCAAGCAATTATGTTTCAAAATCGCCGTGGTTTTGCTCCGGTTGTCGTGTGTCGCACTTGTGGTTGGAGCCCAAAGTGTGGGAATTGCGATGTGAGTCTTGTCTATCATAAAGGGAGCAAATTGCTTCGATGTCATTACTGTGGATATACTCAGACTTTGCCTGACCTTTGTCCGGCATGTGGTGAGAATACTTTGGAGAAGTATGGGTATGGTACTGAGCGTATTGCGGAGGAAGTGCAAGAAGAATTTCCAGATAAGAAGATTTCACGGATGGACCTCGACACAACCCGAAATAAACTATCGTATCAAGAAATCATTGAGGAATTTGCAGATCAGCGCACAGACATTCTTGTAGGAACGCAAATGGTCTCTAAAGGTCTCGACTTTGATAAGGTTAAGATAGTTGGAGTCTTAAATGCAGATACGCTTCTGAATTTCCCTGATTTCCGAAGTAATGAGAGGGCATTTAATATGCTTGAGCAAGTGGCTGGCCGTGCCGGTCGTCGTCAGGAACCCGGAAAGGTTTTGATTCAGACTACTAAAGCGGATGAGCGAGTGTTGGAGCACGTGAAGAATCATGATTATCTTTCTTACTATAACGAAGAACTTGCAGAGAGANAGAAATATGCTTATCCNCCNTTCACCAAGATNATAAATGTCTATGTGCGAAACAANGATGCTGCTGTCTGTGATGCAGCGGCAGTGATGCTTTCCATGGCTTTGAGAGAGGTGTTTGGCAATAGGGTTTTGGGTCCGGAGAAACCATTCGTGTCGAGAGTCAACACATGGTATATCCAGCAGATAATGCTAAAAGTTGAATCAGGTGCCTCAATGAAAAAGGTAAAAGCCTTCCTCCGCCAGGTCTATGAGCGTCTTGCCCCCACTCCCCAAATCAAATCCTCCCAAATCCACTACGACGTAGACCCCGTATAGTTCTTTGATAATATGCCAGTTCTGAACTGATCTTTGAACTCAGAACTGGCAAAAGAAATAATTATCTTAGTTATTTCTCATCATTTAAATCTTCTTGGTGTATTTTTTTATTCTTGAATAATTTTACTACTTCAACATTAAAATCTCAAAAATTTTATGTAATTTTGCAATTCAAACCGGAACTCTGAAGTTTTTAGATGATCTCAGATGAATTATTTGAATGCTTTATTCTGGAGAATGATAATAAAAACAAACAATTACGAGATGAGTAGATTTTTCACGATTCTAATTTTTGGACTCCTGTCTGCTTTGAGTATACAAGCACGTGAAACTGTCACTGGGTTAGTAGTAAGCGACAAAGGAGAGCCTATGCCGGGTGTTAGGGTTGAAGTGCCTGGAAGTTCCGACTTCGTTTTCACTGATCTTGATGGAAGATTCCAGATAGTGCTTAAAGATCCTACCAAAAACCTGACTTTTACCTATCCGGGTCTTGGCACATCTACATACAAAGTTAAGCCGGAGATGAATGTGGTGCTTGGAAAAGGATGGTCTGGACATGAAAAAGGATTCAGAGGCATGATCGACCTTGAAGGTGGAATGGGTGTCGGTGGTAATACAACTATTAAGAGTGGTGAATATGAGTGGAAGAATATTCATACTTTGGTGAGCCCGGGACTCTCCATCACACTTGGTTACCAAATTAACCGTCATCTTTTTGCCGGTCTCGGCTTTGGAGTGAATATGGAGTGGATCAGTCTCGAAGGCAAGGAGCCTTCGTATAGTTGGTTAGATACTCGTTACGTGGGGGGATATACCCCCGTCTATCTCACAGCAAGATGGGATTTTGGTCTGACAAAAAAGACTGCTCCTTACATTGACCTAAGGTTTGGATGTGCTCCATTTCTTGAAGACGATGGAGAGTTGCCTTACCTCGGATACTGGCCTTCGTATCTCAGAGTATATCAAGATAATTGCGTTTCATTTTTCGTAGCCCCTGCCATAGGTTATCATGTCAATATCCATAAAAAATTTGGTTTGAATTTCGGCCTCAGATATATGACAGGAATGAAAAAGAAGTATAATGTAGAAAGAGAGTGGTCTGATCCTATCACACATGAGGTGCATATAAATTCAAAGAATATCAGTCAGCACGCATCTGACATAATCATGTTTAACATAGGATTTGATTTCTAATTCCATATCAAAATAAAAAAATGAAGACATTATATAAAATAATCAGTAAAATAGTAATCTTTTGCGTAATGCTTTCACTGGTTTCTTGCGCAGAAGATAAATTTTACGACGTTGGAGGATACGTAACAGGTACTGTCAATTTTAAGGCAGTCAATATGTCTCTCGGGAGCGATGATATGGCTGAATCCACTAATGTGGAAAGTTCTTACCAACTTCCCGATCGCGATGTGAATATTCCCATTCAAATCTATTACCCATCAAGCGTTAACGGTTTAGATAAGACATACAGCGCGACTAACATCGAGTTGGATAAGGAATCCGAAATATGGTGTGGTGGATATAATGAAGTTATAATCACTTTTATACCCTCTTGTCCAGAAGAAAAAGAAGCAACATTCACTATGCCGGATGGACAATCATTTAAGGCAACCATTGAAAATCCTACTTTCATTTGGACTATGGATTCATTTCCCGATAATCCTTATTATAGGCCTTATATGGGGTTACCTCCAATAAAGGCTATTAGCCATTATTTCAAAGGCAAGACGGAGTATTATAATGTGGGGTATATTTATGTTTTCATAGCATTCAATGTTAGGTTAAACCCAGAGGATAACAAATGGTATTATTCCCATTGGACAACAGGAGAACCTATTTCCGGCAATGGTTATCTTAAATTTACAGTTGAAAACCTAACAGTAGGGAATCCTGATAACTGTATTTCTTATAACCCAGAGTTTTCAGAAACATATGTTTCTCGTAGTGATAAAGTAATAATTCCTTTTCATGTATCCTACACCGACCAAGTATTTGAATATGAAGAAACCTTGACAGGCAATGAATTCTTGCTTTGTGGAAATAGCGAGATTAAATTCACATTTATGCCTTTCGATGGACAAGAACAAATGATATTGAATCTTCCAGATAGCCAAGATGTGATATTGACAAAAGAAGAACCATCATTCATTTGGTTTGTTTCCCAAGAGGATGCAAGGAATTATAGATATAGAGTAAGTGAAATTAGTGGACAATCTTCTTATACAAAAGATGGTATAGTTTTTGATTGTAGTGGTAAAGTCAAAATGAATACTGTTTCTGAAATATATTATGATAAGGAATTAGGTATTTTCATTAACAGCAATTGGTAAGTATACATCATTAAGAGTAAAATGAAACACAACAGGATTATATTATCATTAGTTGCATTTATGCTGATGCTCAATGTGCAGGCCCAGGAATGGCGTGGATTTATAGAGATGTATTGTGGCACAGAACTTGGAAAGTCAAATATCGAATTTCCGGGAAATACGCTGGAAAAAGTATCGAATACACTGTCGTTTGGACTCAACTATACAATGGGTACCAAGGTGTGGAAACAACTGTATGCCGGAGTCGGAGTCGGAGGATATTCATCTTGTGTGGGATATAAGACAAATTTTAATTATTATTTTAAAGGTAATATCCCTTTTTTATACTTCCCAATATTTGCCAATGTCAGGTGGATACCGGATATTACTAAGTCTATAAATCCATTTGTGGATATCAAGATTGGATATCAAGTTGGAACCGACTTGGAAGATAACAGTATATGGGGTACCAGTTATTATAACTATTACTATATTCAACACGCAAATGGAGTATACTTTCAGCCTGGAGTCGGAGTGAGATTTGGTCGCGATACAGCCTTTAATCTCGGAATTGCCTATAATGTCTTTTCGCCCAGTGAATACGTGGCGAAAAATAAAGATTTTATATCCGAACGTATTAGAAAAAATCACGGAAGCCTCCTACTGACAGTAGGCATCGACTTTTGATCATTAGCCAGCACGGAATCTGTAAATTCTGTGAAAATCTGCCAGTTCGTGCTGACTTAAAGATCCGTGCCTAATCTCCTCCCTTGTGCCGACCACCTAACTATAAGGGACTAAAAACTATAAGGGACTAAAACTATTCATTAAGATTAAGGTCAGAGAGAATTTGTTGTAATATATTTACGTTAACCGTTGAGAAATCGGATTTATCGAATGCTTCCAGTAAATAAACCTTTCCTGAATTTTCTGAGACCACTATGGTATAGGTGATAATGCGTGCGCCACCTGATTTACCTCTGCCTTTTGATGTAATAGCCATTCTAATCTTACGGATACCAGGGCTAAGCTCGTCTCCTTGAAAAGGATTTTTCTCAAGAGATGAAATTAATTCCTCTAAATCCGACTTAAAAGAACGGTACCTTTTGCTTAGGATTTTAGCAGATTTGTCAAATCCGGATGTCGTTTTTACTTCAAAGCTCATTTAATAGATCCCGTGCTGATTTGGATGGAATCACACCCAATTCCATCAATTTCATTTCCTTAAGTCCCTCGCAAATTCGTTGTGTAAGGTCTGCCTCTTGTTTGGCTTTTGGTTTGCGTCTTGATTCAGACGCAATACTTACACCAATCATATTCTTGACAAGAGAGCGTATCGCGCTTGCAGCGGAAGGATTTTCTATATTTAATACTATCTGTGTCATACTATGATAACAATTAGTTATCTATGATTGTTCCAACAGTCTTCCCCATTCTAATGATAAGGTAAGATTTTTTCAATCGATATTATTTATCTACGGAGGATAGGGGGAGGATGACAATTCGGAGTTTCTTCTTGGGAGAATTTTATATTGCCGATTTACTCTTGGTATGCTATATTGAGGGTTGGGCTTTTTATGTTTTAGGTCCTATGATTTTAGGTGTGAGTCTGGTTGATGCAAATTCGTAGGCACTTATTGCTGTCAGGACGGATATGGCTGCTACTATCAGCCAAGTCAAATACTTGAAATCGAAAGTTAGAGTACTTGTATGGGTTAGTGGGATATTGAAATTGAAGGAGGCAATCCATTCAGTAATGAATGGGAAAAGCAAAGTCATGACGACACCCACAGCAAACCCTGCCATTCCGGCAATCGCCACAGCCCACCGGTTGAGGCGCTTTTGAGCCGCATGATACTGCCTGACAATCTCTACAGCCTCCATATTCTTTTTCAGTTTTGTCATAAACTGAAATGAGGATGAAAGGTCAGGTTCATAATTATTGAATAAATCTTTTAATTTATCGTCTTCCATAGTATTTTCATTTATTTGTTAGTAAATTTCTAAGATGTTTACGGCCTCGAGACAGATGCTGCTTTACAGCGTCGATAGATGTCCCTACAATTTTGGCTATCTCTTTGATAGAATATTCCTCTTTATAAAATAGAAGTATCGAAGTCCTCTCCATATTTGACAGTCCATTCAATGCCATATACAAATCCTGATAGCAATATCTTGAGTCTGATTCATCTTCACTGACTATATTAGCAGCCTCTTCATAATCAGCAAATTTCTTCTCTGACCGTTTATGATTTATGAAAGTATTGTAGCCAATTCTGAAAATCCAAGCTTTAAACTTTTTAGGATTTTCTAATCCGTCGCACGATAAATAAGCCTTGATATAGGATTCTTGCGCTATGTCGTCGGCAAGTGCAGAATCACCGCAGCAAAGGGCCACAAGAAAGCAACGGAATGCTTTCTGTGTCCCCTCTACATGACTTATGAACTGCTCTCGCGTCATCTTTATTCTGTTTCTGAAATTTCTACCTGCTTACGTGTCACGAAATACACTATCAAATAACTGATGCCGATAGCTAAAGAAATACCTCCGAATATAAATGAAACTGTCACAGATTCGGACTCGAACTGATATCCAAGAGCAAGATTTACTATGCCAAAAATAGCCAGTGATACTCCAATAAGAGTATACATGCAGCCACGTAGTAATCTGGAATTTAGAATTTCAAGTGCAGTCGGTTTGGGAGTCTGCAGNGACTCGATGAGTTTCTCTGTNTCTACATCCTTGTTGGCCTCAATAGCACGGATTATAATTTGTGTACGTTTGTTGTCGCTGTTCATCTTCCGNAGGGCGATGATGAGCACTATTGAAATCGGAAGCACAACGCATACAAAGATTGGAACAATAATTTCTACCATATTCTTATGATTTTTGTTGNTNATNTCATTGTTTTTTGAGAGCGTCTCGTATATATGACTCATCACTCACCTCAAAAGTGACATAACAAATAAATTTTTTGTCGAAAAATCTAATAATAATTTTGAGGAATCAAAATTATTTGTTTATTTTGTAATCGCATACAGCATGAAGTTGTATTGAGAGAAAATTTCCATAAGTCTAACTACCAAATGTCAAGATTATGAAGAAACTGATGTCTTATATGCTTGGGATCATTACAATCCTGGTTTGTGGCTTTGCCACATCTTGCAGCAGCGATGACGATAAAGCAATTTCCGGTGTCTACGGATATACAAAAGATGGCAGCTCAGGAAGTTGCTATAATTTCATCAATCACAATACAGTTGTTTATTATCCTTACTCCACTTTAAGTTACACTGCTTCTGGATATGTAGGAAATAGTTATTGGGGGTTGGACAGTGAGGGGCAAACTTATACATATACATTTGAAGATAATAAGATTTATATTCCCCAACAAGGAATAAAAGGGACTATATTCACTAAGTCTGGTGATGTCTTGATAGAAGAAGGCACTTCCATAGAATTCCGCAAGAATCTTAAGCCTCAGTAATCCTGTTAATCCTCTGACTTTAAAGTAACTAATATTAAAGCTAAGGGCTCGTTCAGAAATGGACGAGCCTAAGGCCCCGACTCATAAAAAATGGGGGTCGCTAGGGTCCCAGGGTTGGATCGATTTTTGTCATTTGAGCGAAGGAGCATAGCGGGCTATGTGACTGAGCCAAAGGGCAAAAAGCGACCA
>WFLX010016095.1_pt1 | contig 10393 bp, 8 predicted proteins | sample 4967041 | NCBI WGS metagenome assembly WFLX01 (sample SAMN12857096, study PRJNA449069) | gut metagenome | isolation source: stool from male and female vole | host: Microtus ochrogaster | place: USA:Florida | collected 2017
ACTCGAGAAGGACTCGTAAGGGTAGTGGTGGTGTAAGGGGTATTATTCTGCGTTATGTCAACTCTTAATCGGGTATAAGGATCATCGATCGTCACATCTGTAGGCACTACTTTCAGTTCCAATTGTTGCCATTCCGTGTTAAGACCGCGGTCTGTTTGAGTAGTTATACCCCAGACTATATCAGCAGATTGTTCAGTTATTGAAAACCTTGCTTCTCCTAAAGTCTCATCAGGAGCGTTACGGTCGAATATCTGTATTATATAATTGCCAGAAAGCAATGGGTTCATATTTTCATTTGGCAACTCCAATCGGTAATTGACAAAGTGGACAAATGTATTGGAAGAGAAAGCCCAATCATCGAGGTCTGCAATGTTGAATCCATCGAGGTATTCTGATTCCAGAAGGCTTGAGGGTTTCCAGTCAGGACCGCAGTGAATAAGTCGGTATTGCAAGTCGCTGTAATCCTCGCTCCATTCATCAAATGTCAGGATTATCCGTTCGTCGCTGCCAAGGCGGATAGATGGAGCGGCCATAAAGTCGCCCTCCTTCATAACCTTCATAGTCCGAAACCTGTCGGCTTTAGCTGAAAAAGATAATATTGAAATTAAAATAATACTAAATAAAACTCTCACCATAAAAAATGTTTTTTATTAATTCCCCCTTTTGCGGACGCACGAGCCGTGCGTCCCTACTATTCCAGTCTTCTGGATTCCCATCGTCCTTGTAGGGACGCACGGCTCGTGCGTCCGATCGTAGAAGCTATGTGACTGAGCATCCAATATTATCAATACTCAAATTCAAAAGTCTTTACATTGTCGGAGGCCGGACCTACTCCAATTTCATAGATGCCGGCGATAGCTTCCATTTCTCCTGAGTCGGCATTGTAGAAGGCGAAAGCTTCCGGTCCGAGTTCAAAGTTTACGTCCTGTGATTCTCCTTTCTTCAAATGGATGCGTTTGAAAGCANGCAATNTNNTATTTAGNGATNTNTCAGCTTTGTTCTTAATATATACTTGAACCACTTCTTCACCGTCACGCTCGCCATTATTCTTAACATTGACTGTGAGATTTACAGGCTTACCATTTCCTCCGTTTGCTACAGGGTCAGAATAGTCAAAAGTTGTATAGCTGAGACCGTGACCGAATGCGTAGAGAGGTTTTTCAGTCATATAGCGGTATGTGCGGCCTTCCATATCATAGTCTTCGAAATCAGGAAGCTGGGCATCGCTGGCATAGAAAGTGACCGGAAGACGACCCGCAGGATTGTTAATGCCGAAAAGTGTTTCAGCTACTGCTTGGCCTCCCGCTTCACCCGGATACCAAGCTTGTAGCACAGCATCGCAAAGTTCGTCCTCCTGAGCAAGTCCCATTGCGCTACCCGAACAGTTTACGAAGACAATCTTCTTACNTTGNNCTTTGAGTTGCTTGATGAGTTGTCTNTGAACCTTAGGAAGTTCAATAGTGGTTCTGTCACCACCTTTGAAACCTTCTACGGTCACCGGCATTTCCTCTCCTTCGAGGGCAGCTGAGATTCCACCAACGAATACCACTACATCTGAATCACTACAATCGGTTTCGTATTCTACACTTTTACCAACATCAAATTTCAGAACTGCAATTCCCGGTCGGTCATTAACCCAGTCAATTTCGATGTCGTAGGTTTTTCCTTTTTCGGCTTGAATTGCGTATGCATAGTCGTTTGTCGGGTTTGAACCGTATGATTTTGCCACTTGTTCTCCATTTATTTTCAAGGCTTTCAATCCTCTGGAGGCTGTCATGTTGATGATATATTCTCCACTTTCCTCTGGAATAAATTGAGTGGAGAAGATAGCTGAGAAATTCTCAAGGTTGACGCCGGGAGCAAATACTGTCGCACCACCGGTGTTCTTATTGATTGGGAAATTGATGGTCTCTGTAGCAACGGGATTTCCTTCTTTCTTAGTATTGTTCCAGTAAGTAGCTGAGACGCCCATCTGTCCATTGCTTGAGAGCATATCGAAAGTGGATACTGTGTTGTTATTCTTCACATGGTCGCACCCTTTTAGATATTTGGTTTGAGGAGCAATGTTTTGGATTGCTTCAAGAGTGCTTACCGTGCGTGTCGGAAAACCGTTGTAGTTTCCCCAGTGCATCACTGTGTCAGTAGCATTAGGACCCATCACCATTATTTTCGTATCAGGTTTGAGCGGAAGAATACCATTGTTTTTCAACAGTGTCATAGACTTGCGGGCAGCTTCGAGAGCTAATTCCTTGTGGGCTGCACTGCATATATCTTTCTGTCCAAGGTTGTCCCATTCAGATTCTTCTCCAAAGAGTTCCCCGAGGCTGAGACGAGCTTCGAGCAGACGCATGAGGCTCTTGTCGATAGTTTCCTCAGAGATGAGCCCTTTATCGTATGCTTCACGAAGACCCATGTATGAAGAGCCACATTCCAAATCTGTGCCGGAGATCACTGCATCCGCACTCGCCTCGACTTCCGATGGGTGAGTGGCATGNGCATTNGGNCGATANAAGTCACGGATAGCCCAGCAGTCGGANACTACGATATTGTCGTAACCCCATTTATTTCGGAGAATATCATGGAGCAGTCTTTTGTTGCTGCAACAGGGTTCGCCTTCTACTCGGTTGTAGGCGCACATCACNTGCCCAACATTGGCATCAACTAAAGTTTTGAAAGCCGGCAGATAAGTTTCCCAAAGATCACGAGGATCAATGTCGCGGGCATCGAAAGAGTGGCGGTTCCACTCCGGGCCGCTGTGCACGGCATAATGCTTAGCGCAAGCAATCGTCTTGATATGCTTTGAATCAGCCGGACCCTGCAGACCTTCCACGGCAGCTTTGCCAAGTTGGGAAGAAAGATAAGGATCCTCACCGTATGTTTCCTGACCTCGTCCCCATCTTGGGTCACGGAAGATATTGACGTTTGGAGTCCAGAAAGTGAGACCCTTGTATCTTGTCACATCCTGATCGCCAAGGGTATTGAATTTTGCGCGAGCCTCATCACTGATACAATTGAAGACATTGAAAAGCAACTCATCGTCGAAAGTAGCAGCCATACCTATAGCCTGAGGAAAGACAGTAGCAAAACCGGCACGGCCTACGCCGTGGAGAGCCTCATTCCACCAATTATATCTCTTGATACCAAGACGCTCTATGGCAGGACTGTCGTCCATCATCATGGAGATTTTTTCATCAAGAGTTAACTCCTTCAGTACTAAAGCAGCTCTCTCCTTATTGGAAAGGCTGGGGTCTTTGTAGCTTTGGGCGGAAGCTGAGATGGAGCTTCCCCAAATCCCCATAGCGATAGCAGCTAAGGCTGCGCATATAATATTTCGTTTCATAATCGGTGGTTTTGGAGTTAAAGCCTTTTAAAGCCTTTAAAGGCTTCTGGGGCATTAAGGACCTTAGGGACTTTAGGGTCTTTAAGGGTATTAAAGGCCTTAAGGTCGTTAAGGGCTTTAAAGCGTTTAGGGACAAATTAAACTAAAAAAGCCGGATCAAGACTAAGTCTTGTCCGGCGGCTTGTACACCCATGGGGAGTCGAACCCCAATCGATGGAACCGGAATCCATTATTCTATCCATTGAACTATGGGTGCCTTCATTTGCACTGCAAAGTTAATAAAAAATTTGCACTTGTGCAAATTTTTTTCGGATGCCAGAGTTCAGATGCCAGAGACCAGAGTCCAGAGTTCAGATGCCAGAGTCCTGAGTCCAGAGACCAGAGTCCAGAGTTCTGAGTTCAGATGCCAGAATCCAGAGATCAGATGCCAGAAGTCAAGCTCAGAAATTCTATGGCCATCTGGACTCTGGTCTCTGGCCTCAGGACTCCGGCCTCTGGCCTCTGGTCTCTGGCCTCTTTAAAGATCATAATATTGCTTAAACCAGGCTACTGTCCGGTTGATGCCATCCTGGAGCTTGGTGTCCGGTTTGAAGCCTGTGGCTTCTCCGAGAGCTGAGGAGTCGGCGTATGTCTGATATACGTCGCCTTGCTGCATCGGCAAGAAATCCTTTTTTGCCTCACGTCCGATAGCATTCTCGATGCATTTGATGTAGTCCATCAGTCGTGTTGGCTGTTGGTTGCCGATATTGTAGATGCGATATGGGGCAGGGGAGGTAGCAGGGTCAGGATTGGTTTCATCCCAATCCTTATTGCCTTCCGGAATCACATCGCATATCCTTACGATACCTTCCACGATGTCATCTATATAAGTGAAGTCGCGGAGCATATCGCCATTATTAAATACCTTTATAGGGCGGTCGTGCAAGATGGCGTCGATGAATAGGAACGGTGACATATCCGGGCGACCCCAAGGACCATATACAGTGAAGAAACGGAGTCCTGTTGTCGGAAGATCATAGAGTTTTGAGTAAGCATGGGCCATAAGTTCATTGCTCTTCTTGGTAGCCGCATAGAGACTGACTGGATGAGCGATTCCGTGATGCTCTGAGAAAGGAACCTGCCCGTTGAGTCCATAAACGCTTGAAGAAGAAGCATAGACGAGATGTTTCACCTTGTTATGACGGCATCCTTCAAGAATGTTGATAAACCCATCGATATTGCTTTCGATATAGGCCTGCGGGTTAGTGATGGAATAGCGCACACCAGCCTGGGCACCCAAATTNACTACCAAGTCAAAATTACCATTCGCAAAGAGCATCTGCATAGCCTGGGTATCCTCTAAGTTCATGCGGATGAAAGAGAAACGTTCATCGGTAGAGCTCTTGGTAAATTTATACCAATCAACGTCCTCTTTTGCGATACCCAATTCCTTTAGACGCCCGTATTTGAGCTCCGGGTCATAGTAGGTGTTGATATTGTCAAGGCCCACGACAGAGTCGCCCTTGTCAAGGAGGCGGCGGCACACCGCACTCCCGATAAATCCGGCAGCGCCGGTCACAAGTATATTCATATCCTTAAAAACTTTGTTTTCTGCAAAATCTCGAATCCTCCCTTTGGTCATTCGGACAAACTAACGATTTCTTCCGGAGTCATCTCATAACGCGTTGCTATTGCCTCGAGAGGCACACCCATAGACAACATGAAACGTATACTGTCCCGACGCTCCTGTAGACGACCTTCGGCCCGTCCTTCACCCCGACCTTTCTCCTCCCCTTCCTGGAAGGCCCCTCGGATCTGGTTGATGGTGTCTCGTGCGTTCTTGAGGTCCGACTCGTAATGGTAACGCTCCTCAGGAGTCAGCGTGGCAATATTGGCCACCGCTGCCAGCCTCCTGAATATCTCACTGTTCTTCTTGAATGCCACTTCTTGTCTGATTCCCATATTCTTGATGTTAAAAATCCATTGTTCATCCAACTTTGTGCACTCATCCTCCTCCTTCTGGAAGAAAGGTAGCTGCACATATATATAACGAGTCTTGTTATCAACCGGTTCGAGGGTGTCCTCGTCAAAATTTGAGGTCTTTACAACAGGCCTCATCCCAAGACCACGCACATGGAAATTACAGAAGAACAACCCGATTACGGGTTTCAGGGAATAGTCCCATATTTGTTCCTCTTCCTTCTTTCCCTTGTACCCTTGGTCAGTAATTCCTCTGGACACATAGAAAGTTGCCCTTTCAAGGAAATTAGGTTGACTGGCTTTCTGCATCTCGACGATGAACCGGTGGTCAGATGAGGTCTCGCACAGGATGTCATACCTGATGGATTTCCCATCCTTCCATTCAGCAGTGCGCTCATTGTTTAGGTAAGAGACGGACTGTATCTCTTCGAAATCCTTCCGGTCACACAGAAGGGCATTTAGTAAGCCTAACAAAACTGGTTCAGAGATCTTCTCCCTGCCAAAAAGGAGTTTGAAGCCTACGTCGTATGTCGGGTCTATGTATTTTGGCATGTTTTTTGGTATTTTTCACAAAAGTAAGGAAAAATTTTTACATTTGCAAATCCAAACGAAGAATTAAGTTAATAAACTGATGGATAACAAATGGACAATGTATGGTAGGACGAAACTCAACCTCCTTAGGATAAAATGGAGGGGGGGCCCTCCTGGACTTTCTACATCCGCCAGTTCGATGGTCTGAATATAAAATTAGGGCGCCCTCATGACTGTTGATATTTTCCCAACCAGTCTTGTCGGCGAGAGCTTCAATTTTTGCCTGGGTTCCCTTTACGCGCGCGCCCGACGACGTCGTCGACGACTTTTTCTCTGATTCTGATTTTGATCCTGATACTGATCCTGATACTGATTCTGATGATTCTATATGATATGGTGCATCCTGCTGCATGCATTTGCATGCATTTGCATCCGGAAGTTCACATTTAGCTTCCTTTGTATTCGTTTGCTTTGATGCCCGTCCCTCTTTTCCCCAACGGGCATTGGCAGCCGCGAGTCTTCTCTGACATACTTCCGCACGGCGTTGTCTCATACGGTCTATCTCGTTGCGTATGAAACCGAATGCAATGTTTTCCATCACACTGAGGGATGTGGTGATGGTTCCGGAAGTAGCATATTCCACGANAGCTTCNAAGACGTTCCACCGCTCTTGCAACGGAAGGTTTTTGAGTGGTTGCATCCATGAGCAGATGAAGAGAAATGATTTAGTACTCATTTGTCGTTTCTTTTCAGTTCAGTAATAATTTTACCATAAATCTTCCCGATGCAAGCGTTGCATCACAAAGACACTGCAAAAATACTATGCACTCTTCCCCTGCGCCCCTTATCTTCATAAATAGGTTTTGAATTTTGAATCGAGGGGATCATACTGAGAGAATTAATGATGGTTGGAATTTCTCGCATGGGCAGCAGGTGTGTGGGGGAGCCAGACAAATATCAAATTTGCATTGTGTACCTATAAGTAAGTAGAGCTTCTAAGTATTCCGGAGGAAGTCCGTTTTTTCAATTCGGTGAAATCCGTTCACTCGGTTGATGGTTTTGGGCAGGGAATTTTTGGTGATTGGAATTTAAGCAGTATGATTAGATTGGNAGATCCGATTGTAGGTGAGCCGTCGGTTCAATAGGGTTGAGGCACTGAGTGTTCGTCTCTATGAGATTGATGTACATTTATGAAAACTTTATCTCTCTTTATTTGGTTATATCCATACTTTTCGTTAAATTTGCACTTAAATATTCTCTAATAATTGAAAGTAATGGCAAGACCTATTAAAGAAACTCCTGAACTCTTCGGAAAAGATGCCGAAAGATTCGAAAAAATAATCTCCCAATTACAACCTGTCTCCGATCAAGAAAAGGAACGGGCAAAAAAGGCGTATGAACTTATGAAATCCATAAGTAATTTTCAATGGTAATATGGATTTCTCAAAATTGATCCAGATCCAATTAGACTCTGATACTGATATAAAGCCGTTTCATTGTGCTGAGGTGGATCTTAATAATTTTCTTTTTGAAGATGCTAAGTATTTTCAAAAGGAGTTGATGACCGTTACTTATCTTTTAGAAGAAAAAGATACTACTGTCGCCTACTATAGCTTACTGGCCGATAAAATCATATTTAATCCTGAAGAGAAGTCAAGTTGGAATAAAATCAATCGAAAAATTCCTAATTCTAAAAGAAGAAAAAGCTATCCTGCTGTCAAAATAGGAAGACTTGCAGTCAATCAAAAATATTCTGGAGAAGGTATCGGTACTTTCATCCTTGATAATATAAAATATGCTTTCACATCTGTCAAAAGACTTGGCTGTAGGTTTTTGACGGTAGATGCTTTGAAAAGTGCTATTCCATTTTATGAAAAAAATGGTTTCCATTTCTTTACAGAGCAAGACGCTGATGACGATACAAGATTGATGTTTTTTGATTTAAAAAGTTTTGGCGCATAGCAAAAATCTCCGTTACGCGTATCATATTTCTTCAGGATCAATCATGTTGAGTATTAGATTGAATTGGAATTGGCTTGGTCAGGGGACAAACTTGAATTTAAATTTATAATGATGCAGAAAGCGTATTTTGAAAGTATCCGGTCGCGTATATNGCCGTTGTTGGAAGAAGCCNAGAGTGAAGTGTGTATTACCACCCAATTTGANTGATTGAAAACCACCCATTCATTCCAGAGCAAAACCACCCAAAACAGGTAAAATTGGCAGTTTGAGGAGGTAAAAAGACCAAGGATTCCGGAGCAGACCACCCATTCCGGAGCATTACCACCCAGATTGACGAAGACACCGGAGATGGGGGCAGAACCGCCTCCGATTCCAGAGCAAGACCACCCAGAGGTGCGTATGGCTCTTTGGGATGCAAAGATAGTGTGGGGGATTAGTTTTTATGCCTTACCTTGATAAAAATTCTATTTCTTAGGGGGAAAATCAAGGGTTAAGGGGGTTAGGGAGGTTAAAAACGGTTAGGGTTGACATGCGCAGGAATTTTTTATGATTTGGGGCATAAAAGTTTGGGGTTGTGGTAGATTTTTATTAAATTTGCATTGTGAACATGCACGGGCGAGGCTTAATCGCCTGTTGTATAGGTTTATTTATATTTTTGAAAGCGTTTAGCAGCGGGACGAGTAATGGTATGGATCCTGCGCTTGAACTGAATACTCTTCTTTAATATGATGATATTCAGTGCTTATTATGTTAATAGTAGATTGTTTTGTTCCCAAATAGTTCCCATTTTTTGATTCGATAAGATGTAGTTTAAGGGGAACGAGTTGAAGCAGCTCAAATCCGAACTTGCAGCTCTCGACCGTAAGATTACCACTGAACTTGCGCCAAAACAAGATGAGAAGGACGGCACGGAGGTAAAACAGTAGCAATCCTAACAACCTCAGTAAGTGGTCAAGTAGGAAACGACCTCAAACACCGTTGTAGTTTAGCCGACCAATACAGAGCAAGGACATAAACCCTCAATGGTAGCGGAGCCTATGCTACGNTATCCNCTTCNGGTTCACCCAGCCACGNTTTCCNTCACATCATGCCGGAATTTGACTATTGCCAATAAACAGATCAGGCTTTATTGCTTGGTCAGTCTATAATTTTATGCGGTTAAAAATTTATCTAAATTACAAGATAACACTATTTTATAATTTCAGGAGATTTCATTAACTTTGAAACCTCAGAAACCTTTCTGAAAAAATTGAAGATTATTAAAATATTTATTCGACTCGCGTGTCTTACATAATAGAGCAGCTCACAATAGTAATCATTAAAACTGAACAACAATGAAAAAAATAGTAAAAATACTCGCAACCATACTTGTGTTCTTCGTAGCAATTCCTCTCCTTGCAGGGTTTGCAACTACTGCACTATGGAACAATATTCTTACATCANCTTGCGGATTCTCTATAATCAATTTGTGGCANGGTGTTGGAATTTTCATTCTCGGGCAGATACTATCCGGTGGTTTTATCTTGGGTTGTTTCTTTGCTGTAGGAAGCACCCATCATATATTGGGTCACCAACGGGGAGAACTTAAACATCATTGGCACAATATGACTGATGAGGAACGCAAAGCGTTTATAGAACGACGTGCTTCATTTGGATTCCGACACAATCATCAAAAAGACGGAAATGTCTCAGAGTGATAATATTGAGAATATTGTCGTAAGATATTCACCGCCACTTTTGAATTTCATCCGCTCTCAGGTGAAATCTCACGAAGACGCTGAGGATATTCTTCAAGATGTTTTCTATCAGCTTGCTCGTGTTAATGACGACGAAGAATATAAGATTGATAAAGTCTCATCTTGGCTATTCCGCGTTGCTCATAACTTGGTCAGTAACTTCTGGCGTAAAAAACATGAATTATCGCTCTCATCTTTATCTGATGCCGAAGATGATATATTTGATGATATTGCACAAACATTGGCTTGTCCAACTGATGAAGGTCCCGAAACTACATATTTCCGTAAATTGATATGGGAAGAATTGGATAATGCCCTGGCTGAACTCCCTTCGGAGCAAAGTGAGATTTTTTGTCTCACTATGTTTGACGGTGTACCTGTAAAAGATATTTCCTCAATAACCGGTGTTCCTGTTGCAACCTTACTTTCACGAAAACATTATGCTGTTAAACATCTGCGTAAGAGGTTCCATGAATTGTATTATGAGCTGCTAACAAAAGAATAAAACAAAATCCCAACACATGCTTAGAGTCATTTTACATCTAATGCTCATTGTGGAAAAAACACCTATTTTGCTGTAAAAATCTCATTCAATTTGAATTATGGAAAACAGCAAGACAGACATGAAGATGTACCAGCAAATGTATCACATTTTGATATGTCACACTTATTGACAATGCAAAGATAATAAATTCGTAGGGATTCACAAAATGTGTCCCGTAGGTTTTCAAGAATTATTACTCACAGTCTACAAAATGACTTCATTATGGGTGCCTGTGTCGGCTACGAAACTCGGCAGGTGTCTCTCCTGCATTTTGCCTGAACCATCGTGAAAAGAACGTCGCGCTGCTGAAGTTGAGTGCAA
>WFLX010118480.1_pt1 | contig 10393 bp, 5 predicted proteins | sample 4967041 | NCBI WGS metagenome assembly WFLX01 (sample SAMN12857096, study PRJNA449069) | gut metagenome | isolation source: stool from male and female vole | host: Microtus ochrogaster | place: USA:Florida | collected 2017
AGGGAAATTGTTAGGACGGACAGCAAGCAAAGGTATTCTTTTAATGAAGATGAAACCTTAATTAGGGCAAATCAGGGGCATTCCATTTCCGTGGATGTGGAATTGGAAGAGACTGAGCCGCCGGAAGAACTTTGGCATGGAACCGGGGAGAAGTTTGTGTTATCCATTGATGTTCAGGGGCTGTTGCCTAAAAGCAGACTGTATGTACATTTGTCAAAGGATAGGGATACTGCTGTCAAGGTAGGACAGCGCCATGGAAAGCCTGTGCTTTATATTGTGAAGGCCGGAGAGATGTATCGCGACGGTTATAAATTTTATCTTTCCAAGAACGAGGTATGGCTTACCAAAGAAGTGCCTATAAAATATTTGCAGAAGCAAGGAAAATTGGGATTGTAAGGCCTATGGCAAAACTGCAAATTTCTTGACAAGAATTGCGGGGCAGAGTAAAATCAAGAGGAAATGGACGATAGGAGGTAGTGACATGATTTGTTCTAAATGTGGTGCAAATATGCCTGATAGTAATAAATTTTGTGTTCGTTGCGGAAATAAGCTTGAGAGTGCATGCCCGAGGTGTGGTACTGCGTTCAAGCCCAATGCGAAATTCTGTGTGAAGTGTGGTATGAAGAGGGACTCCCAGCCGGAGCAGCAAGAGACGCCTATGATGCAGCCAGCATCGGCGGTGCAGGAAACACCTGTAGCACAGCCAGCACCGACTCAGCAGGAAACGCCCACAGCGCAGCCAGCACCGGTTCAGCAGGAAACGCCCGCAACGCAGCCAGCACCGGTTCAGCAGGCAACACCTGTGCCGCAGCCGGCATCAATGCCCCAAGGAACGCTTGCAACCCAGCCAGCACCGACTCAGCAGGCAACACCTGTACCACAGCAGGCACCAATGCCCCAAGGAACGCCCGCAGCACAGCCGGCAAAGCAGAAGAAATCTGCAAAAAACCCGGGACCTATTATCCTTATTATCATTTTGGTGTTATTGGTGATAGCTCTCGCTGGCGGATATACATATTTTGTAAAAGTTCTTGGAAAGAATCCTATTGAGGTTGTCAAGGAAATGATTTCTTCTGATGAAGATAAAACGGAAGAAAAAGACAGAAAAGACAGCCCTAAAGACAAAGATGCCGATGATGGCGGAAAAACAGAAAAGGAAGAGAATGAGAAAAAAGAAGAGATTGTCAAGGGAGATGTAACACTACTTGACCCTGCGGGAAAGCTTGCAGAGCAGGCCGGCAAACAATTGGCGGCAGGTCGTTACACAGAAAGCGACGGTGCTATCGATACAGCCAATGAGGCTCTTCAATTGTACATGAGTGTAGCGGAAGCGAATCATCTGGAGGAAGAGGCGAAGGAAGGTATTGTAAATACATTCCGAATATACTCCGATTCTGTCATTGGATATTGTGATACGATAAAACAGCAGGGTGCATATGTGGAAGGTTTTAACGAGATCAGCAATAAGCTGAGCCAAGCGATGGAACTCTTAACTGCTGTTACAGAAAAAGGATATACTGTGGACGGCAAGGCGCTTGAAGCATACAAGGATGCTATGATTCCAGAATTTAGAGACACATTTATTGAAAGCATCAACTCTTTTACCGAGCGGGAAAATTGGTCGAGGGATGAGGCATGGAGTTATGCAGAACGGGCTTATGCCATTAAAGAAAACGGCAAGCCGCTCTTGTTTAGTGATACAGACTTAGAGGATCCTCTGCGTATGCGTTATGTATATTGTCTGGCGTGGATTACACGGAAACGCTGCGAGACAGGATTGAAAGATAATTCCATGAGTTATACGGATGCGATAAATAGTATGACGGCAATATTGAAGGAAACGGATTACAATCTTCTTCTTTTGCAGGACATTATTACCTATGGAAACGCTGCCGGGGTGGATGTGACCCAATATCGCAATGCCTACAATGCTATTGTGGATAAGATTAAGAGCGATCAGGGACTCACCATCGGCACAGACATAGCAGTGAATTCCACCAGCAGCGTGAATTTGAATCATTTCTGGTACTTTAATGATTTGGATGGAGAGGATAAGTATAAGGTGGATCTGCATAATGGAACCACCGCTGCCACCAGAGAATGGATTCGCAGTAATGTACCGGTGATGTTGGGTGAGTAACTCAGTAAATAACTCAGTGAGTAATTCGCCGAGTAGGAAGAGAAAGAGACAAACGAGGAAAATTTTAAGAAATATTATTCTTTCGTTTGTATGCCTTGTTATAGTAATTGCGGCAGCTATACTATGTCTTGCCTTTATTGAGGTTTATAGGACAGAGTACCATGGTGTGTCCTACAATCAGGAAATCGGGAGAGAACCGGTCTGGGATAACGACTTAAAAGATATTGTTCAAGCGTCATTGGTTACATACGAGGCACCGGAATACGATTTCAAATTAGATGAGATTACGGTTGAAATCATGGTAAGCAGTGGAGACCTTGAGAGAGAGTATAACATTGCTTTTGTAAATGACCTTCACTTGATTACGGACAGTAAGCCGGGAGATGTGCTGGAGGAGAATCTGCCTAGAGTCAGGGAGCGGTATGAGAATCTGTCTGTGACACCGGAGGGCATACATGCCGAAGAACTTTGGCCGGAAGTGATTCGATTCCTCAATTATCATAACTTTGATGCAGTTATCTTTGGAGGGGATATATTGGATTATTGCAGTCATTCTAATATGAATGCGCTGATGGAAGGATTTGATAATCTGAAATATCCCAAAGACAAAATGTTATATCTTAGGTCGGACCACGACTATGGCGGCTGGTATGGAGGCGCTGTATTTACAGACACAGATGGTTTTATAGCCCAGACGGAAATTTGGGATGGCGATCAGGATGAGAAATGGATTGAATTTGAGGAATTCCTTATTGTGGGTGTGAACAAATCCTATCAGAATCTTTCTGATGATAGACTTCAATTTCTTATGGAGAAATTGAAGTCAGGCAAACCCGTGATCGTGGCAACTCATGTGCCATTTTATTCCGAAGAAGATGAATCTCTGGAAGAGAAGTCCATGGCAGTGCGGAATAGAATTTATTATTGGAATCCGGAGGATTCTTCCTATTGTCCGGATCAGAACACACAGAAATTTATAGACTGTATGTATGGGGAAGACTCCAATGTGGCGCAGATTTTGGCAGCTCACTTACATGCTGCATGGGACGGTAATGTTGCGAATCATGTAAGAGAGCATATTTTTGCTCCAACCTATGAGGGGAGAATCGGAGTAATACATGTGAAAATAGTAAATGATAAGGAGGATAATCCATAATGTTTAAAAAGAGAGCCTGCTTAAAAAATATTCTGTGTCTTGCTCTGATAGCAGTACTTTCGTTGCAGAATGCTATGGTTTCCCATGCAGATGAGGACGATACGGCAGAGATGATTCGTTCTAAACCCGGGGAAGTATATGCATATGACGAGGAAAATATTTATGGAGAAAACTTTTTTGTGCCAACACAGGTGTATCAGTTTGGCGGCGAATTTTATATTGCAGATGCTTATAACAACCAAATTCTTCATACAAACAATGTGAATAATGCACCGTCTGGATGGCAGACTGTGGGCAGGGATCTCTACCGCCCTCATGCTATAGCTAGTGATGGCACAATCTATCTTGTAGTGGATACTGACAACAACAGGATTGTCACGTATACCAAAACAGAAGCGGGATATCAGCTGGTTGAGAGTATTGAAAATGTGGGCATCCGTCCTCATTATGTTGTGTATGATAATGCCACAAAACAGTTCTATGTGTGGAGTTCCATGACAGGAACCATGTACATATACAAGAGGGCAGGCAAGGGTCTTAATCTTAACTTAAGACAAACCCAGACGATCAAAGCCCTTGAAGGTCAGTATACCCGTTCCTTTACGATACAGAATAATATGATTTATTTTCCCTGTGTGGGAACCAGCGCCATATATGCAGTGGATAAAAGCAGCTTCAAAGTAAAAGCCGTATATTCGGTGGCGGCTGAACTGAGTGAAATGGTGCAGGTGATTTGTGTACAGAATTATTATTATCTGGTGACATCCTCCAATCCGGCAAATGAAAATGCAGTGGCCATGATTGCCAGATCAAAGACTCTTGAGGGATTCGGAAATGGCAGTTATGAAAACATTGAATCTATGTTTGATGAATTGGACGGAATTCCATATTATATCACTCAGGGAGAAGACGGGCATTTTTATACTCCTGTGATAGAAGGATCTTGTAATGCATATATATGCCAATTTGACATTGTGGATGATACGGTCACTAATGTGGGCCACATGAAGTATTAAGAGGGACATTATGAAGGATAAGACAACAGAGCTTTTTGCTAATGCGCCTGTACCAAAGGCTGTAATCAGTAATATTATACCATCCATCATCAGTATGATCATGGTGCTTTTATATAACTTGGCAGACACCTTTTTTATCGGGCAGACAAAGAATGCTTATATGGTGGCGGCGGTTTCCATTGCAACTCCGGTATTTTTGATTTTTATGGCAGTGGGCATGCTGTTTGGAATCGGAGGAACTTCCCTGATTTCCCGTATGCTGGGGGAAGGAAAAGAAGAAAAGGCAAAAAATACATCTGCCTTTTGTTTTTGGACAGGCCTTACTATTGGCGTTCTTGCCATGGTTTTTATCTGGATTTTTGTGAAGCCCATCTGTAATCTGGTAGGAGCAAGTAATGATACCATGGAGTATGCTTCGCAATATCTGAATATTGTGGCAGTGGGCATTCCCTTTCTCATTGTCAGCAATACTTTCAGCAATGTGATACGGTCTGAGGGCAAGGCGAAAACAGCCATGGCGGGCATGATTATCGGAAATATGGTAAATATTGTGCTTGACCCGGTGATGATACTAGGTCTGCATTGGAATGTGGCGGGGGCAGCAGTTGCCACTGTATTGGGCAATATTGCCTCGGCAATTTTTTACCTGCGGCATTTATTGTCCCAAAACACTATGCTGTCCATTCATATCAAGGATTACCGCATGGGGAATCAGATTGCGACGGGAGTCTGTGCCATCGGAATTCCGGCATCTTTAAACAGTATTTTGATGAGTGTATCCAATATTCTGATTAACAATGTTATGACAAGATATGGGGATATGGCGGTTGCCGGACTCGGCGTTGCCATGAAGGTGAATATGATTGTGGTCATGCTGCTTATAGGACTTGGCAGCGGGATTCAGCCCTTGTTAGGGTATTGTTACGGGGCGGGAAATAAAAAGCGCTATGTGGAAGTGCTGAAATTTTCGCTTCTGTTGGCATTTTGCTTAAGCATTATCATGACTGTGATATGCTATGTGTTTGCAGGTCCTCTGGTGACAGCGTTTTTGGATAATGAGGACGCCTTTGGATTTGGAATGTCTTTCTCAAGAACCTATATTTTGTCGGGACCGATTCTGGGGATTTTGTTTGTATTTGTCAATGCCATCCAATCCACAGGAGCGGCGCTGCCTTCTTTGATTTTGTCCATCAGCAGGCAGGGGCTTCTGTATATTCCCATACTTGCGGTTTTCAGCAAGATTTTTGATTCCGCCAGAATGGTGGCCATGGCGCAGCCTGTCACGGATTATCTGGCGGCGGCGTTGGCGGCATTGTTATTTGTATTTACTTATAAAAAATATTTTAACAAATTTAAAACCCCTTCTCCTTAAGTCCCGCAAATATCTGTACATAAAATTCTGCCACATCAAAACCCTGAATGTTTTCGTGGGTCAAGTCAATCATATCGCCATGGGAGATACCTCTCCTGCCGGCAGACACAAGACCGAGATAATGTCCGTAAATTGCGGAGGAGACACTGACAAGACCGTCATTTTCTCCTTCGTATTTTTTGTTCAGCAGATATCCCAGATTTAAAGGAAATCCAGCGCTTTTTGCGGAGCGCATTTTGGACATGGAACTTTGATAATAAACTTTGGGGCTGTCAGGAACATTTTCGTTAAAAGCGGCACAGGCGCTGGCAGTCAGGTCTTTAATTCCCGCCAGAAAATCGGGGGCGTCATCTCCCAATTTGCGAAACAGGGCATTATAGCGGGCGGCCGTGAACTGTATCAGTGGGTTCGGCAAGCTGTCTAACAGGGCGTCCACAAAAAGACATCCTCTGTGAGGCGTATTGATGGTAGTCAGGGAAGCGATTTTATCTGCCATGTCCAGCTTGCTTATGGCATATCTGGTATCCAGACCGCCCTTGGAGTGTGCCACCACATTCACCTTTTCGGCGCCGCTTTCCTTTAGAACCCGCTCAATCTCTGCTTTCACTTCCGCGGCGCTGTCCGCTATGCTTAAGGCGGACTGCTGGTGACCATAATACACCACGGCGCCATTCTTTTTTAAGGCTTGGGGCACCCGGCCCCAATAGTTTAAAAACTGCCAATCCCTGAAAAAGATGCCGTGCACCATCACCACGGGATAACGGGTCTGGCAGATAGCGTTTTCCGTGCGGGTGGAGTCCAGAAGATAGCGGTTTCTCTCATAATATAATTCTCTGCGCACAATCGCACACCATTTGATAAACAGGATGAGGTTTATGGGCGGAATCCACCAGAAAAAGAACATTAATACCCGAAGCCCTAGGCCAAGCTGGGAAGAAGTAAAGCAGATGCGCCAAAATCCATTTAAATAGTGGAACAATAATGCGAACCATGCAATGATTCCGTTTGTCACTGCAAAGATTAACAGGGAATGGTCAGGTTCTGATAATAGAATTCCCCCTTTGGAAATCAGCCAGAAAAGGTATCCTGCGATTTCTATGAGAAGAGCGGGCAGGGAGGAGTGTATCAATTCATAGCCGCCGGATAGTATCTGAACTCGCAGCGCCATATGTTTTTCCCGGCAGGGAAAAATCTGTGTTAAAATATAAGCAGCAATGATAAAAAGAATCAAAGCCGGCCGAATCGGTGTATTGACATAGTCTGTCAAAAGACGGTTAAGCAGCAGAATATTCATCATCAGCAGCACACAGATGGTGCAGCGCATTCTCTGGAAGTATCTCATTTGTATTCTTTCCGCCTGTCTTGCAGGCATCCTTTCCGCAGTTCATTTGTGTTAAATTTATTATAACACCTCTCACTTATTTGTGGTATAATAATTCTGCTGGCGCAGAATTCAAGCCAGCTTGCGCTGCCTTGCCGCCGCTTGCGCGGCGCATGATACCAGGCAAGCCATGGCTTGAAAATCAAATGTCCCTTCGGGACGCTTGATTTTCTGCGCTCATGGTATAATGATTTTACTTTGTAAAATCCAAGACAGCTTATGCAGGCTTGGCATCACAAACAGAAAAGGAGCACTCCCCATGGCATTTGCACATCTTCATGTACATACGGAATATTCGCTTTTGGACGGTTCCAATAAAATAAAGGAATATGTGGCCCGGGTGAAGGAGCTGGGGATGGACAGTGCTGCCATCACAGATCATGGCGTTATGTACGGAGTTATTGATTTTTATCGTGCAGCCAAGGCTGAGGGAATCAAGCCCATTTTGGGCTGTGAGGTTTATGTGGCGCCCAATTCCCGTTTTGACAAGGAGGCTGTAAGCGGCGAAGACCGCTATTACCATCTGGTACTGCTGGCGGAAAATAATGAGGGATATGCCAATCTGATGAAAATTGTCAGCAGAGGTTTTACGGAAGGATATTATTATAAGCCCAGAGTGGATATGGAGGTTTTAAATCAGTTCCATAAGGGAATTATTGCGCTGTCTGCATGTCTGGCAGGAGAAGTACAGAGATATATTGCCATGGGGCAGAATGAAGAGGCGAGGAAGGCCGCCTTGAAATATGAAGCCTGTTTTGGCAGGGGCAATTATTTTCTGGAGCTGCAGGATCATGGAATCCCGCAGCAGAGACAGGTTAATATGGAGCTTATGAAGATGAGCAGGGAATTAAACATTCCCTTGGTTGCCACCAATGATCTGCATTACACTTATCCGGAGGATGCGGATTTCCCCGATATTCTGCTCTATCTCCAGACGGCCAAGAAACTGTCGGATGAAAACCGTATGAGATATGAAGGCGGTCAGTATTATGTAAAAAGTGAGGAGGAAATGAAAACCTTGTTTCCCTACGCATGGGAGGCAGTGGAAAATACTCAGCGCATTGCGGACCGCTGTAATGTGGAAATTGAGTTTGGTGTGACTAAACTGCCGGAATACAAGGTGCCGGAAGGATATGATTCTTGGAGTTATCTGAATTATCTTTGCAGGCAAGGGCTTTTGGAGCGTTATGGCGATGAGAATCTGCCTGCGGGGGATACAGGACAGACTTTGGGGGAGAGACTTACTTATGAATTGGGCGTTATCCGCACCATGGGATATGTGGACTATTTTCTTATTGTGTGGGATTTTATTAATTATGCTCGTGAAAACGATATTCCTGTGGGACCGGGGCGAGGTTCTGCAGCGGGAAGTATTGTGTCCTATTGTTTAAAGATTACCAATATTGATCCCATCCGGTATAATTTACTTTTTGAGAGATTTTTAAATCCGGAACGTGTGTCCATGCCGGATATTGATATTGACTTCTGCTTTGAGAGAAGACAGGAGGTCATTGACTATGTGAGCCGCAAGTACGGAGCGGAAAAGGTGGTGCAGATTGTCACTTTTGGTACGCTGGCGGCAAAGGGTGTGATTCGGGATGTGGCGCGGGTTATGGACCTGCCATATGCTTTGGCGGATTCCATCGCCAAGATGGTGCCAAGGGAGTTAAACATCACATTGGATCGGGCATTGGAGATGAATCCGGAGCTCCGTAAACTGTATCAGGAGGATGAGCAGGTTACTTATCTGATAGATATGTGTAAAAGGCTGGAAGGCCTGCCGAGACACACTTCCATGCATGCTGCGGGAGTGGTCATTTGTCCGAAAGCAGCGGATGAGTTTGTGCCTCTTTCCAGAGGTTCTGACGGCTCTATTACCACACAGTTTACCATGACCACTTTGGAAGAATTGGGACTTTTAAAAATGGACTTTCTGGGACTTCGAACCCTTACGGTCATCCATGATGCGGTGAATTTTATTCAGGAGAGCGTAGGCGAACGGATTGACATGGAACAGATAGATTATAATGATCAGGCAGTGCTTGCCGCCATCGGAACCGGAAAAAATGATGGGGTGTTTCAGCTGGAAAGCGCCGGCATGAAAAATTTCATGAAGGAGTTAAAACCGCAGAATCTGGAGGATGTCATTGCGGGCATTTCCCTATACCGTCCGGGACCCATGGACTTTATTCCCAAATATATTGCAGGCAAGAATAATCATGGTGCAGTGAGTTATTCCTGTCCGCAGCTGGAACCGATTTTATCCCCTACATACGGCTGTATTGTGTATCAGGAGCAGGTCATGCAGATCGTGCGGGACTTGGGAGGGTATACCCTGGGCAGAAGTGATCTGGTGCGTCGCGCTATGAGTAAAAAGAAGCAGTCAGTCATGGAAAAGGAGAGAGCCAATTTCATCTATGGAAACAAGGAAGAAGGAGTGCCGGGCTGTATTGCCAATGGTATCAGCGAACAAGTTGCGGGGCAGATTTATGAGGATATGATGGATTTTGCCAAATATGCTTTCAACAAATCTCATGCGGCCTGTTACGCGGTGGTGGCTTACCAGACCGCATGGTTAAAGCAGTATTATCCTGTGGAATTTATGGCGGCTCTTTTGACCTCCGTGATAGACAATCCCGGAAAAGTGTCCGAGTATATTTTGACTTGCAGAAATATGGGAATCGAACTGCTTCCTCCCGACATTAATCAAGGGCAGAGCGGCTTTTCCGTTTCGGATGGCAGTATCCGTTATGCCTTGACTGCAATCAGAGGGGTGGGACGCGCTGCGATTGACGGCATTGTGCAGGAGAGAAGGGCAAGAGGTCCCTTTGTGAATTTAAAGGATTTTATTTCCCGTACCTTGAATACGGATATGAATAAACGTGCTATGGAGAGTTTTATCAAGGCGGGGGCTCTTGACAGTCTGGGAGGCACAAGAAAGCAGTTTATGAGCGTGTATGTGCAGATGATGGACAGTGCTGCCAAGGATAAAAAAAGTAATATGGCAGGGCAGATGTCTCTGTTTGATATTGTGGGGGAAGAGTCAAAGGCGGAGTTTGATGTGGCGCTGCCGAATGTGGGAGAATACACTAAAGAAATGCTGCTTGCCTTTGAGAAAGAGGTGTTGGGCATCTATCTCAGCGGTCATCCTCTGGAGGAGGACAAGGAGTTATGGCAGAGACATATTACTAGTCACACCAATGATTTTATTCTGAATGAAGAGAGCGGTACTGTGACAGTGCCGGACAATGGCAGTGTTATAGTGGGCGGAATGATTGTGGACAAGACCATAAAATATACCAAGAATGATAAAATTATGGCATTTTTA
>WFLX010012807.1_pt1 | contig 10390 bp, 5 predicted proteins | sample 4967041 | NCBI WGS metagenome assembly WFLX01 (sample SAMN12857096, study PRJNA449069) | gut metagenome | isolation source: stool from male and female vole | host: Microtus ochrogaster | place: USA:Florida | collected 2017
CAACGACGAGACATAGTCGATGGCGCGCTGGATGCGCTCATAGTTGTCGCCCGGAAGGGCGCTAACATATACGGTATTCTTGGCTGAGGGGAGCGGAGCCTCCGAATGGCGGTAGCCGCATGCTGAATAATCAAGTTGTCGGTTTCCCAGCGAGTCGGCGGGATAGTCCACCGCTCCCTCCTTCACTAAGATTGGGAAGAATCCTTTAGTAGAAGAGGCGCCCATGAGGGCGCCCATTGTCACGGTGAGGATTAAAAGTTGCTTTCTCATACTTGGAGATTAGAGTTCACCCCCACGGGCGCGTACGCGCTCATACCAGGCCTCACGTTCTGCCTTGAGGTCGTAGCCGCGGGAAGTAAGATAGTTGTTGATGCGCCCTTTATACTTGCCAAACACGGCGTGCTTCTTGTCGGAGTTCTCGGCGTCCATGGCAAGCTCACGCGCCTCGACGAGCCATGCCATGATCTGGGCTTTCTCCTCGGAGGTGAGCGTGGGGATCATGTCGAGATGCGCATCGTAGGTGACGTGGAGCACATTGAAGGTCATCCCGTCTTTCACGGAGTCGATCTGCTCGGGAGTGAGCAGGAGCGAGAGGTCGGCGGGAAATTCGAAATGGCANCGGTAGAGCGCAGCGTCGGCCTCGTCTTTGGCGGCTTGGATGGCGGCGTTTTTGGCATCCCCNGAAAGGGAGTCTTTGGCGGCCTNGATCTTGGAGTCGCGCAGCGAGTAGATGTCGTTGAGTTTGAAATAGCGGTTGGCTATCACNACNGTTACGTCGGATGCCTTCNCGGAGTCGGTGATGCCGAGTTTGTCGACAATTTTGCGCGAGCGTCCCAGAATTGACTCCACATATTTAGGGTCGCGGCCGGCGTCATTGAGCTCGACGGCGCCAAGCGTNAGAGCTTGGCAGCCGAGGAGCAAAATGGCTACGGCGAGAGTCTTGAGTTTCATCTTTTTTACATCAGTTTTCCCTTGGCTGAAAGGGTGTCGTAATTATTGCGGAGATCCTTCCAGTCAACGTAGTTGTGCGTCGGGATAGCGTTGATATACTTCTCGATGTTGGTATAGCCGTCCCCGTTGATGTCGCCGTTGGCGTCTGAGGGGTCATTGGGGTTGAGCCCATTGGCTTTCTCCCACTCATCGGGCATTCCGTCGCCGTCGGTGTCAACGTATGGTGTGCCTTTATACTCNGGATAGCCGCCCATCTGCATCGGGTCGGTGATGATGCCNACCTTGTAGGAGTCTTTAGGCAAGCGGCGGTATTTGAACTGGCCGTCTTCGCCCATCGACTTGGGATCAAGTCCGCTCACGTCGCCGTGGTGCTTCTTGGCAAGTTTCTCGTCGTAATATGGCACTCCGGTACGCACTTCCTCGATGATGCGCTCGTCAATGATGTCGCGTGTGGGGATGGTGGCGCCGGCATTGGCGAGNACATATTCGTATGCGTCGTTGGCGGAGCTGATGCGCACCCAAGGCATCTCGAAGGGGCTCTTAGAGCGCATTGCGTCGGTAAATTCGCCGCAGTCCGCAGTTTCCTCTATCTGTATGCCACCCGCCCAGTTGTCGGCGGTGATGTCGGGATATCCCTCCATGACGTTGCCCTCGGCAAAGACGCGGCCGTAGACCTTGTGGTCGAGCTTCGAGCGTCCGGCCTCAGGCTTGAGGATGCGGTGGCCTACGTTGGTTGTCTTAGGTGTGGCGGGTCCCGGCTTGTAATAGTTGTTGATCATATTGAACTTGGCGGTATAGTCGCCGCCGTCCGAGGAGCGGTGCACCCAGTTGAAGACAACATTGTTGACGAAGTTAAAGACGCCGTTCCAGCCTATCGAGGGGTTGCGCCCCGAGTTGCTCGCCCAGAGGTTGCGNGNAAACATGCAGTTTTCGCCGCCGAGCGTCGAACCGAAGGCGTGGTTGTAGGTGTCGAGAGCCTTGGCTGAGATGCTGTTCTGGATGGTGACGTTGACGGTGGGAAGCTTGAGTTTGGTGGTCTCATACTGTCCTTCCGAGGGGTCGTACATGTGGCGATAGAACGAGATGTTCTCGTCAAGNCCCCACTCTGCNGAGCAATGGTCGATCATGATGTTGCCGACNGGATTGCCTCCGAAGGAGTCNTCGCGGTTGTGGACACGGGTGTCGCCGCGACGGAATCGCATGTGGCGCACTATGACGTCGTGGGTGTCTACCTGAAACGACTCGCCGGCTATGCANACGCCGTCGCCCGGAGCCGTCTGGCCCGCGATGGTCACGTATGGTGAGCGCACATAGAGCGGCGTCTTGAGATTGATGACGCCTGAGACGTTGAAGACGATGATTCGGGCACCTCCCTGCTCGCACGCCCAGCGGAACGAGCCGGGCCCGTCGTCATTGAGGTTGGTGACCGTAAGCACTTTGCCACCGCGGCCGCCAGGGGTGTACATGCCGCCTCCTTCCGCGCCGGGAAAGGCGGGAATGGAGGCGCGCACGAGGTCGTCCGGACGGGAGGCCCAGGGCACGTATGGACGCCCCTCCTTGGCTTCCTTCTCGACGATGGGCAGGGCTACTGCCCACGCCGAGTCGGCATGTTCACGGGCAGAGGTTATCATTTTGTTGTAGAAATCGCGGCTCTCAGCATTGAGTTGGGGATACTGAGCCCAAGAGGCAGCCGGCGCAATAGCGGCTACGCCAAGCAATGCTGCGAGAGTCTTTATCTTAGTCATTGTTTTATTTTTTGATTATACATTATTACTCGGCAAGGGGGTCAAACTCGCCAAAACCTCCCTTCACGGGATTCTCCCAGCCTATGGTCTGCTCTGTCTCAGGAGTGTTGAGAAGCACGCTGTAGCTCATTCCAGGGAAATAATACTGGGGCTGATACTGCATGTAGAGCAGCTGTGAGGCAGAGTTGTAGTTGTCACCCTTCTTCTGTGCACGCTCCAGATAAGTGTTGTAGAACTGCGAGAGTGCATCCACCTGAGGAGCGAGGTCCTGACGATAGTCGAGAGCAGCGGGACGTGCCACGCCTGCGAGCGGGTCGGGGTTGGAGCCGTCTGCTCCAAACTTGTCGCCGCCGAGGCCACCGTTATAGGCTTCCTGGACGCGGAATTCCATATTCTCGCGGCGTGTGCCGTTCAGAGGCGCAAAGCCGAGATATGTGCAGGTGTTGCCNCCCCAGCCTGTGAGGTTCCANGTGTCGGGAGCNCCGGNGACCTTTTGGGTGCCACCGTCGAAGAGCATCCAGCGGCGGAGGTCGTCGAAACGCTTCCCTTCGTATGCAAACTCGATCTGGCGCTCATACAGGATTGCGGCCATACATGCGGCCTCGTCGGAAGAGAGTGATGCGTCAAAGCCGCAGTCGCCGGTGTATCCTACGCGAGAACGGATGCGCTTGAGGAGCTCGACAGCCTCGCCGGGTTTGCCCGACTGGCAGGCTGCCTCCGCCCAGCAGAGGAGCACTTCGGCATANCGNATTTCCATGTAGGGAGCGGCNGAATACCTGAAGCCTGTGCCTTGGGTGTANGAGTAGCGGAAGGCCTGGGTGACGTGGAGGTCGTCGGTGCGCTTGCGCACATACATTCCTCTGACGGAGCCTAACAGTCCGTCAGGACCGTAGGTCTGGGTGCTTTCTACCTTGTTGCGCTGCTCAGCATCGGCATACCATACATAGTTCCAAAGCTGATAATCGGCNCCGTTGGTGTAGGGTACGTGGTTGGTGTCGGTGTGGGGATCGCCGTTAAACGCCCAGCATACGCCGGGGAAGGCGAATGTGCGGTAGAAGCGGGGGTCGCGGTCTACGAACGGCAGGTCAGGATTGTAGTCAATTTCGGAGGGTGAAAGCTTGGTGTAGGAGTTGTAGCTCGAGGGGCGCTTGCCGTCCTTCATGGGGAAGAGGTCTACGATGTCTGCCGAAGGGGTACGGCCGCCGCCGCCGAGGGTGTTCGAGGGGCGGATCGCTTGCTCCCAGTCGTTGTTGCGGGCATAGTCGGGAGTGCCTCCGGTGGCAATCTGGTTGTAGAGAGCCACGAAGACGCCTTCTGAAGCAGGCTCAGTGCCACCTTCTACAAACATCTTCGCCCAGTTGGAGGCGTTCATACCGGGGTTGCCTTCGTATGCGAGCTTGACGCCGCAGCTGTTGATGCGGGGCATTGCCTCTACAAAGAATTTGTAGGCGGCCTCCCAGCGGGAGCGGTCGTTGGAGCGGTTGAAGAGCGGGCTTGCGTAGAGCACCATCATGCGCCCCTTCAGAGCCAGCGCCGCTGCCGTGGTTGCGCGGCCATAGTCAGACGTTGACCATCCCCCTTTGCCGGTGAAGGGCTCGAGGAGGTCGGCGGCTGCGTCAAGGTCGCTCATAATAAATTCATAGGTGGCCTTTGTAGTGGAGCGCGGTGTGGAGTTGCCGGGCACCGGGTCGAGCACCTCGGTGATGATCGGAAGCCCACCATACCAGCGGAACATCTGGTAGTAGCACCAGGCGCGCAGGAAGTAGGCCTGCCCGAGGAGCTCATTCTTCTGCGTTTCAGTGAGCTCGCTGTTCTTGACGCCGTCAATGACGTCGTTGACGTTGCGGATGCGGCCCCATGTGGAGTTGCGCACCTTCAGAGCCTGACCCATGTAGTAGTCGGGGACTGAGTTGGTCTGCGAGGTCGACGAGAGAGTCACCTGGGGATTGACGTATGCTCCGAAGCCGGAGTATTCCTCGGTTGACTTTGCCTCGTCGTCGGGACGACCCTGGCTGGGCACCTGCCAGATGGGCACGTTAGAGCTGTTGCCGTACGGAAGCGCAAGGGCATAGACGTCAGCCAGACGTCCCAGTGCGCCCGAGTAGTAGTTGTAGGCTTCAGGCGTGGTCGAGTCATAGTTCTCCATCTCCTTCAAAAATTCGTCGGAGCAGGATGCAAACGCCAGTGCGGCGAGTGCGGCTATTGTATATGATTTGAATTTCATCTTTACAGGGGATTAGAATGAGAGGTTTACGCCGACGGTAAACTTGCGGAGGTTGGGATAGTTGCCGTAGTTACCTGCCATGGGGCTCATGAAGTGGTCGGGGTAAGGATTGAGGAAGTTCAGGAGGTTCTGGCCTGTGATGTTGAAGCGTGCGGAATTGATGCCTATCTTCTTGGTGAACTTCGAGGGAATCGTGTAGGCCAGGGTCAGACGGGTGAGTCGGAACTGGGCGGCGCTGACACGCCAGAAGGTAGATGCCACGGAGTTGACGCTCGACCATTNGAGGTTAGGATAGTNGGCTTCGCGGTTCTCTGCCATCACGAGATTGCCCGACGCGTCGAGGATGTCTTCGTAGACATACATGTTGTCGGGATTCCAGAACGAGGGCATATTGGTATACTCGATGGAGTTGCCGGGCTTGAGGGCTGCCCCCGGCACGGTGGTGTATCCACCCCACTGTGCGCTGAGCTGTGCCGTCAGCGAGAGGTTTTTATAATCGGCGTTGAGGTTGAGGGTGATGCCGTAAGGGTTCGAACGGTTGGAGAGGCACACCATGTCGTTGTCCTTGTCGACCACGCCGTCGGGAGCGGCATACGTGCCGTCGGGCAGCTGCGGACCGCGCACGTCCTTGTAGATNAGCATACCGGGCTTCACCTGGTCTTTGGTCATGCCCATATATTGTGTGATGCCATACTTGGAGAAGAATTCCTCGATGTCCTGGAAGGAGCGGAACATGCCGAGACACTGCATGCCCCACGTGCCGACATCAGCGCGGTGACCCTTGGTGATTTGATGGTAGATGTAATCTGTTTCCCAGTCCATGAGGAGCACCTTGTTGTCAGAAAGGCCCGTGTTGAGGCCGATTCTGTAGCGGAAGTCTTTGCCTATGTTGTCGCGCCATGTTACGGAAAGCTCGACGCCATACTCGTTCATCTTGCCATAGTTCATGGGAGCCGACTGGATGCCGACAGTGCCGGGCACNGATGCNCGGAAAGGCATNAGCATCTCGCGGTTCCAGGTGTAGTAGCCGTCAAGGGCGAAGTTGAGGTGGCTGTGGAGNACGTTGAAGTCCACACCTACGTTGAGTTTCTGGCTCTTGTCCCAGTGGGCGTTGCGGTTGACCGATGATTTGTCGTTCATGGCGATGTGCGAGCCTGCGGTCTGGCTGTCGCCGGTGCCGAAGANTGGACCTTTGTCCTTGTCGGTGCCGTAGGTCTGGAGCCACTGCCATGCCAGCGTGTTGTCGCGGCCCGTGAGGCCGTATGAAGCGCGGAGCTTGAGGAAGTCAATCCATGTGACGTCTCTTAAGAATTCTTCCTGCGAGATCACCCAGCCGAACGATACCGAAGGGAATGTGCCCCAGTAGTTCTCAGGGGCGAATTTAGTGGAGGAATCGATGCGGAGGAGNGCCTCAAGAAGATACTTTCCGTCATACGAGTAGTTGCCACGGAAGATGTAGGAGAGGCTGCCCGCCTCGGCGCGGGTGAAGACCGTCGTCGCCTGCGAGTCTTTGCCTACGGAGTTCGACTGGCCCGTGGTGAACTCGTATGGATACGTCACCTGGCCTTCGAGGTATTCGTTCTCATACTCGGTTTTCTCTATCGAGAAGAGGGCGCCTACGCCGTGCAGTCCGAAGTCGCGGTTGTAGCTGACGGTGAAATTCATCTGATAACTGTCGGAGCGGTCCATGGTGCGGTTGAGGAAGCCACCTTCGGGACCGTTGGCAACTGGNACGCCCNTGTTNCCCANGAGGAAGTTGGAGGGNGACATGAGCTGNTTGTAGACNTCCTCGCTCTCGCCGGCGATCGGCGTGTAGAGGTGGGAGCCAGAGCCGAAGCGTTCGCTCATGTAATAGATGTCGTAGGCCGAACCATACTGGTTGGTCTTCGAGGTGTTGATGCTCTTTGCGTAGTTGAAGCGGACCTTCAGGCCTTNGAGNTGGCTGATGAAGCCGAGGTCGAGCTCAAGGCCGGTGTTGATCTGGAGATTCGACGACTTGCTGCGGGAGTAGTCGCCTGAGTTCTGAAGCACCGAGAATGAGTAGTCCTGGTCGTTGTTGACGCTGGTGTTGGTGGGGCCGTAAGTGGCCATGGGATAGCCGTTGACATATTCGGGTATGTAGCGGGGATGAGTCAGCAGGAGGTTGTACTGCTTTTCTGAGTTGGTGCCGCCTACCTTGACGAGCGGGGTGTTCTTGTTGCCGTAGTCGCCGGAGACCTGGATGTTGGCTTTCACCCATTTCTTGAGGGTGAGGTCCACGCCGGCGCGGTAGTTCCAGCGGTTGTAGTCGAGCTTGCCGAGGTTACCGTCCTGGTCAAAGTAGCCAATCGATGCATAGTAGTTGGCGTTGCCGGTGGCGCCGCTGACGCCNACGTTGTGCTTCTGGGTGAAGCCTGACTTCCAGTAGTCGTCAAGCAGATTGTAGTTGAGCGAGCGCATTGCCTCGAGCTCGTCGGCCTGGAATAGATCTGTGCGGCGGTTGAGGGTGGTATTGGTGGGGTCGGCGGCTGCCATAGCGTTGTAGAGGCGACCATAGTTGTAGGCGCTGAGCATCTTGGGGATGCTGACGGCGTCGGCGAAACCGAAGGTGCCGGAGTAGCTGATGACGGGCTCACCGAGTTTTCCTTTCTTTGTGGTGACGAGGATAACGCCGTTGGCAGCGCGCGAGCCGTAGACTGCAGCGGAGGCATCCTTAAGGACAGTGATGCTCTCTACGTCAGATGGGTCGAGGTTGTTGAAGGCGTCGGCGCCGGGATTGGTGGTGATGTTGCCTACCTTGACGTCGTTGTTGTAGACCACTCCGTCGATGACGAAGAGGGGTTGCTGCACGGTCGAGCCGACATCGCCGAGCGCGCGCACGCCGCGCACGTAGACCGCAGCGGGGTCGCCGGGTCGTGCGTCGCCGCCGACTACGCTAAGGCCATTGACAAGGCCGCTCAGCGACGCGGCGAGATTACCGTCGGCGAGGTCGCGGACATCTTCCATGGGGACGGTGGAGATGGCTCCGGTAAGGTGGGCCTTTTTCTGAGAGCCGTAGCCTACCACTACCACTTCGTCAAGGCTCTCAGAGTCTTCTTTGAGCACGACTTTGGTCTGGCTGAAATTGGAAATTGTGACGGGAATGTAACCGATGTATGATATCTGGACACTCTTCCCTTTGGGGACTTTTATTGTGAATTTGCCGTCGATGTCGGCCATGGTGGCTATCTTCGAGTCGGGGACCACGTGGACGGTAGCGCCTATCAGCGGCTCGTCGGAGGAGTCGACCACGATGCCTGAATAGGTGGTATCCTGCGCGTAGGCACCCAGGCACGTCATGAAGGCCACGAGGATGAGGCTGAGTTTTGCTATATAGTTCTTCATGAATGAGTTGTTTTAAGATTGTTTATTCATACCAGCGGGGGTCGCCTGAGCGGAGGCCTGACACCTGGCCGTTGGTTGGGAGGAAGTTGACGCCTCCCTTCGGGAGGTCGAGGTTAAACTCCAGGAGTGTCGGGCCGGCAAACTCGGGGTTTATGGCCTCGGCATACTTNAGGTCGTTGTTGTTTGAGGCTCCATTCTCCGAGCCGTTGAACCATACCACGTTGTTTTCCATGGTGATGGGGCAGGAGGCGGAACGGATATACTGGTAGATGCGGTAGACGTCATAGAAGATGTTGCCCTTCCAGACGATTTCGAATCGGTCTACCGTAGGCATGTTGTTGGCGAAGTCCTTGCCTGAGAAGGTCTTGTCAAAAGTGCAGTGGTCTATNGTGTGGGTAGANGTGGCTCCGGTGCCGAAGGTCTTCTGGGGGTCGGCACTGGAAGGGTTGCCGTAGCGCAAGAAGTAGGCGGCGTCGTTGTCTACGAGGTTGTAGAAGGTGGAGTTTTTCAGCACCATTGTCTTGATCAAGCCGGTGGTGATGCTCGAGTCGTAGAGGTTGATGAAGGTGTAGGAGGTGGCGTTGTTCATCTGCATGATGCAGTCGGTGATACGGAAATCGTAGAGCGCGTATGGCTGCTTGTTGCCGTAGAGGATGCTCATGGGGATGTTGCGGAAGTTGCACCCCTCGATGGCGATCTGATCCATGATGACGTAGGAGTTCTGGTTGGCACCCAAGTTCTTGAATCCGAGGGANTCGGTTGATATCGACTCGCTGGGTTGGTCGGAAAGGGTNATGAAGCCGATGGCTTCTGCAGCNGAGAGGTCGAAGTTGATATGCTTCAGTTTGAGGCCTGCCTGGGTCATGAAGGTACCTTCCTTGCCGGTCACTACCACAAGCGGACGGTTATACTTGTCGCCGCGGAGGGTGACGGGGGTGAGGTTGAAGTTGCAAGTGCCGCTGAGCTGGTAGGTCTTGCCCCCTTCAAGCTCGAATGCTATTTCCTCTGTGCCATCACCGAGGTTTTCGGCAATGTACTGCGAAATCTCCACGCCCTCGGGAATGAGGGTGGCGGGAAGGAAGGTGGAGTACATCACGGTCGAGGCTTTGGTGGAGCCGAGGTTGTGGAGCTGCTCGTTGCCAAGGGTGCTGACGCTGACCTCATACTTGGTGTCCTCGATTCTGGGGAATGCGAATCGGCATCCGTCGATGACGCTGTCCTTGACGATGTAGACGGGGTTGGAGGGGTTGGTGATGTCGGTGACGTTGGCGAGATAGCCGCCTGCGCCGAAAACGACGTCCCAGGTCACTTCTACGCTCGACGACCCGTCTGAGTTGTTCTGCACCTTGAATGTGCTTGCGTCAAGCACCGGCGACTCCAGTTGTGCGTTAGTCACGCCGGCACTGAATCGCTCGTTGTCATCGAAGCCTTCCGCACACGATGACATGGCAAGCGCCAGGACAAGCGAGGAGCTGCCTAAGCTAATGAGCCATTTGTTTCTTTGATTCATGGTTTTTGATCAATCGTTTTATGATGGTTTTGATAATTACTTAAGTTTCTAAAGGTTATAGGGTTATAAGGTTATAAGTATAATCGTAGAAATACTCTTGTCTATAATATAATAGGAGTCCATTAACCTCATAACCTCATAACCTCATAACCTTCTGGAGGGGGCGAACACCTCTTTTATATAGGCGATGTTTCGGCCGAAGTTATACTTGACGTCGCGCACTCGCTCCTTGTCTCTCGAGCGCTCCACCACGAGCCATCCGCTCCAGCCCATCCTGTCGAGCTGGTCCTTGATGGCGCGTAGGTCTACGGCAGGGTCGTCGGGAAGGTTGAATCCGTCGGTGTTCGAGATGTGTATCTGGCAGATGCGGTCGGGACCAAGGGCCTCGAGTTCGCTGACGATGTCGCGCCCATGGTCTGCTGCCATCTGCACCGAGTAGTAGAGCTTTACAGCAGGAGAGCCTATCTCGTCGAGCAAGCGGATGTTGGCCTCCGCGTCGAGGGGAGTGCGGATGCCTATGACGGCGCCATCGGCCTCCGCCATCGTGCCGGCCACCCTGAGACGCTTTATCAGCTCAGTGCGGGGCTCCCCGTCAAC
>WFLX010376118.1_pt1 | contig 10387 bp, 9 predicted proteins | sample 4967041 | NCBI WGS metagenome assembly WFLX01 (sample SAMN12857096, study PRJNA449069) | gut metagenome | isolation source: stool from male and female vole | host: Microtus ochrogaster | place: USA:Florida | collected 2017
CCTGCCGTCGCGCAGAATTTCGCGCAGTCTGTCCCCGTCGCCGCTCTCTACGGCCCCCTTAACCTCTTCGAGCGAGCTTATGAGTTTGCCGAGCTTGTCCGTTAAATTTTCGGCGTTTTTGAGATAGAGCGAAGCCCACATTTCCTCGTCCACGCCGGCAATACGGGTCATGTCCTGAAAGCTGCCGCCGGTAAAGCCTATGCAGCCGGAAATTTCTTCGTCCTTTGCGTAGGCGTTGGAAACCACGTGCGCAAGCTGCGAGGTGTAAGCGATTTTTTTATCGTGCAGTTCGGCGGAACACTCTACTATTCTGCCGAAGCCCATATCCTTTACAAGGTCCCAGACTATTTTTATAGCGTAGTCCTCCGCTTCGCCGCGTACGACTATCATGCTTGCCCAGTCGAAAAGGTGTTCGCTTGCGTTTTCTATGCCCGAAACCTCTTTGCCTGCCATCGGGTGACAGCCGACGTACTGGAAATTGCGCGGTTTTGAGTATACCGCGTCCGCGATATATTTTTTAACGCCGCAGACGTCTGCAACGACCGCTCCGTCCTTAAACTTGTTTTCGTCGATAAATTTTACTGTTGCTTCGGGCGGAAGAGCTACGAAAACAACGTCGAAATTTTCAAAGGTCTGCGCCGTTCCGTCTATTATAGAGTGGTTAAACGCGTATTCGAGCGCGTGTTTCGAGCGGTTCCAGCCGTAAACGGTATGCCCCGCCTTTTTGAGCGCAAGGCACATAGAGCCGCCTATTATTCCCATTCCCGCAACGCAGATTTCCATATATACCCCTCCGTTATAATGCAAAGATTATACCACAGACTTTTAAATTACACAAATAAATTGTAACTCGGTTTTATTGACTTTCACAAAAGTTTAATCTATAATGTTTGGGAATGAGTAAAAAAATATTTAATTAAGGAGTTTTTGCACGATGAACAAAATGTCCGTAAAAGATTTGAAAAATCTCAAAGGCAAAAAAGTGCTGGTACGCTGCGATTTCAACGTACCCATGAAGGACGGCGTAATAACCGACGAAAACAGAATACAGGGCGCGCTTCCCACCATTAAATATCTGTTGGAACAGGGCGCGAAAGTAACCCTCTGCTCGCATATGGGCAAACCCCACTCCATTTTTTCAAGCGAAGTAAAGCTGAACAAAAAGGACAAGAAAAAGGTTGAAGCCGGCGAAACCACGGAAGAAGCTATTATCGAAAAGGCGAAAAAAGACGAGCCTAAAAAACTCACTCTTGCTCCCGTAGCAAAAAGACTTGCCGAGCTTTTAAACGGCAAAGTCGTATTCGCGACCGACGTTATAGGTCCCGACGCNAANGCAAAGCGNNNNGCNNTNAANGANGGCGAAGCNGTNCTTCTNGAAAACCTCCGCTTCCACTGGGAAGANGANAANAAGGACGAAGNNTTCTGCAAGGCTCTTGCNTACGACGCNGAAATTTACGTNAACGACGCNTTCGGAACGGCNCACCGNTCGCACGCTTCCACCGCCGCTATCGTTGAATACGGCATTATCAAAACCGCGGTCTGCGGCTTCCTGATTGAAAAAGAGCTTGAAGTTATGGCGGACACTCTTGAAAATCCCCAGCGTCCCTTCGTTGCAATTTTAGGCGGCGCGAAAGTTGCGGATAAACTCAACGTAATTTCAAACCTTTTGGAAAAGTGCGACACCCTTATTATCGGCGGCGGCATGGCGTATACCTTTATCAAAGCAAAGGGCGGCGAAGTAGGCACATCCCTTCTTGACGAAGAAAAAATCGAGTACTGCAAAGAGATGATGGAAAAGGCGAAGAAAGCCGGCAAGGAACTTCTTCTTCCCGTCGACACCGTAGTGACCGACCACTTCCCCGATCCTATCGACGCGGAAATCAAAGTTGAAACCGTGCCTTCGGACAAAATCCNCGCAAACAAAATGGGTATGGACATAGGCGAAAAGACCAGAAAGCTGTTTGCTGAAAAAATTTCAAGCGCGAAAGCCGTTATCTGGAACGGACCTATGGGCGTATTCGAGAACCCCACCCTTGCAAAGGGAACNATNGCGGTNGCNCAGGCGCTTGCNGACGTTNACGGCAANTGCACCACNATTATCGGCGGCGGCGACAGCGCGGCGGCNGTACAGCAGCTNGGCTNNGCNGANAANNTNACNCACATTTCAACGGGCGGCGGCGCTTCGCTTGAANTGTTTGAAGGNAANGTCCTNCCCGGCATTGCCTGCCTGAACGAAAAGAAGTAAATAACATTTTAAAGGGGCGGGCAACCGCCCCTTAATTTAAAATATGAACATCTTTAAAAGAGAAAAAGGTCAATTAAATCCTATCCGCAGAATTATGAACTATGTCGTTGTGCCAATTTACTTTGCGGCAGTTTCGGCAATCATAATAACAGCTATCTGTCTTTCGTATATTGACGAAACACGCTACACACCGGTTTTTATCGCGCTGTTGTGCTTTATCGCATTAATAACTGCGGCACTTTTGATATCTATACCGTTCGTCAGAAAAAAAGAAATCTTAATCGAAGCCGCAAAATACGATTTTGATTTTCAAAGCGTTGAGAAAAAAGAAAGTTATACTTTTGAGCAACGCATTCTAGTCGGGGTTGGCGATACCGAGCCTTCACCCTTTGACGATTTGGCAAACAAGACGATTGCCGTTAAAGGTGCGACTAAACTCGAAGAAATTTTGTCTTCTTTACACATCAGAGAAATAACTCCCAATGAATTTTCCGACGAAATAAACCCGTATATTTCCGATTTGACAGATGAGTACATATATACCAATTACGAAATTGAAAAAGCGAACGACNGANAAGTTCACGTTTACGAAAANTCCTNCCNCTCTTTTGCTGAAGATTNTGCGCNTGTAAACGGAGAAAAATTTCCGTACAGTTCCATTACCGCAACCGTTAATTCTGTTTCAGTTTTAAATCAAGTAGAATTAAGCGTTATCTTCAAGTTTGGCGATTATCTTTGCGCCAATGCGAAACTTGATAAAAGTATTATAGCGATTATAAAACAATTTAATATAAACGTTGTAAACGACGGCGCGTTAAACCTTTTACTTACAAACAAATTCAATGCGTTTGAACAGGTTTTAAAATACGGCAAAATTAAAAAGTATTAATATTTNTTATTGCTGAAATTGCTTTTAAAATTTTAAAGTGNTATAATTTAAAANNAGATTTAATTCAAGGAGTAAATATNTCAAGAAAACCTTTTATTGCGGGCAACTGGAAAATGAATATGACGGTTGCAACCGGTACAAAACTTATTACCGACCTTAAACCTTTGGTTAAAGAGGCAAAGTGCGATATTTGCCTTTGCGTCCCCGCGGTTTTAATCCCCGCTATGGTGAAAGCCGCAAAGGGTTCAAAAATTAAAATAGGCGCGCAGAACGTGCATTTTGCAGACCACGGCGCGTACACCGGCGAAATTTCCGCGGAGATGCTGAAAGACTACGGAGTTAAATACGTTATTATCGGTCACAGCGAAAGACGTCAGTACTTCGGCGAAAATAACGATACCGTAAACCAGCGTACTCTGACCGCGCTTAAAAACGAGCTTATCCCCATCGTCTGCATCGGCGAAACCCTTTCCGAACGCGCGGCAGGCGACACCGAAAAAGTGCTTGCCCGTCAGCTTGAATTCGGTTTGCACGGCGTTCAGGACGTTAAACAGCTTGTAATAGCTTACGAACCCGTTTGGGCTATCGGCACCGGTCAGACCGCGACCGACGAGCAGGCGCAGGAAACCATTAAGTTTATAAGAAAGAAGCTGGGCAAAATGTTCTGCGTAAAGGACGCTAACAGAGTGAGAATTCTGTACGGCGGCAGCATGAACGCGAAAAACTGCAAGGGTCTTATGGCGCAGCCCGACATCGACGGCGGTTTGATAGGCGGCGCTTCGCTGAAGCCCGACTTTGCAACTATCGTAAACTACGACAAATAAATTATAATTAAAAAGGTTTCTGCAATTTGCAGAAACCTTTTTTTATTGCTCAAATTATACTAATAAGTTTACGCTCTACCCGAAATGCAGTTTTCCGCGCGGCGGCGAATTTCCGCGGTTTTTCTGTTCAGTTCCGCAATCTTTGCGGGGTATTCCTCCTCATATGCGGCAAGCGCTGCCCTGTACTGTTTTTTGTATTTTGATTTTTTGCATGAACGCACGACTGAATAAATTATACCCGGCACTATGCCCATTAAATACAGATATATCCCCAGCATAACACCGATTGCTCCGTCGGGTTTAACCTTTCTCAATACCGGTCTGTAATTTTCAAAATTTTTCGCCGTATCGCTCAATATATAATATTCCGATTCGAGCTTTGTAACTTCGTCATACCAGGGCGCGCTGTTTTCACGCGAAAAAGTAATTTTGTTGAACGTGGAATAGTGATTTGTGGTACTGCCTGTAATAAAGTCGCGGGTCTGCCCGTCATACTCCTGACAACGCTGATTTCCGATAACTTCCCAACCGAAACTCTGATTCTCGCTTATAGTGGCGTTAACGATATCGTCGCTCGGGTACACCTGCACCGTTTTTGTTACTCTCATATTCTTCTCCTTTTGTGTTTTGATTTTAACCTGCTGAATAAATTCGCATTAGTTATGGCATTATTATATTAGAACTATAGTTCTATGTCAAGCATTTTAGAAATAAAGTTCTAAACTATATTGTGTATGGAATTCGGGAACAGGCTTAAAGAATTATTAAAAGAAAAAGAAATATCGCAACAAACGCTTGCTACGGCTATCGGCGTTTCGCAGCGCGCGGTTTCAAAATGGATTAATCACCAAGCCGAACCGACGGAAAGCGCCATTGTAAACTGCGCCAAATTTTTTGATGTGTCGGCAGATTATATTTTAGGTTTAAAAGATGATTAACAAATCCTTGCTTGTATCAAGCAAGCGTTGCGCTTGACAATTTTTGATAAAAAATATATGATAAAATAAAAATTAAAGAGGCTGAATTTTATGACAAAAAAAACTCCTTATGCGATAATTATTATGGACGGATACGGCGTGGCGCCGGCAGGCGACGGCAACGCCATTACTTTGAGCGGCAGCAAGTACGTAAACGGACTTATTAAGAACTACCCCTCCGCCACCCTCGGCGCTAGCGGTATGAGCGTCGGACTTCCCGATGGTCAGATGGGTAACAGCGAAGTCGGACACCTGAATATGGGAGCCGGCAGAATTGTATATCAGGATCTGACGAAGATTACAAAATCAATAAACGACGGCGACTTTTTTGAAAACGCCGCGCTCGTAAAAGCTGTTGACAGCGCAAAGGAGAACGGCAAAAAGCTGCACCTTTACGGACTGCTGTCTGACGGCGGCGTACATAGCCACGTTACCCACTTATACGCGCTTTTGAAGCTGGCGGCAAAACACGGACTTAAAGAGGTTTACGTTCACTGTTTTACCGACGGCAGAGATACCGCCCCCACTTCCGGCGTTGAATTTATTAAAAATCTGCAAGCCGAAATGAAAAAGACAGGCTGCGGCAAAGTCGCTACCGTCTGCGGCAGATACTACGCTATGGACCGCGACAATAACTGGGACAGACTTGAAAAGGCTTACGATATGCTCACCCTCGGTAACGGAATACATTGCGGGGACGCAGTTAAAGCTGTTGAGGAGAGCTACGCGCAAGGCGTTACCGATGAGTTTATAATGCCCACAAACGTTTACGAAAACGGAAAACCTCTGGGACTTATCGAAAAGGGCGACAGCATAATCTGCTTCAACTTCCGCCCCGACCGTTCGCGCCAGATTACGCGCGCGTTCACCGAAAAAGAGTTCACCGTTCCCAAAGGCATTGCGTTTGAAAGAAAGACGGGCTTTATCGACCCCGTTTACGTCTGCTTTACCGTGTACGACGCAAGTCTGAAAAACACGGACATTGCGTTCAGAAAAACTTCGCTTGACAATACGCTGGGCGAGTATCTTGCAAAACTCAATAAAACGCAGCTGCGTATTGCGGAAACCGAAAAATACGCGCACGTAACATTCTTCTTCAACGGCGGAATAGAAGCTCCCAACGAGGGCGAACAGCGCGATTTAATTCCCTCGCCCAAGGTTGCGACTTACGACTTAAAGCCCGAAATGAGCGCTTACGAAGTGACCGAAAAGGTTCTGGAAGAGCTTGACAGCGGTAAATTCGACGTAATGATTTTAAACTTTGCAAACTGCGATATGGTAGGTCATACTGGAATTATTCCGGCTGTAGTTAAAGCGGTGAACACCGTTGACGAGTGCGTTAAAAAGGTAACGGATAAAATTCTTGAAATGGGCGGCGCGGCGCTTCTGACCGCGGACCACGGCAACGCGGATAAACTTATTTCCGAGGACGGCTCGCCCTTTACGGCGCACACCACCAACCCCGTTCCCGTAGTACTTGTGTCCGACAAATACAAAAACGCAAAACTGCGCGGCGACGGAATTCTCGCCGACCTTGCCCCCACCCTTTTAACGGTTATGGGCTTGCCCGTACCCGAAGAGATGACAGGCAAAAGCTTAATAAAGTAATTAATAATAAACCCCCGACGGAATAGCCGTCGGGGGTTGCTTTTTATTAAATTACGCTGCGTTACTGTCTTCTACAAGGGCTTGCGCTTCCTCGATAATACTGTCGATATGCGCGCGTATCTCTTCGTTACGCTGCGAAATTTCGGTATTTACCGCAACTACGCGCTTTATCTTTTTCTTGTAAAGCACCCAGGAAAGCACTAACGTAAGTACGGCGGCAATCGGAACGATTACGCACACCACGATTTCCCATACGGCGGCTTTTTCGCCGAAGAACAACTGCATTAACGAGATTAATACTATGGCAAGCGCGATAGACGCTATTACCGTGAGAGCAATCGGTTTTCTGGGTACGCGTTGATAGTTCAAATAATCAGTACAATCAAACTCTTCCTGCAATTCGCTTAAACGCTGATAATTCTTCATGCCCGTCTCGCGTGAAAAGCGCATAGACAGAAAGTGCGTTACGTTCGTTCGGGTCTGAACCTGCGTTTCAACTTTTCCGTCGTTGCCGGTAAAGCCGCGCATAAAGCTGCCCACTATTCCGTCGCCGTATAAAGTTACTTTTTCGTTTACGCCGACTATTTCCTGACTTTCGTTATATACTTCGCGCGTTTCTTCGAGTTTCCAGCCGAAAGTTTCGTGATAACGTATAGCCGCTTCTTCCTCTTCTGGCTTTACGTTTATAGTTTTGTATTCCTTCATTTCATTCTCCTTTGTTGAATTTAATTTTCAATTATATACATATTATATTTGTACATTGTGCAAATGTCAATTAAAAAATTGTACATTGTGCAATAATTTTTTTATGATTACGATAAACGAAATTCAGAAAAACATACGCGAGGCAATAAATACAAGCAGCATTTCCAAAAAAGAGTTGGCGGATAAACTGGGGGTTAATCCCTCCACTATCAGCAGATATCTGCATAGCGACAAATTTCCGTCTATAGATACCTTTGCAAACATGTGCGAAATTCTTGACGTATCTTCGGACGATATTTTAGGTTTAAATAAATACAGGTTTAAATAAATTCCGTATTGGATACCTTTGCAAGATACTTGACGTTTCGGCGGACGATATTTTATGTTTGAACGATTAGGCAAAAGCGTTTGCCTAATTTTTTTATTTACAATATAATAATAACGTGATTATTAAGGATAACGAAAGCTTTTTCACTAAAAACTGGGTTGTTTGCGTAGGCGCGATAATCTGCTGCATTTTGTGGGGCAGCGCTTTTCCGTGCGTTAAAATAGGCTACAACCTTTTTCATATAGACTCGCAAAACGACTGGGCTTCGGTAATACTGTTCGCAGGTATGCGCTTTACCCTTGCAGGAATACTTGTAATAGCTTTCGGCTGTATTACTCAAAAGAAATTTATCGTTCCGAAGCCCAAAAATATATGGCGCGTTCTGCTTTTAGCGCTGTTTCAGACCGCGATGCAGTACACCTTTTTCTATATAGGTCTTGCGCACAATACCGGTGTAAAATCTTCGGTTTTAAACGGACTGGGCGTGTTCTTTACCATAATTTTCGCCTGCTTCATCTTCCGCACGGAGAAATTTAATCTAATCAAGCTTCTGGGCTGTATTTTAGGTTTCGGCGGAATAATCGTTCTGAACATAAGCAACGGCTTCACCTTTTCTTTCAGACTTTTAGGCGAGGGGTTCATAATATTTTCCGGGCTTTCGGCGGCGGTTGCCGCGGGGCTTGTTAAAATTTTTTCAAAGCACGAGGACACCACCGTTTTATGCGGCTACCAGTTTTTTATAGGCGGAATTGTTCTGACCGTGATAGGTTTAAGCTGCGGCGGACGGATAACCCATATTGACGTAGGCGCGGCGTTTATGCTTTTATACCTTGCGTTCCTCTCCGCGTGCGCGTTCACGCTGCAGGGCTTTTTGCTGCGGTATAACCCCGTTTCCAAAGTTGCGGTTTTCAAAAGCACCAACCCCCTTTTCGGCGCGGTGTTCTCCGCGTTGATTTTGAGCGAGTACGACCAGCTTTTATCCTACTTTACCCTAATCGCGCTCGTTCTTGTGTGCGCTGGAATATTCGTCATAAACAAATTCGGCGAAAAGAGTTTTAAATTTAAAAAATCGGGATAAAATTTTTTAAAAAGGCTTGTTTTTGATTGTAAAATTAATTATTCCGTGATATAATTTTCAGGTAAATCATTTAAGAGGTTTAATTATGGCAAACAATTTTTTAGCTACTATGGGAGATACAATGTTCACTTTGTATATGGCTATCTCGGTAGCGTGCCTTATTTTAATATTCCTTACCGCTTTGGTCGCGATTATTCTCGTTCTGTTCCAGAAGAGTAATTCCGACGGTATTCAGGGTATCACCGCTTCAAGCGAAACCTTCTTCGGCAAACACAGAGGCAAGTCTATTGACAGTCAGCTTAAAAAATGGAGCTGGATTTGTCTGGGCGTTATCGCGGTTCTTGCAATCGTAGTTTACGTAGTAGGTTTGATTGCGCAGTAATTAAGAATAAACTTCGGGCGGCTTTATAAGCCGCCGTTTTTTTTAGATTATGACTTTAAAAGAGAGAATTTTAATTCAGGTAAAATCGAACTTCGCCTTTAAAAGCGAGCATGAGATTGTAAATTTGAACCCCTTCATTCACACCAAGCAGGCGCGGAAGGAAGCGAAAGCTATACTCCGCGAGCTTGAGAGAGATGGTAAAATCATGCGCGACAGAAAGGGCAGATTCTGCACGCCCAAGCAGGCGGGCGTATTTTCGGGTACGGTGCGCGGCAACGCCAGAGGGTTTGCATTCGTCGAACCCGACGACAGAGAAAAATACAAAAACGACTTTTTTATTCCGCCCCACTCCCTTTGCGGCGCGTACGACGGCGACAAGGTTTTGGCTGCGCCTGTCAAAGGAACGGTTGACGAGGGCTATATAGTTGAAATTACCGAACGCGGCAGAACCAAAATCACGGGCGTTTTTACTATCGAAGGCGGCTTCGGTTTTTTGCAGCCGGACGACAGTAAGCTTCCGGAAGTTTCTATCCCCCTTTCCCTTTCAATGAACGCGAAGGACGGCGACAAAGTACTTTGCGAAATTACAGCCTATCCGCAGAACCGCAATCCTCTCGGCAAAATAATTGAAATTTTGGGCGAGGGCGGAAATTTTGCCGTTGAAGTTCTTTCGATTATCCGCGCGCACGGGCTGTATTCGGAATTTCCCGAAGAGGTCGTACGCGAGGCGGAAAGAGTTGCGGCAAAGCCCGTAAGTTGCGACGGTTGCAGAGATTTACGCGAAAAGCTTATATTTACGATTGACGGCGAGGACACGCGCGACGTTGACGACGCGGTGTCGCTTGAATTAGTTGACGGTAAATATATTTTGGGCGTTCACATCGCCGACGTCAGCCGCTACGTCAAATACCGCTCGGCTCTGGATAACGAGGCGTACGCGCGCGGCACGAGCGTGTACTTCCCCGACACCGTTCTGCCTATGCTGCCCAAGTCCCTTTCAAACGGCGCGTGTTCGCTGAACGAGGGCGAGGACAGATACGCGACCTCCTGCGTTATGACCTTTGACGGACAGGGCAGGCGGCTTAATTACGAGATTTTTGAAAGCGTTATAAAAAGCCGCCATAAGATGACTTACAAAGAGGTTACGGCAATATGCAACGGTGAAAAAGAGGCTTGCGGAAAGTATCCCGATCTTGTTGACACGGTAGGTTTAATGCAAAAGCTTTGCCTGATAATGGAGAAAAACCGCGACGAGGCCGGCTGCGTAAATTTAGACTTGCGCGAGGCGAAAATTCACACAGACGAAAACGGCAAAATCGTTATACCAGACTACGAGCGCACTATCTCCGAG
>WFLX010374377.1_pt1 | contig 10381 bp, 8 predicted proteins | sample 4967041 | NCBI WGS metagenome assembly WFLX01 (sample SAMN12857096, study PRJNA449069) | gut metagenome | isolation source: stool from male and female vole | host: Microtus ochrogaster | place: USA:Florida | collected 2017
ACACGCTTCGACTTCTTCCTTTTCCCCAAGAAGAATGGGTTTTATCAAATTATCTTTTTTGAGTTGAACGGCTGCGCCCATAACACGGGGATCCCAGCCTTCAGTAAAGACAATGCGTGTGTCTTTGCCACGCACGAGATCAGTAAGTTTATCAATAATCATTGTAATAGCGGATCGGATACTCATGAACTCATGAGAGGAAAATCCGCTCCTTTCTGTGTTGTATCCAATTAGCCTAGGGCTAATTTCCTCCAAAANAACCTTCCTTACNGTACAGTCTTGCTACGATCAAGCCTGACTTATCTTGGTCCTTAAAGCAAGGTCGCTTTAAGGGCCTGTGGATTTAGGGATAGGTGAGCTTAAAACTAAGAAATTTACTTCTTTCCAATAGTAACACGCCTGAAAGCGTTTGAAAAATTGGTTCATTTCTTCACAAGAGATGAAAAATAATCTATATAAGTTAATTTAAAATATTGTTTGTTTNNTAAGCCAACCATGATCTCTTTTCCCGTTTTGGGAAGAGCCAAAAATTTTTCTTTTGTGTTTAATCGTTTGACTCAAAGGCTAAGACTTCGGCCTTTAAGCGCTCCACCATATCCTCTTGTGGAATTTTGGCNAAAATTTCTCCCTTGCGAATCAGTAACCCTTCGTTTTTTCCTCCCGCAATGGCAATGTCAGCGTGTTTGGCTTCNNCTGGCCCATTNACGGCNCATCCCATAATGGCCACTGTAATGGGTTTTTCAATGGTTTGTAGCCAAGCTTCCATTTCATCCACCACTGGTTTCATGTCCCAAGCCGTCCGTCCACAACTAGGACAAGCAATTAAATTGGGAACATCCTTTTTTAATCCACAATCTTTTAAAAGCTCCTTCACGATAGGAAGCTCAAGGCTCGCATCGCCATTGACGGAAATACGAATCGTATTGCCAATTCCTTCCAACAAAAGAGGCCCTAAAGCCAAGGTCGATTTCACCGCGGAAGTCATAACGGTTCCCGCTTCGGTGACCCCAAGATGCAAGGGATAGGGAAAGACTTCGGCGGCTTGGCGATACACCTCTAAGCACAANATGGGATCGCTTGATTTAAAGGAAAGAACNATGTCATAAAATTCCAAATCTTCTAAAATTTTGACNTGGCGCNTNGCCGATTCAATCATGCCTTGNGCGGTNGGTTTCCCATACTTTTCATGAATGTCTTTTTCGAGTGATCCTGAGTTGATTCCAATGCGAATAGGAATGCCTTTTTCCTTGCAAGCTTTCACCACCGCTTCCACATTTTTGCGGGGTCCAATGTTTCCTGGATTTAACCGAATTTTATCCGCTCCCGCTTCAATGGCAGCGAGCGCTAATTTATAGTCAAAGTGAATGTCAGCCACTAAGGGAATATGAATGTGTTGTTTAATGGTAGAAATGGCTTTGGCATCGTCTTGATCCATCACCGAAACGCGAATGAGTTCACAACCTTGTTTTTCAAGCTGTAAGATTTGGTCAATGACCTCTTTGGTGTTGGCCGTGCGAATAGAGCACATGGATTGAATGACGACATGATCGTTGCCGCCAATTTGGACCGAGCCTGCGTAAACAGGACGGGTTTGTTTTCGATTCATTAGATTTTCCTCATTTCTTTCGTTTTTCCTCTTTTAATGTCAGTTTAGACTTTTTTGGCATCTTATTTTTTCTTTTTAGAAAGGAGCTTTCATGAGCGAACAAAAATTCGAACTCGTCTCTCCGTATAGTCCTTCAGGGGATCAACCGGAAGCCATTGCCCAACTTGTCCAAGGNATTCAAGAGGGNAAAAAACATCAAGTCTTGCTTGGGGCGACGGGAACAGGAAAAACCTATACCATCTCCAACGTCATTGCCCAAGTCAATAAGCCTGTTTTGGTCTTTGCGCATAATAAAACGCTAGCTAGCCAGTTGTATTCCGAATTAAAGGAATTTTTCCCCCACAATCGGGTGGAATATTTTGTGTCGTATTTTGACTTTTATCAACCAGAAGCCTATTTNCCCAAAACGGATACCTACATTGATAAAAACACCAAAACCAATCAGGAACTCGATATGTTGCGNATGGCCGCNATCAACTCCGTGTTGCATCGNCCCGATACCATTATTGTGGCCTCNGTGGCCTGTATTTATGGNGCTTCCAATCCCGAACAATACAAAGACATGATCGATACCATTCGGGTAGGAGAAGTAATCGATCGCGAAGACTTATTAAAGCGACTCGTGGCCCAACAATACAAACGCAACGACATCGAACAAGCCCCTGGAACGTTTCGCGTTCGGGGGGATGTTATTGACATCGTGCCAGGCTATTCTAAAAACTTTCTCATTCGCATTGAACTCTTTGGCGATGAAATTGAGCGCATTTGCGAAATCGATCCTCTAACGGGAAAACTCATTCAAGCCTATACCCTTTATAACTTGTATCCCGCTACGGGATATGCCACGAGCATGGATATCATCCATCGCGCGGCCGATGCCATTGAAGCCGAACTCGCCCAGCGCGTAGACTACTTTGAAGAAAACGATATGCCTTTAGAAAAAGAACGCATTTCGCAACGGTGTACCTACGATATAGAATCTTTGCGCCAATTTGGCGTGTGTCCTGGCATTGAAAACTATTCCCGTCACATCGATGGCCGCAAAGAGGGGGAAACGCCCTATACGCTTTTTGATTATTTTCCCAAAGACTTTTTACTCGTCGTGGATGAATCCCACGTCTCCTTACCCCAAATTCGGGGGATGTACAACGGGGATCACGCCCGCAAACAAACCCTTGTGGACTATGGTTTCCGATTGCCTTCGGCTTTAGACAACCGGCCTTTACGCTTTGATGAGTTTGAACAAAAAGCTCCTCAAACCATTTACGTCTCCGCTACACCGGGCGATTATGAGCTTGAGCAAACGCAAGGAGAAATCATCCAACAAATCATTCGTCCTACCGGCTTGCTTGATCCAGAAGTCGAAGTTCGTCCAACGATGGGCCAAATCGATGATTTGGTCGATGAAATCAAAGCGCGCGTCCAACGCAATGAGCGCACTTTGGTCACCACGTTAACAGTGCGGATGGCCGAGGATTTAACCGAATATTTTAAAAACCAAGGCTTAAAAGTCGCGTGGTTGCATCATGAAGTCAAAACCATCGAACGCACAGAAATCATTCAAGATTTGCGCAAAGGAAAATACGATGTGTTAGTGGGCATCAACTTGTTGCGTGAAGGCTTGGACATTCCCGAAGTGTCTTTGATCGCCATACTCGATGCGGACAAAGAAGGCTTTTTGCGCTCCAAACGTTCGCTTGTTCAAATCATCGGTCGTGCGGCCCGCAATGCACAAGGCAAAGTCATTTTATATGGCGATTCCATTACGGATTCCATGCGCTATGCGATTGACGAAACGGCTCGTCGTCGAGCTATTCAAATGGATTACAACACCAAACACGGCATTGTGCCCAAAACCATCATCAAGCCCATTCGTGAAGTGGTGCATTCCAAAGAAACAAAACAGATGACGGCCCATTACGTGCGTATGCGTCAAAAGCTGTCCAAAAAAGACAAGGCCAAATACATTGCGCAACTTGAAAGCGAAATGCGTCAAGCTGCTGCCGAACTCGATTTTGAACGCGCAGCTCAATTGCGGGATATGATGCTTGAACTCAAAGAATCCTAAGAAAAAAGCCTGTTCCTTAGCGGTCCAGGCATTTTTTTATCCAAACCAAGCCACACAAAGGATGGCTAAAATTCCGACTACAATCCAGAAAATCCACTTTCCGTATTGATTGTTTTTATTGTCCATACACGTTCCTTTCTTGGCTTAGTGGGGCCAAAGGATTTATTTTTTTAATCCTTCTACATTGTCTTGAGTCCATTGAATGGGGGTAAGACCATTGGCTTCTAAAAAGCTATTGGCTTGTTTAAAGTGGTTGCATCCAAAAAAACCTTTGCGTGCGGATAAAGGAGAAGGATGCGCACTTTGAAGGACTAAATGATTGGGATTGTTTAAAAAACGAGCCGCTTGGCGCGCGTTGTAGCCCCATAAAATAAAGACAATGGGCTGATCGAGATCATTGAGAGCGCGCAAAATATCATCCGTAAACTCCGTCCAACCAATTTTAGCATGGGAGTTGGGTTTTCCCTGTTCGACACTTAGGGCCGTATTGAGTAAAAGCACGCCTTGTTGGGCCCAATCTTGTAAATCCCCAGTGCGGTAAATGGGTTGATGGTATTCTAATTCCAATTCCTTGTAGATATTTTGCAACGGAGGAGGAATTTTTTGTCTCGCGGGCACCGAAAAGGCCAAGCCTTGGGCTTGATTGGGTCCATGATAGGGGTCTTGTCCTAAAATGACCACCTTGACTTGATCCATTGGTGTCAGTTCCAACGCTTTAAATAAATCTTCTTTTGGCGGATAAATTGTTTTGGTTTGATAGGCCGTATCCAAAAAATTACGAATCGGCCCTAAAACGCCTTTTTGAAACTCTTGTTCCCTGCTCAAAAGGACGCTCCTTTTGATTCGTTTACCAAACGTTTTGTTTCCATGGATGCGCAAAATCCACAGAGAAAAGATGTGCTCTTTTCTTCTTGCACTTTCATGCAAGCACAGACTATCTCTTCACCTTCGCCATGACGCGTTAAGGGCTGCCCACTTCGAAACCGCTTGGTTTCTACTTCCCTTCGGAATAGTCGTTGAACCTTCTTTTTTCAAAGCTTGGCTGCTGATTGCCCATTGCAAAAGTGTTTAGGATTGAACCATGCACCATCTTGTTGCTTGTTTCTGCTTTCGCCACGCTCTGGTGCAACAAGCTTTAGGGGGTTCCAGCAATTCGAGCAGTTGGAAAAATTTTTTCCTCTTCGCAAATTTCTCTACGCAGAGACTTTTAAGACTTCATTGGCGTTTTCTCAAAAATCAAAGTTGTCCAATTCATGGTTATCGCGGATTGGATACGCATGGGAGGAAAATCCGCTCCTTTCTTTAGAGTATCCATTAGCCTAGAGCTAATTTCCTCCAAATTTCTGGTTAAACTCATCCTTTTAATGGATAAAACAATTGGCAAAAAACAAAGTCTTTTCCCCTAAACAAAACCTTAAAAACCTATGAGACTTTAAGATGAGGTATGATGAGGCCATGTCGAAAACCCCTGAAGAAAAAATTGCCCAAATGGAAGCCTGTCGTGGCTTTAATCATTCTCAAGACCAACTCAAAAATTGGTTTCAGACCGATTTTTTAGCCCCCTTTCCTCAGCGCGCTATTCATGTAGCGGGAACCAATGGCAAAGGGTCCGTGATTACTTGGCTCGAAACGCTTCTTGCTTTGAAGCATCAAAGCACGCTTTCGTTTACCTCTCCTCACTTGATCAGCCACAATGAGCGATTGCGCTATAACGGCGTACCCATTTCCCTAGACGAGTGGATCGCATTGTATGACCAATGGGCTACTCTTTTTGAAACGCGAAACATGACGATGTTTGAAATGGATATGTGGTTAGCCTGTGCCGCCGCATTACAATTTCGCCCCGATTGGGTCTTAATGGAAACTGGACTTGGCGGAAGCAAAGATGCCACCACTATTTTTGATTATCCCTATGGCGTCATCACGCAAATTGGCTTTGANNATATGGCTTATCTTGGCCNGACCAAACAAGACATTGCCCNAGCCAAAGCCGGCATCATTCAAGAGGATATGTTTGTGNNGAGTGCCGAAAAAGANCCGNAATGTTTAGANATTTTTCGCAAGCGNNCGCAAGAAAAGCATGCGACCTTGATTGAGATTGATTCTTCGTTTGACTTTATGGATTTGTGGCCGGCTCACTTACCAGCCTATCAGAAACAAAACTTTTTGTGCGCCAAAACCATCTTAGAACTCGCAGGCTTTTCTTTTTCAAAAAGCGAACTTCAAAGCGCCCTGGAAACCTTTTTTTGGCCCGCCCGTTTTGAAGTGTTGCGGCAAAATCCACTGTTGGTTTTGGATGGTGCCCACAACATTGATGGCATTCAAGCTCTTGTTCAAAGCATTGCGCAAAGTCATTTTACCTTTGATCAAATCTTCTTTTCGGTTTTGGCCGATAAACAAGCCAACGCGATGATTGAAACGCTTCAAACCATCACGCCAAACATCACCCTTGTTTCCTTTGAATCCTCTCGCTTAGCTGATTTACAAGCGCTTTGTAAAAAATACCAGTTGCCCTGCCTCAATTTAGAAACCTTACACCAAGAACTCGCTCAAACCACCAAGTCGACACTTGTCTGTGGCTCTTTGTACTTTGCGGGTGAAATTTTAAAGATGTATCAAGGTTTACAGCCCCCAAAAGCTTAAAAGTCGCCCATAAGCGACTTTTTTTTAAAATAGATTGGTTTGTTTAAGCAAGCGATCTTTTAATTTGAAAAACAGCCACAAGAACAAACATTCAATTGGAAAACAGATGGCATTTTTCAATAAACGCTCTGACACCGTCACCCAATAGGGCATTTGGTACATGAACATTAAGATGAGTGAGTTCAATAAGATGTTGGCAAACACCGCGACTAAAAACTGGGCACCAATAATTTTGATAACGGTGACGTTTTGATTGTAAAAAAAGAACGAATAAATAAACGCCTTTACAATCAAGATCAACACAAAAGCGGGCATATAGGGCCCATCGGNATGNGCNATAAAGCCAAGAAAATCCACTACAANNCAAAACAAANCGTTTNGCAAAAATCCATACAACGAACACGAAACGGCTAAAGCCAAAAACGAAAAGGAGATGCGTAAGGTAGGACTTAAATTGATAATTAAACTGTTCAACAACACATAAAGAGCGGCCAATAAGGCCATCCCTGTAATGGTTCGAGTCTTGTTGAGGGGCTTTCCCACCAAAACCGATTCAATCCATTGAAAATCCATGTTTTCCCTCTTCCTAAGATGATGCTTTTTTAGCTTACACGAAAGNCTTTATGAATATTGACNTTCTCCNTATTCTTTANCAAATAAGCNCCTNCACNTCTTTTAAAANGCTAAAAAAATCGGNCTGAANGGCAAAAAAAAGGACTATAACGAACTGACGTTACAGTCCTAAGCGTTTAGGGAAGACTTTCAACAGGCGAAAGTGATTCTTCCAAAATCACATTGGTTTGCGGTTGTACAAAGGAATCTTGTGTTGTTTCTTCCAAAGACTCTGTATTTTCAGAAGCACTCGACTCTTGATAGCGCGCGGGATCGATGAGGACTAAGGCTTGATGAATATCGGGATCGTCTTCTACCGAATACGTTTTGAGTTTTTCCGAAATTTCATTGGTTAAAGCCAAAAAGGAATCCTTATCCACAATGCCAGTCGCCTCTAAACCATGATCTTGTTGAAACTGTTTAAAGGCTTCACTGCTCGTCAGCGAAAAATACGTATCGGAGCGATCCGCATTATACCCTAACGCGCGCAAATAGACTTGGACAGCATAAGCATTGGGATGGACCGTATCAGGACGAATGATCCAAGCTTCCAAATCCTCTTCACTAGGAAGGATGTAACTGACCGAATACACTTCATCCGCTTTGACTTCCACATCGGCCGCTAAACCGACACCATTGACTGAATGACCATTGGGGGTGGTCCACTCCGCAATGGTGTATTTCAAAGCAGTGCCATCTTCAAAGGGCAAGGTGAGCTGTTCGGTTCCCTTTCCAAAAGTGGTGCTTCCAATGGTGGTCACTTGATCGGGCAAATTTTCCTTTAAAGCCCCAATCAACACTTCCGAGGAAGAAGCACTTTTTCCATTTTGAAGAATATAAATGTGTTGAAAGGAAATGGGTGTGGCATCGGCACTCGTATGCACTTCTTGTTGGGTGCCATTTTTTAAATTTTCTCGGAAAATGATGGAATCCGCCGGTAACAAGCTAGAAGCAATTTGGCCAGCNGCNGCCAAGTANCCACCNGTGTTGTCNCGTAAATCCAAAATCAAATTTTGAANCCCTTGCTCCTTTAAGCGGGTGACNGCTTCGACAAANTCTTTCCCACTATCTTGAGAAAAGGAGGATAAGCCAATAAGACCCACGCCATCCACAACTTGAAGGGTGACGGTTGAATCGAAGGGACTTGGCGTAAGGGTTAAGGTTTGTTGCTGCCCATCGCGCAATATTGTGATTTCTAAGGCTTGTCCTTCGGCTTGACGAATGCGCTCTACCCAATCGGAAAGAGAAGCGCTCGCCGTGTCNTCATTGGCAATGGCGACAATTTCATCGCCCGCTTTTAATCCGGCTTGATCGGAGGCGGAATTGATGTAGACATCTTTGATCAACAAATGCCCATTTTCAAGAGTGGTAATCAAAGCGCCCATCCCCACTGTGCTTCCCGCTAAAGATTGGGCAAAGGCTTCTGATTTTTGCGTATTAAAATAAGAGGTGTGATGATCTTCATCAAAGCTAGCCATACCCGCGATGGCTTGTTCAATGAGGCGGGATTCGAGATCTTGATCATCTTTGCCGTAATACCATTGATCGCGTAAGAGTTGATAGGCCTGCTCAAACTTAGCGAGCTCACTATCGGTTTGGCTGGGCGCAAAAAGACGAAACGCCCCAAAGGTAAGCGCAATGCCAAGTGCGCCACATCCGATTCCAATGAGCACAACTTTCCAAGGAGCAAGACCAGAAGATGGATGTAATTTTTTTGGTTTAACTTTTTTCATAANNCCTTTCAANTTNAAACGATAGACCAAGGGCTTAATTTTATGGTTTTAAATGGCTTTGGCCAAGCGTTTTGAAGAAATTGTGCCATGTTTAAGGAAAAGAATGGAACCACAAAGCTCTATTCGCGGTTTTTTTTTCCATTTTAAATGCGTTGTTTAAACTTTTGACTTTTTTTCTTTCTCACTTTTTAAAGAGGTCTTAGCCTTGGCCTTTGGCTCTGGCCATAACCAATGCCGTTCATGAATGAAGTGAAGTTCAAAGACAATGATGCACACGACACAACAAATGATGATGACATAACCATGGGGATTGTGAATCATGGGCATGTTTTCAAAGTTCATTCCATACCAGCCTGTAACGAGCGTTAAAGGCAAGAATAACGTCGTAATNATGGTTAACAAAGTACTAATCTTGTTTTGTTTGTCGGAGAGTTGGGTTTGGCGCAAATTCCAAATTTGAGAAATATGATCCTTAACATTATCAACCATAGAAGACAATTGGTTGCAACGCGATAAAAAAAGCGAAATCAACGCTTGTTCTTGGCTTTCATTTTGGGCAATGACCGCTTGTTGCAAAGCTTCACCAGCCGCTGAAAGTTGTAAATAATAATTGCCTAGGGTATTCATATCTTTACGGGTCGTGATGACATATTGTTCCATTCCCGTACTGTGGCCTTCAAACATATCTTCTTCTAAGTTTTCTAAGCGCACATTGTAATCTTCTAAAAAGTAAATATCTTCTTCAATCATGAAATTCATCAACAACATCAAAACTTGAATGGCATTCATGTTGTTTAAATTGTAGTTGTTTTCAAATTCCTTTAAAAACAATTCAAGATCTCCCGTATGCTCTACAAAGTACAAATGATTTTCTTTTAAAATAAAGCCAAAGACAAGCTTATCGTGGATGGGTGTAGCTTTTTTCGGGATGACAAATACCCCCGCAATTTCGCCTTGATAGCTGATGACTTTGGAATATTCAAGGGGATCGTGGGTATTGAATAAAAGATTTTGGGTGATGACATTGGGATCTTTAGCAGCAAGATCTTGTAAAGAAACAATTTGAATGATGGCATCCTGTTCTAAAGTATTTGGGTTGGAAGGTTGTGGCATAATTAAGTCTCCCTTATATATCAAGTCGACGACCATCGGGCAACAACAAATAATGGTGTTGAATCGCCCCAATTTCGTTGGCAATTAAATCAATTTCTTCATCGGTAAAGTAGCCATTGCGAAATTTAGCAAACAATTGTTGATAGGAAATTCCTAATAACGCCGCAAAATCCTTGTATTTGGCTCCTGGAAGGGCGTATTTAATTTCTCGTTTAATGATTTCTCCGCGGTTCATTTTCTTCTCCTTCTAGTATTTAAAGGCCTATAAGGTATGTTTAGCCAAAAAAAAGCTCAAGCCCATGATAAAAGATTTAAGGCTAAAGATATTGATCTTTAAAAGAATTTGTTTTCTTTTTCCCAAAACAATTTCAAAAACTGCCTATATTCTCCTTCCAAAAAGAAATACTCATTTAAGGAGGAACTTTAAAAAAAGAAAATTTTTGATTTGGGTTTGACCTCTTTAAAATAGAATGGTAGTATAACGAAGCAGTCACGAAAGACGCATAAGAAATGGGCCTGTAGCTCAGGTGGTTAGAGCGCACCCCTGATAAGGGTGAGGTCGCTGGTTCAAGTCCATTCAGGCCCACCATTTCTTATGGGGAATTA
>WFLX010000170.1_pt1 | contig 10378 bp, 5 predicted proteins | sample 4967041 | NCBI WGS metagenome assembly WFLX01 (sample SAMN12857096, study PRJNA449069) | gut metagenome | isolation source: stool from male and female vole | host: Microtus ochrogaster | place: USA:Florida | collected 2017
ATCCGCTACTTCAATCCTGACATTGTTGTCAATACGGGTGTTGCCGGCGGTACCGGAGAAGGTGCCCGTATACTTGATGTGGTGGTAGGTGAGCGTGTGGCTTATCATGATGTGTGGTGCGGCGAGCCCAATGAGCGCGGCCAGGTNCAGGGTTATCCCCGATATTTCGAGGCTCCGAGCGATATACTGGCTCTTGAATGTCTTAAAGACAACCGCCATATAAAGCGTGGCCTTATCGCGTCGGGCGATATCTTTGTCGATACTCCCGAGGCCCTTGCATCGATAAAGGCCATTTATCCNGGCGTGATGGCTGTCGACATGGAGTCGGCTGCAATAGCCCAGGTATGTTATCTGGCCGGAATTCCCTTCCTGTCGATAAGGGTGGTGAGCGATACTCCCGGAGTGGCTGACAACAGCACTCAGTACCGCAACTTCTGGACTGAGGCACCGCGTCAGACATTTCATGTACTCACTGAATTATTGAACGAACTGTAATGGAAAAGATAGCAAGTTTTACTGTGGATCACCTGAGGCTGCTACGTGGCATATACGTGTCGCGTGTCGATACGTTGCCTTCCGGAGAGTCGATCACCACATTTGACATACGCATGACCGAGCCCAACCGTCAGCCGGCGCTGTCGGGCGAGATACTGCATACGATCGAACACCTTGCCGCCACATATCTGCGTAATGAACCTCAGTGGCGTGACAAGGTGATTTACTGGGGGCCGATGGGTTGCTGCACCGGAAACTATCTGTTGCTGGCGGGCCGTCTCGACTCACGTGATATACTGCCGCTGATGCGTGATACGTTCCGTTTCATCGCCGATTATGAGGGTGATGTGCCGGGAGCGTCGCCACGTGACTGCGGCAACTACAGTTACATGGATCTTGCCGGAGCCAGACGTGAGGCACGCCGCTATCTTGACGAGGTGCTTCTCCCTCTCGGAAGCGGTGACAGCGAAGAGGCGCGCCGGCATCTTACTTACCCTGAATAATGAAAGATATACGCGCGATACGCGGAAAATTTTATATAAATAATCTGATCTCCGAGGGCGAACATGAACATCAGGATTTCAAGTTTGCCATAACTGACGCAGCCAAGATAGCCCATTCCATATCCGCCTTCGCCAACAATGACGGCGGACGGCTCCTTATCGGCGTGAAAGACAACGGTCACATATCCGGTGTGCGCAGCGAGGAGGATATCTATGTCATCGAGCAGGCTGCTACNATGTATTGCCGTCCTGCACAGAAGGTTGAAGTGACAGCTTTTCTATGTGAGGGTGGGGCCGTGGTGCTTCGTGCCGAGATAATGAAGGCGGATAGGCGTCCCGTATATTCACGCGAGACTGATGGCAAGTGGCGCGCCTATTATCGAGTTAAGGATGAGAACATCGTGGCTCATCCGTTGATGGTGCGTGCGTGGGAACGTATCCAGGCCGGTGAGCGCCTGATGCTCAGTCTGTCGGAGGCCGAGAGTGCGATCCTGAACCACCTTGAGACGGAGGCAGCTGCCGATGTCGATGCCCTCGTGCGTGCCGCAGGCCTGAGCCATCGTACCACGGAGGATATCATCGTGCGTATGACTGTGGCCGGAATACTTGATTTCCGTTATATCAACGGCCGCTTCATGATAGTAAAGAGTGCTGACTGAACCGGCCGACACATGGTAATAAACTTGACGGGCACCGATGCGATCGCATCGGTGCCCGTCAGTATTCAGGGGAAAGAAGTATTACATTCCGAGGAGCGGCTTCATGTATACAGCCTCAACGATGTATACTGCTGCACCGGCAAGGAAGCCGGCAAGGGCAAGAAGCGAGAACTTCTGAAGATACCATCCGAAGGATATTTTCTCGATACCCATAGCGATCACACCGGCAGCCGAACCGATGATGAGGATGCTGCCACCCACACCGGCACAGTAAGAAAGGAATTCCCAGAAGACACCGTCAACCATGAAGTTGGCTGCGTAGCCGACAGCGGTAGCCGGTTCGATAGGATACATACCCATAGCGGCNGCCACCAGAGGAACGTTGTCGACGATCGATGACAGGACGCCGAGGATAAGGTTGATGATGTACACGTTGTGGAGTTTCACGTCAAGCCATGATGCTGCGGTAGCGAGTATGCCGGTAGCCTGAAGTACGGCCACGGCCATGAGGATGCCGAGGAAGAACAGGATAGTCGACATATCGATACGCGATATGATGCTGGGGAGACGGTGTTCCTGCGACTTCGGAAGCTGCTTGCGGTTGTAGAATATCTCAGTGAATACCCACAGGGCGCCAAGCACGAGGAGGATGCCTACAAACGGAGGAAGATGGGTGATAGCCTTGAATACGGGCACGAAAAGCAGGCCGCAGATACCGAGCCAGAATATAAGTTTGCGTTCGCCCGGAGTTGTCGTTCCTTCGTTGGGAATTGCGGATGCGATTTCGTCGCTCATGGTGCCCTTCAANGTGGCTGATACGATGCACAGCGGCACGANAAGCGCCACGATACTTGGCAGAAGCACGAATGAGATAAGNGCACCNGTNGTAACATTACCCTTGACCCACAGCATGATAGTGGTGACGTCGCCGATAGGTGACCATGCNCCGCCGGTGTTGGCTGCAATCACGATCATGCCGGCATACATCCAGCGCTCTTTCTGGTCGCTGACAAGCTTGCGCAGAAGCATCAGCATCACGATAGTAGTGGTAAGGTTGTCGAGAACTGCTGAAAGGATGAATGTTACGAAACAGATGATCCAAAGCAGGCGACGTTTTTTACGGGTTGTGATACGGTCNGTGATGACTGAGAAACCTCCGTGTACGTCTACCAGCTCCACGATAGTCATGGCTCCGATGAGGAAGAACAGGGTCTCGGTAATGTCGCCGAGATGCTCTATAATTTCAACGTTGAGCACATACTGCAGACACTGGTGGGCAAGTGATTCACCGGCCAGATTTGCTGACTTTACGTATTCGGCAAGTTCCTCACCGCTTACATTCGGTACGATTTTATCACAGCTGAGGGCGTAGAATACCCACATCAGCATACCCAGCAAAAGTGCTGACGCTGTTTTATCGACCTTGATAGGGTGCTCAAGAGCGATAGCCATATAGCCTATGACAAACAGCACAATTAGTGTAATAAGCATGAATTTTGATTGATTGTTATATGGTTATTAAATTAAAAGTTAACATAATAAAAGCACGAAAACCGCATGTCACCATCGTCCGGCGAGTGCAATTTTCGTGCAAATTTAGTAATTATATCGTTACGGCGACCCTATTTTCTCATAAAATTACACATATATTAAATATAAGGCTGAGTCACAGCCGTTCCATCACGAGGAATGTGTAATTATCGGGGAAGGAAGCGGTCGAGCATATCATTTGTCATGCCGCGCCGGCGTGCATAGTCGGTGTGCTGGTTGTCATCGATACGTCCAGGCAGGAAATATGTGGCTGCCGGATTGGCGATCATCAGTCCTGAAGTGGTGGCCGACGGTGACATGGCTCCGTTCTCGGTAACACTGACTCCCATGCTCNTGTAGTCGAGAATGNGGTCNAGNTCAAATATCAGCGACTGGTCGGGCAGTGACGGATATCCCACGGCGGGNCGTATGCCCCCTTCATGAGGCCAGTATTCTTTCCTGACTTTNTCATGNANATACTCTGTACCGGCTTCGGCGAGTCGGTCACATAGCGTGTGCATCAGCATCGAGCTGTACTCATCACNGCTCTCGNCAGCATTCTGTAAATCATGACCCACNGTCACTGCATACACTCCGATATGGTCATTATCGGCAGCTATGAAGTCTGCTAATGCGCGGTAGTCGCTGTCGGCTGTCTGGCGGCGCAGGGTAGGGATGACTATTGTATCGCTGCCTGAGCTGATGATGATATCATCCCCTTCGGCTTTGGCCGGAAGTATTGCCAGGCGGGCTGTCAGCTGANNGTCGCCCAAATTGTCAAGGCATGACATGGCATCATGCAGAAGGTCAAATGCCTGACGGGCTTTTTCGCGGTTATCCTCGGGCTGCGAACTGATCCATTGTTCACGCTCCGCACTGTTTATATTGGCAGCTTCGGCCAGCGATCCGTCAAGCTTCCAGGCGTTGAGGAATGCGCGCCAGTTGATGAGCGGCCTTACATCGGCGACCTTTATTTTCAGTTCCTGACGACCGGTAAATGATGGAACTGCCGGAACAAAATCGGGACGGACGGCTTTACTGCGTGCCTCTTCGAGCGATACAAGCGGCTTATGCTCAATATTTGCCGAGCGCAGCTGTTCCTGACGGTTACGGTTGGCGGTGATAAAGTCATTGCGGCGCTCCGACATAAGCTCGCGGGCTACTTCAGGCAGCATCGCGGCATCACGGGTATATATTACCGGGCCGCTGTAACACGGTGCTATTTTTACGGCGGTGTGAAGTTCGGATGTCGTCGCGCCGCCGATAAGAAGCGGGATAGTCATGCCTCTTTCCTCCATCATGCGCGCCACGCGGCACATCTCNTCAAGCGAAGGTGTGATAAGTCCGCTGACGCCGATGAAATCAGCCTTTTCCTGANTGGCGGNGTCNATGATCTCCTCGGCCGGTACCATGACTCCGAGGTCGTGAATGGAATAGCCGTTGCAGTTCATGATNACACNGACAATATTNTTTCCTATGTCNTGGACATCGCCTTTAACAGTGGCAAGGATGATTTTGCCNGCCGATGTAGCTCCGTTTCCGCTTTTTGCCGCCTCGATATGCGGGGTCAGGTAATTTACTGCCTGCTTCATCGTGCGTGCGCTCTTGACAACCTGAGGCAGAAACATACGNCCCTCNCCGAATAGCTTGCCGACACGNGTCATTCCGGCCATGAGTGGGCCGTCGACTATCTGCAGTGCTGTCATACCTTCGTTCAGCGAGGCATCAAGCCACTGCTCCATACCGTCGTTGCTGCCTTTGAGCAGACGTTGCTCGATATGCTCCGCCGGTGACAACGGGGCGCTGTTGTCAGTCGATTGCGTTTTACCTGAGTCGGCGGCTTCTTTAAGTTGAGTCGCAATCTCAATAAGCCTCTCGGTGGCGTCGGGATGGGTGTTGAGCAATACATCGTCGATAGCAGTGGCGAGTTCGGCTTCGACTGCCGCGGGAGCCACTGATGACGCAACNTTGACGATACCCATATCCATGCCGTTGGCGCGGCATTTTTCCAGAAACAGCGCGTGCATCGCTTCNCTTACGTAATTATGTCCGCGAAGAGCAAATGACAGATTGCTTACTCCTCCGCTCACTTTGGCTCCGGGCAGATTTTCCTTNATCCATTTTACNGAGCGGATGAAGTCGAGAGCATAGTTGTTGTGTGACTCGATACCGGTTGCCACAGCCAGCACATTCGGATCAAACACGATGTCACAGCCCTTGAACCCGGCTTTCTCTGTCAACAGCCGGTAAGCGCGACGACACACCTCCGTGCGACGTTCAAATGTGTCGGCCTGACCATCCTCGTCAAATGCCATGACTATTACAGCGGCACCCATTTCCCTGATGTCGCGGGCATGGCTTAAGAAAGCCTCCTCTCCCTCTTTAAGGCTGATGGAGTTGACGATAGGGCGGCCTTGTACACGTTTAAGTCCGCTCATTATGGTGGCAAAATCCGAGGAGTCTATCATAAGCGGTACCTTCGCCACGCGTGGATCAGTTCCGATGCGGGTCACGAACGAATCCATCTGAGCCGATGANTCAAGCATGGCATCGTCGAGATTGATGTCAACGATGTCGGCTCCTGCCTCCACCTGGGTGCCGGCGATATCGATGGCCTGATCTATGTTGCCCTCTTTGATGAGGCGTAAAAACTTACGGCTACCGGCCACGTTACAGCGTTCACCCACCTGAATGAAACGTCCGGCACGCTCTACATACAGCGGTTCGAGGCCGGCAAGAATCATTTCATCGGTCTTGGCAGGAACTATTCTTGGAGCATACTCCGAGGCCATCTTGCTAAGCAGGGCGATATGGGCCGGAGTTGTGCCGCAGCATCCTCCTACGATATTAACCATCCCCCCGGCCATCATTTTACGCATTGTGGCAGCCATGTGCTCGGGAGTTTCGTCATACTGTCCCATCTCATTGGGNAATCCCGCATTCGGATATACGATGATCGGGTAGGGAACAGGCTGCAGCTGCTCGACATAGCGCAACATCGTATCGGCTCCGAAACCGCAGTTAAGCCCTACAGCCAATGGCTCGGCATGACTTATNGTTGCGATAAATGCTTCGGGAGTCTGTCCTGAAAGAGTACGGCCTGATTCGGTCAGGGTTATCGAGACGATTACCGGAACCTTTCGGTCAAGGCGCTCCATAGCNCGGCGTGCGCTCCACAATGCCGCTTTTGCATTGAGGGAGTCGAATGCGGTCTCAATAAGGAGCAGATCGACACCCGCTTCAATCAACGCCTCCATCTGGGTTGAGTAAGCGGCAGTCAGTGTGTCCCAGTTGGCATCATCGCCGAGTTCACGTGCCATGGTGAGAGATATTCCGGTAGGGCCTACACTTCCGGCAACCCATCGTATCTCACCCGGATGAGCGGCCTCATACGCGCTGACNGCTTCGCGGGCAACGCCNGCAGCGGCCATGTTGATACGTCTTACTGTATTTTCNTCGCTTAATCCGTAGTCGGCAAGTGAAAGCGCATTGGCATTGAAAGTATCGGTCTCAATGATATTCGCACCGGCCTCCAGATAAGCGGAATGAATATTGCGTATGGCGTCAGGTCGCGTTATCACCAGAATATCGTTGCATCCTGCAAGACGGTGAGGATGATTGGAAAACTCTTTGCCGCGGAAGTCGGTTTCATCCAGCGTGAGCTGCTGGATCATGGTGCCCATAGCGCCGTCAAGCACAATGATTTCTGACNGGATCATTGATGCGAGTCTCTCGGCGCGGCGGTCATATTTCAAATTTTCAATAGGGGTCATTACGTAACTTTTATAAGGGTGCAAAAGTAGTAAAAATTAAGTGTGTTTGAGAAATTTTTGCTATAAAAAGGGTGAAAATAATGTATAATTAACAAATTGATTTAGTTCAATCGTTTAGCACTTGCGTATAATATAAGAATATCTTATCTTTGTAAGACCAAATTAAAAGAGTGTATATTTTTATAGGTTTGAGGTAATCAAAATGAGATTTTCAAGTATATTCAAGATATTTTTTGCATCTTCGCTAATTATTGCCCCGCTGTCGCTTAGTGCGACCATCCGGCCAGATAACCAGCAGGATCGAAGTTTCCTCTTTTTCGGTAAGAAAAAGAAAAAAGCGACATCTTCATCGGAAGATGCTGCCGGCTCGTCATCATCCCCCTCTGCGTATGAGGAACTTGTGAACGACAGCAGCAAGATCGATCAGGGAATGTTTAATGTCATCGCCAAGGGTGAGGACTATTACTTCGAGATTCCCGACAGTCTGCTTGGCCGTGACATGCTTGTTGTCAACAAGATGGTGCGTGTGCCGGAAGAGCTGAATGAGGCCGGAGTGAACCGCGGCATCAATTATAACAACCAGATGGTGCGTTTTGAATACGACCCCAAGGCCGACAAGGTATTCGTGCGTCAGAGCCGTCCGCTTCCTCTTGTTCCCGAGGATGCGTCGATAGCGCTTTCAGTCGCCGACAATTATATCTCGCCGATCATTGCTTCATTCAAGGTGGAGGCCCATAATCCGGATTCTACCGCATTGGTNATCAAGGTCAACGATATCTATAATGGAAATTCGACCGCCTTCAACAATGTGTTCAATGATATCAATTTAGGCACTTCGGTCAACAGTGATCTGTCGCGTATCATCCGCATCAAGTCTTTTGATAACAANATCCACGCCATAGCCGAGCTTACCACNAAGGTGGTCGAGCCNTCAGGCACGGTATATGTCACTGTAGAGNTNGGNTCGTCATTGCTTCTTCTTCCNGANAAACCGATGACNCGNCGATATGCCTCGCCAAGAGTAGGCTATTTNTCAGATCCGGTGCTCCGCTTCAGCGATGATCAGCAGCGNGTAAAGAAGTCGCATTTCATCAACCGCTGGCGTCTGGAGCCNAAGCCTGGTGAAGAGGCCGATTACCTCGCNGGACGTTTGGTGGAGCCGGCTCAGCCGATAGTATTTTATATCGATCCGAGTACACCCGACCGTTGGCGCCCGTATATAAAAGAGGGTGTCGAGGCATGGCAGAAGGCTTTTGAGATGGCAGGCTTTAAAAATGCCATCGTAGCACGCGACATTCCCGAGGATGAAGAGATCGATCGTGACGATATGAGTTATTCGGTCATCAATTATGCCGCCTCGTCACGCGCCAATGCCATGGGGCCGTCAATCACCGATCCGCGATCGGGCGAGATCCTTGAGGCCGACATAATGTGGTGGCACAACGTGATCGAGATGGTNCACGACTGGATAATAGTCCAGACNGGTGCTGTAAATCCTGCCGTGCGCAAGCCGCAGTTGCCCGACAGCATCATGGGTGATGCAATGCGTTTTGTCGCATGTCACGAGGTAGGACATTCCCTTGGTCTGCGTCATAATATGACTGCATCAAGTGCCATACCGGTTGACTCACTGCGCAGCAAGTCATATACGGATATGCTCGGAGGTACCTCGTCATCGATCATGGACTATGCCCGCTTCAATTACGTGGCCCAGCCCGGTGATAACGTGACTGTGATGTCGCCCAATATCGGTCCTTATGACCTGCTTGCGATTGAATACGGCTACCGTTGGTTCGGTAAGGATAACCCTGAGGATGAAGTGGCCGATCTGCAGGAGCTGCTGTCAAATTATACCGGTAATCTGTATATTTACAGCGAGGCTCAGGATATGCGCGAAGGTATTGACCCACGTGCCCAGAGCGAGGATCTCGGTGACAATTCAATGAAAGCATCCCGCTACGGCATCGCCAATCTCAAGCGTATCGTGCCTGAAATAGTAAAGTGGACTACTACCGGAGAGCAGGGCCAGGACTATGACGCCGCATCAAGGCTGTTTGCCGCGGTATTGTCGCAGTGGAGCAATTATGTATATCACGTGCTCACCAATGTAGGCGGTATCTATGTCGATAACACAACGGTAGGNGATGGCCGACCCACATACAGGTTTGTGGAAAAGGATCGTCAGCGCGATGCAGTGCAGTTCCTGATTGACGANGTGTTTACCACCCCNGAATGGATAGTTGATGCNGATCTTACCAACTATACCTACGTCATCCTGAATTCGCCGGTAGGACGTATCGAACAGGTTCCTTCGTTCATGCTCACGAATATGCAGAGTTACATATTCTGGGATCTTCTGACCGACAACCGTCTTATACGCATGCTGGAGAATGAATCNCGTTCAGGTAAGGACGCATTTACNGCGATAGAGATGATGGATATGCTGCACAATGCCATCTTCAAGACCACACTGAAAGGAGGNAATCCTGATGTACGTGAGCGTCGAGTGCAGAAGAATTATGTCGNTGCGCTTATCACCGCAGCGTGTGAGCGTCAGGGAGTCAAGAGNGACATCCTGCTTGCCGACAGATCACTTGANCCGCGTGTAGCTTTCAGTGATCACGGCGCGTTCTGCTCACATGATGAATGNAACCGTGGACTTGGTGACCGTCCTGCNGCCTCACGAGTCCTGAATATGTATGGCACTCAGGCCAACCGTGTGTCGGATGTAGTATCTGTAAAACGCGGAGAACTGATGCGCATACGTCAGCTTATGATAAACAACCGCAACGCCGGCGACCGCGCCGTGCGCTACCACTATAACGACATGTTGATGCGTATCAACTCAGCCCTCGGACTACCGCAGCAGTAAGCTGTTATAGCCCAGCCTCTACCTTAAAGGCATTCCCTCATCCTATGGGGAATGCCGGCCAAAATTCATTCTGTCAATCTTAAAAATATAGTAATTTAGTTTACGCTATGAAGTATCTGTTGTCCGTAATTATTGCATTGGCGGCTATTATAATGCCGGCCCGTGCGCTTGCCGACCGCAATATCACGGGAGTGATTGTGTCGTCTGACGAGAATGAGCCTCTTATCGGAGCTACTGTAACAGTGTCGGCTGCTCAATTGAAAAAGTCAGGAAGCCAGCTTAAGTCACTTGGCACTGCGGCTGACATTGACGGTAAATTCTCACTTGCCATCCCCGACGGGGTGGAGGAAATCGAAGTCCGCTATATGGGCTACAATCCGCGCACTATCGTGCTGGTGCCCGGGGTCAACAACTATGACATCACTCTTGACCCTTCATCGGTCACACTCAGTGATGTGGTGGTCACCGGTTATCAGGCAATCGAGCGTCGCAAGCTTACAGCGTCGATATCAAAGCTTGATCTCGATGACAGTAAGATCGGTTCGG
>WFLX010062185.1_pt1 | contig 10375 bp, 7 predicted proteins | sample 4967041 | NCBI WGS metagenome assembly WFLX01 (sample SAMN12857096, study PRJNA449069) | gut metagenome | isolation source: stool from male and female vole | host: Microtus ochrogaster | place: USA:Florida | collected 2017
GCTGACACTTTTACGGTTTCTTCACCTTCGGTGTAGTCAACCGTAATGGTCTTGCCTTCAAGTGCTTTGCCGGTAAGAATCAACTCGGCAAGCGGATCTTCGAGATATTTCTGAATGGCGCGCTTCAGCGGACGTGCGCCAAACTGAGCGTCGTAGCCCTTCTCGGCAATGAAGTTCTTGGCGGCCTCGGTGATTTCGAGCTTGATGCCAAGGTCGGCACACCGTTTGTAGAATCCCTTGAGTTCAACGTCGATAATCTTGAAGATAGCGTCTTTCGAGAGCTGATCGAACATGATTATGTCGTCGATACGGTTAAGGAATTCGGGAGCGAACGCCTTGTTGAGGGCCTTTTGCAGAACGCCGTGGTTGAACTCGCGGTCGGTTTCGCGGGTATTGAAGCCTACGCCGCTGCCAAAGTCCTTGAGCTGGCGNGTNCCGATATTNGANGTCATNATTATNATGGTGTTCTTGAAGTCNANGCGNCGNCCNAGNGANTCGGTCAGNCGNCCTTCGTCCATNACCTGNAGCAGCAGGTTGAACACNTCGGGGTGTGCCTTTTCGATTTCGTCGAGCAGTACCACCGAATACGGGTGACGGCGCACTTTTTCAGTCAGCTGGCCACCTTCTTCGTAGCCAACGTAGCCCGGAGGCGCTCCGACCAGACGCGACACTGTGAATTTTTCCATATATTCGCTCATGTCGATGCGAATCAGAGTGTCGGCCGAGTCGAAAAGATATTCGGCGAGCTTCTTGGCAAGGTGGGTCTTACCAACGCCGGTAGGGCCGAGGAACATAAACGTGCCAATCGGTTTGTTGGGGTCTTTCAGGCCTACGCGATTACGCTGAATGGCTTTGACCACCTTGTCGATAGCTCCGTCCTGGCCAATGATGTTGGCCTTGAGTTCGGGACCCATCTCAACAAGGCGCATGCCTTCGGCCTGGGCCACACGCTGAACGGGCACGCCGGTCATCATGGCAACCACTTCGGCAACCTTATCGGCATCTACCGGAGTGCGATGCTGGCTCATTTCCTGCTCCCAGGCGGCCTTGGCGTCGTCGAGCTGCTTGCGCAACTGCGCGCCGGAGTCGCGGTGCGATGCGGCCTGCTCATAGTCCTGGGCCTTGACGGCGGCGAGCTTGAGCTCTTCTTCCTGGCGCACCTGCTCTTCGAGGGCTTCGATTTCGGGGGGCACGGCAATGTTGCCGATGTGCACGCGCGAACCGGCTTCGTCAAGGGCGTCGATAGCCTTGTCGGGGAAGGTGCGGTCCGAAATATAGCGCTCGGTCAGTTTAACGCAGGCATCGAGAGCCTCGGGGGTATAGGTCACGTTATGGTGGTCTTCATACTGACCCTTGATGTTGTCGAGAATCTGACGGGTCTGCTCGGGGGTGGTAGGCTCAACCATCACCTTCTGGAAACGGCGTTCGAGGGCACCGTCCTTTTCAATCGAGGTGCGGTATTCGTCGAGGGTGGTTGCGCCGATGCACTGGATTTCACCGCGGGCCAACGCGGGCTTGAGCATATTGGCGGCATCCATGTTGCCGGCAGCATTGCCTGCGCCGACTATGGTGTGCAGTTCGTCGATAAACAGAATAATGTCGCGGTTTTTGGCGAGCTCGGTCAAAATTGCTTTTACGCGCTCTTCAAACTGGCCGCGATATTTGGTGCCGGCAACGAGTGAAGCCATGTCGAGGGCAACCACGCGCTTGTCGAACAGCACGCGGGCAACCTGACGGTTAACAATACGCAGGGCAAGGCCCTCAACGATAGCCGACTTACCAACGCCCGGTTCGCCGATAAGAACAGGGTTGTTCTTTTTGCGGCGCGAAAGAATCTGAGCCACGCGCTCGATTTCGGTGTCGCGGCCGATTACGGGGTCGAGGCGACCTTCGGCAGCGGCGCGGGTCATGTCGATGCCGAACTTATCGAGCATCGGGGTGTCATGTCCCTTCTTGCCGGCGGCATTAGCCTGAGCGGTTTCCGATTTTTGGGTATCAGAGGGCATCTGGTCGTCATCTTCGTCGTCGGTGAATCCGGAACCCATTTTAGGCTCCTGGCCCGACACGATCTGATAGAGCGCCTCGTATGTTACTCCGGCATGGTGCATCGGGGTCATAAAGCCCATGATGCCCACCTCGGAGTTGTGGAACATGGCAAGCAACAGGTGTATCGGCTCGATAACCTGCGAGCGAAGCATGCGCGCTTCCAGAGCCGACAGCTTGACGAGACGCTCGGTGAGTGGCAGGGCCACCGGAGCTACGTTGCTGTCAACTTCCGACCGGTAATTATTGTCGGCCAGCAGCTTGCTCATATAATCTACAGCAAAACCGGGAGTGCCGGCAACGCGGTCGATAATCGCCGCACACTGGGAATCAGGCGCAGCAATCAAGGCAGCGAGAACATGCTCGGGGGTAATCCGCGCGCTGCCGCAGTGCATCGCAATGTTCAGCGATTCCTGGAGTATGTTGTTTAATTCTTGGGTTAGTCTGATTTCCATAAATAATAGAGTTTACATTTATAACACTCCGGGAATAGCAAAGATTGTGCCAAACTTTGCGGTTTAATATTTTTTAACGAAGTCCGCGCAAAAAGTCAGTCGCCGGCATCCGCTTTTTGCCCGCGGGCTGAATTTCGACGAATTCGAGCGCGCCGTCGGCAAAGTCCATGTACAGGTGACCCGGTTTGCGCTCCGACGCATGTTTGGCCTCAAACACCTTGATTGTCTGGCCGTCTAACAGCGAGTCGGTCCACGCGCCCGGATATGGCGACAGCCCGCGGATGTGGTTGCGCGCCTGCTCGGCAGTCATTGCCGGGTCTATACGGCAATCTTCCTTAAAGATTTTCGGTGCGGCGGTGGCCTCGGCGTCAACCTGCTTCATGGGGCGGACGGTGCCGGCGGCAATGTCAGCGAGGGTCTCTACAGTAACGCGCGCGCCGAGATGCATGAGCCGGTCATGNACCGAGCCAACGTTTTCGTCGTCGGCAATGTCGATTGCCTCCTGGCGGAGAATATCGCCGGTGTCGATGTCGTGCTGNAGCAAAAAGGTGGTCACNCCGGTGCGCTTCTCCCCTGCCATGACCGCACGGTTGATGGGNGCCGCNCCGCGATATCGGGGCAGCAGCGANGCATGGAGGTTAAAGGTGCCCATCGGCGGCATGGCCCACACTTCTTCGGGGAGCATGCGGAAGGCGATGACCACAAAGAGGTCGGCATTGATTTCGCGCAGGCGGTTGAGAAATTCGGGGTCGCGCAACTTTGCGGGCTGCAACAACTCTATATNATGGTCGAGGGCATATTGTTTCACTGCCGACGGCANCAGNTTGTGGCCGCGGCCTGCGGGTTTGTCGGTNGCGGTNACTACGGCGGCNACCTCGTGGCCGGCCTTAATTATGGCGTCGAGGCTCTCGACGGCAAACTCGGGAGTACCAAGAAATACTATCTTCATTTCAAATCGGGGTTAAAGGCTTGCCAGAGCGGATCACCGGCGGGGAGCGGCGCACTGACTGATATAAGATTTTTAGATACCGGATGGATGAACTCGATGTGGCGCGCCATAAGCGATATGGAGCCGTCGGGATTGGAGCGCTTGTCGCCATACTTCAAGTCGCCGCGCACCGGGCAACCGATTGCCGACAGCTGCACGCGAATCTGATGCTTGCGCCCTGTTTCGAGGGTTACTTCCAGCAGGTTATAGCGGTCGGAGCGGCCGATGAGCTTATAGCTGAGGCGCGCTTCTTTGGCCCCGGCCTTGGGCGAGGAGTGGGCTGTGCTTTTATTTGTGCGCTCAACGGTGGTAATCCAATGCTGCAGGCGCCCTTCGGGAGCCGGCGGGTCATTGCGGGTAATGGCCCAGTAGGTTTTCTTGACCCCACCGGTGCGAAAGAGTTCGTTCATGCGCGACAGTGCCTTTGAGGTCTTGGCAAACACCACCAACCCGGCCACCGGGCGGTCGAGGCGGTGAACAAGGCCGCAGAAAACATTGCCCGGCTTGGCGTACGTCTCCTTAATATATTGGCGGACGCGCTCGACTAAGGGTTCGTCGCCCGACTTATCGCCCTGAACGATTTCGCCCGCGCGCTTATTTACAATAATGAGGTGATTATCCTCGTAGACCACATCTATATCCATAAACTCATTGGTTTTTCAACCAACAAAGTTACGTAAATTCCGCCGCATGACCAAATCGCCCGCGTATTTAATAAGGCCGGAATGGGAATATTTGTTAAAAGTGTTAAACTTCTTTAACTAATTGGTAAAAATTCTTGAAATTTCGCAAAAAAGTAATATTTTTGCAACGTTGAAAGCGAACCTACGTAAGAATACACGGAAGCTTGAGATTTTATGAGAAGCTTAATTGTCACTATACTTACCTTTTTCTCAGTCCTTTTCGCTCTCGGCCAAACCGCTGAGGATTCGGTAAAAGTATATTTTAACATAGGCCGATGGCAGTTCAATCCTGAGCTGGATGGCAATGCCGAGTCGATGAAGGATTTCATCGACAAGGTCAATGTGGCAGCCGGCGCCAAGCAGCTCGATCGAATCGTCATCCGCTCNTANGCATCTCCCGAAGGCTCCGAAAGTTTCAACAAGCGCCTTTCGCAAAAGCGATGCTCCACAATCATTTCCCTCATTGAGCAAGGCACCGGCCTGCCCGCAACCATGTTTCAGGCCACTTCGGAAGGCGAAGCNTGGGATGAACTCCGCAGCGCNGTTGAAGCGAATCCCGATGTTCCGGCCCGGGCAAAAGTTCTCGACATTATCGACCACACGCCGAAATATGTGTTTAACGCCTCCGGGGCAATTGTCAGCGGCCGCAAGAAGCAGCTGATGGACCTTCAGGGCGGCCGTCCGTGGCGCTGGATGCTCAAAAATATCTTCCCGAAGCTCCGCAGCGCCGTAGCTATTTCGTTCACCATCAAGCTCGAAGTTCCGGAGCCGGTTCAGCCCGAAGTTGCCGAAGAGGTTGAGGTTGTGCCCGACACTTTAACCNCCGAGGTTGANACGGTTGTTGCCACCGAAACAATCATTGAGCCTGACACAGTGGTTGTTGCCGACACCACTGCCACAATAGCAACCGAAATTCCGCCACGCCACCTGTTTGCCCTCAAGACTAACTTATTATATTATGGCATCTTGCTGCCCAACCTTGAGTTTGAGTGGTTGATTACCCCGAACTGGTCGGTNGCAGTTGANNGCAACGTTGCATGGTGGGGACACTATCGCGACAACAAGAGCTACCGCCTTTCGGTAATCGACGCCGAGGCCCGCCGCTGGATTAAGCCGCGCGCCCCCTGGCATGGCCTCTACGTCGGCCTCATTGCCGGCGGCGGCTGGTATGACCTTCAAAACGGCGGCAACGGTAAGTACGGCGAAGGCCTGATGACAGGCCTGTCGGTCGGCTACATGTGGCCCATCACCCGCTCCCTCTCGCTCGAAGCAGCAGTCGGTGCCGGCTACGTTTATACCCGCTATAAGGAGTATGAACCGTTTGAGGGCCACCACGTTTATCTGCGCACCAAAGACCTCAACTATTTCGGCCCGATTAAGGCGAAATTCTCTTTGGTATGGCGCTTCTGTGACATCAACAAGAATAAAAAGATTGAGCCCGCAATATGAAGAATCGCAGATTTAACATATTTATAGGCGCTATGCTCGCCCTGCTGCCGATGATAACATCGTGCCGCCAGGAGCTCTGCTACGACCACTATCCGGTGCTCAACATCNNCTTTGCCTGGGAGCGCGAATGGGAGCGCGACTACGGCATGGACCATATAAACAACTGGAATCAGGAATATTATGGTTGCGGCTACGACCAGCTTCGCCCCTCAATGCCCGAATGGGTCAACATGGTGAGCTACCACACCGACGGCCGCGTAGTCAACGGCTTNATGCCCATCGACGGCAAACAGTTTATAGTCGAGGCCGGCGAGAGCCGCTCGATGCTGCTCTATAACGGCGACACCGAATATATTATCCTGTCGGACGTTGCGTCGGTCAACGATGCGCGCGCCGAGGCCACGTCGCGCTCGCGTTCGCGTGCGTCGCTCGAAATCATGTATCAGAAGCACGTCAATGCCCGCACCACCAACCCNCCGGACATCCTTTACTCGGCTTTCATTGAAAACGTGCGCAGCCTGCAGAACCACGAGCAGGAACACATGCAAATCAAAATGCAGCCGCTGGTTTATACCTATCATATAACCTACGAGTTTGACTACGGTCTGGAGCACGTTGCGCTCGTTCGCGGCGCTCTGGGCGGCGTTGCCGAGTCGGTTTATCTGCGAACCGGCGCNACNTCGGACGAAACTGCCATTGTGCTCTTCGACTGCGAAAAAGCTGANAANTGCTGCCGCGCGCAGGTGCGCTCATTCGGCATTCCCGGNTTCCCCGANGAATATTACGGCCGAACCATCTCTACCTCNGANGAACGCCCCTACACCCTCAACCTCGAAGTTATGCTCCGCAACGGCAAAACCATTGAATATAACTTCGACATCACNGACCAAATGAAAAATCAGCCCCGCGGCGGCGTAATCAAAGTCAGCGGCCTGAAGATTGAAGATTCCGAAGGTCAGGTCAACTCCGGATTTGAAACCGACGTTTCTGACTGGAACGACTCCGGCGAAGACGACTTTATNGACCTTCCGTTAGGCAACCAACCCGGCGCAAAATAAATTGAAATCATAACTAAATTGAAATAAACAAATAATTCATTTAACTTAATCACTTAATTTTTAATCACATGAAAAGTAAATTTTTCTTTTTCGCAGTAGGTGCCCTGGCTCTCTCGGCTTGCACCTCTGAGGAGGTTCTCGAAGACGCAGCTTCCGGCCGCAACGTCATCAGTTTCGAAAACGTGGTTAACAAACACTCACGTGCTGACCTCGACAACTCCACCCTCTCTGCGTTCTATGTGTATGGCTACAACATCACCAAGGGTGGCGATGTTATCGTCGACTTCACCAACACCCAGATTGTTAAAGAAGATGGCGTTTGGTCGTATAAATCTGAACCCCGCTACTGGATGCCCGAGGCAACTTACAACTTCTTTGCCTACAGCGATGGGAATGGTAAGATTGCCGACAACAAACTCAGCTGGGTTAAGGTTGAAGCTGACGAAACTGTTACAACTTCCGACAAACCCGCTGCCGGTTACGAACTGGCCATCGTAAACTACCTTTCCAATGCCACCACCCAGGCCGACCTCGTTTACGCTTCGAAGACCAACGTTCCCACTCTTGAAACAGGTCTGAACCAGACTGTACAATTCCAGTTCCAGCACCTNCNTTNGNAAGTTCAGGCTGTCTTCGCCAACCAGTTCGACCCCGAATATGATGTTGAAGTAAGCAACGTTGTTATCAAAGACATCCACGGCATCGGTTCCTACACTCCTTCTATCGGTTGGTATGCAGTTGAATCATCCAATGGTGCATCTGTTAACCTTCTCGCCGATGGCGGCAAACTGACTCCCAAAGCCACCTACGACGACAACAATAAATCGATCACCGCATACGTTATTCCTTATAACTACAATGTAGAAGGCAGCAAGGAAAACGTGAAGATCCAATTTGACCTCAAGATTACCTCTAAGGATGAAGAAGTTCTGAACAAGACCATCGTTGGTACCTTCAACCCCACCTGGAATAAAGGTTATTCCTACACCTACAACATTGTTCTCTCCGGTTCTTCTGCCAACCTCGACATCATCTCCTTCGTGGCCCAAGAAACCGGCGCAGGCGTTGTTGAAAACTGGAACGAACCCGATCCCGATGAAAACCCCACCTTCAAGTTCTAAACTGAAATCNAAAAAACTNCNCCGNTCAAGANCGGGNGGCGCAGTTTTNTCCCCTCAACCGCTCTGCTTCTCCTCCAACAATCAATAATGAACCAATCTGATAAATGATTGACCAATTCCGACATATAATTCTCCTTCTGATACTTTCAGCGCTTGCAGCTTCATGTGAAACGCAAGAGCAAGAACCTGTCGCCGCCCCCACCCCGGGCTGCGCAATGGAGTTTGATGTCGAACCACTTTCGCGAGCAAGTCTCACAACCGCGAAAAACCTCTACGCCGCGCCGTTTGCAGTCTATAGCGACTGGTCTAAGACCGAAGATATTTTCCACAACGGTTTCTTCGGCGAACGCGTAGCCTACGACGCCTCCACCGGCAGCTGGAAACATGNANNCACCCNNTATTNGTGGCCCGANNNTGNACNTTCTTTCGTTGCAGTTCACCCCCACGANGCGGCCAACACAATCCGCGAACTGAAATACGCAGAAAATACCCTCTCCATGATTGTTATCATGCCATCGAACTATACCGATGCCGTTGACATCTTAACTGCTACCCACCGACGCAACTACATCGACGGCAACTCCTCGCCGGTGGTGTTTAAATTCGACCATATCCTCTCGAACTTCAATATCCGCGTATCATACACCAATCCCGCGGAAGATGCTGCTCCGCTTTTCGTTAACTCCATATCCTTCGAGGATGTTCCAACCCAAGCAACCTATCGCCTCACACCGGCGCCGCTTACGGGGAGCAGCACAATGACCTCTGACTACGTTTTAGACCCCGACTCTTACGACGGGTGGCTCAATCAACGCAACGGCACCGTAAGCCTCACATTCCGCGAAGCCCGCGATTCGAAAAGAACAATTCCTGCCGACGGCAAACCCCATGACCTGTTTTCAGCCGACGACGCACTCCTGATGATTCCCAACCCGGACGCCCCCACCGACATGATTATAACGTATACGACCGCCGACAGCGCCGGAGAACATCAAAAATCCGAGCGTCTCTCAATTCCCCAAGGTTGGCATGCCGGTATGAGCTACACATTGTCACTCTCCATCACCGAAGGCAAGATAGAATTCAGTATTTCAGTGGCCGAATGGGAAGAAACCGACCCGATAAACACCATAGTGCCAAGAAAATAATTAAAGATTATATATGAACTCCAAAATAAAACCGACATACCTGTTTATCGGAGCCGCCATGATGTTCTCGGCGTGCTCGCAGGAAGATATGCCCGTTGGCACCGAAGGTAACGGCAACCTCATTGCGTTCCGCACTTCGCTTGCCGAAGTTACGAGCCGCGCCGAGGTTATCACGGAAAGTAATCTGCCCTACTTCCAGATTACGGCCTTTGATTTCGACGAGCCCGACTCCGTAATAAACGGCATTATGAGGCCATATTTTGCCAACGAAACGGTGGACATCGACGCAGATGAGCAAACCCACACATCGCCCCAATGCTGTTGGCCCATTCCGACCAAGGAGAGCCACCAGCTTTCGTTCTATGGCTTCTACCNCGCAGTNAGCAAAGTTCCNGGNGCNAAANTGGTCAACAACTCNACGGCAACCGCTCTCGACTATAAATACAGTGGCTTCCGCGTAGCCAAAGATATTGCCGAACAGCTCGACTTCATAACCGCCTACGCAAGCGGCTCCATGGCCGAAAATCTTTTCAACGGCATTGAGCTTCAGTTTGCCCACCAGCTCAGCCGCATAGAAATCAAGGCTCACGGCGCCCACAAGAGCTGCGACATTGAAATCGCCGGTGTGCGTATCGGTGGTGCCGGCGTTGAGGGAACGTTTGAATTCAAACCCATAGCTGGAGGCGGTCAATGGACTGGAACCCCTACCCGGGGCATTGTTGAATATATCTATCGCAACGGCGACAAGATTTTCACCTGCGGAAATAGTAACCGCGTTTATGAAAATAATGCGGTTTCGATAATGGGCAACGATAGCTGCGCAATGATTATTCCGGCTAACTACACCGGCTGGGACCACGCCAACGACGCCCACAACGCCAAGCAGCAGCTCTATCTCAGCGTTCTGATAAGGGTTACCGACGCAACCGTAAATTCAGGCNAAAATCCGGTNAATCCGCAACGCTACCCCTATACGGACCTGTCGCAGGGTGCCGACGCNCTCGATATTCCAAAAGTATATTTTGCCGTTAAAAAGAACACGGGCGTAATCTCGACCCGCCTATATAAAGATGGCGACCGCTATTGCTCCGACTCTACATTAACTAACAAATATAACCTGCCGGCTAACGAAGAAATCAAAGAGTTCGGTTGGGCAGCCCTGCCAATTGAAGGCAACATGGCTCCCGGCTTTATCTACACGTATCTCCTCGACTATAGCCATGGTGTCGGTCTCCACGATCCNGAGGTNACCTACACNTCTCCGGGNGCCGGNGACGCCATAATCAGCGACAAAGTNGGCATTNCCTACACCGTTAAAGAATGGCAAGTCGGCGGNGGCAGCNAATTCACGGTTCCCGGCTCTTAAATCATCGGTTANCCNATGAAACGAATCAATCTTATCCTCACCTCAACCATATCATTTTCTCTGT
>WFLX010223166.1_pt1 | contig 10375 bp, 6 predicted proteins | sample 4967041 | NCBI WGS metagenome assembly WFLX01 (sample SAMN12857096, study PRJNA449069) | gut metagenome | isolation source: stool from male and female vole | host: Microtus ochrogaster | place: USA:Florida | collected 2017
TCTCCAATTCCCTTTGCATTTTCGCATCTATCACAAATTCATCCTGAAGCACTTCAGCCAATTCTCTATGAACACGCTCATACTCCATCTGCCTTAAAAGTAATAGGATATCTGAAAAAAATGACAATTTACCCACCCGCCTCGAAAATGTTTTATAGCATTTACAAAGAGTATACCAAAAAAACGGCCATTTGGCTCGTTGCTTGCAGAATTAAAATTCTGTGTATAAATAGTGTCAAACGATAATTTACTCTCCCCTCATCCCTGAAAGATAATAAAAATAAATACTCTGAGGCTTCCACAGTGTACGCTTAAACTCTCCCCCATAGCTCTCCTCCAAAAACTCCGTACTTGCTGCCAGCACAATCCTCCCATCGGGAAGCGTACAATACTTGGCTCCTTCCACCTCGCAGGGCATCTCGTAGGCAGGTGTCTTATGGATGGCCTCCGATTCACCCAGATTATAATTAAAGACACCGTCAAATCCCCAAAATACAAAATCTGTATCCGCCCCCGGCGCTAAAAGTTCGATCAGAATCGTTTTCTCCGGCACAATTCCCAAATAGACATCTTCCAATTTCCCCTCCTTGGCATTGATGGAGGCAATCCCCATCTCTCTTTTATCAGACATAGATTTTCTTTTCATAACCACAGTATAAACTTTTCCGTCTTTTCCTACATTCAACCCGCCCATAACATGGAACTGGCAGTCACCAGACGAAATGATAGATATCTGGTTTCCATTTTCATCGATCACAAGGATCGGGATTCCCTCAAGCAAAGCAGTACTTCGCAGATAAATGTATCCCTGTTGATCTACAGCCATCCGGTCGATCCAGTTCCCATATTTTCCATCATACGCCGACAGGGGAATTTCCTTCAATAGATTTCCATCCGGATCCAGCTTACACAACATGGGTGATGTTGACGGAGAAACATATTTACCGTCTACGCTGGTCACTTTCTTTTCCGTATTCATTTTTGCGCCGGCCACATAAATATTTTCATCCTGATCCACATATATACAGGTAACTATAGTTTCCTTTTCGANCCCATCANAAAACACTTCCGAACTNCTGCCGCCAATCTCCATTCTGTGAACCGTATTCCAGCCTCCAAGATAAATATATTTCTTCCCTGCTGCCATAGCTGTTACAGACAAGTCTCCGGTGTAGGCGATGGTCAGTTCCTGATCCGGCTCCCAAACGGCATCGCTGTTTAATATGGAGGACTCTGTCAGGGTCTCCGGTTTCTCTTTTTGCAAAGCTTCTTCCGGCATCTTGCTCTCTCCGGAGGCGATCATTTCATTCATCTTTTGCAAACTGTAATCCCGCTTACACCTGAAATCTATAATCTGCAAAAGTTCCTCATCACTCATTTCCTTATCCGGGAAGAAAAAGGTTCCGGTCTCCGGATAGTAAGCCACCTTTTTACCTTTATACTGCTCCGGCTGGTCAATCAGGGTAAGCTCCCCTTCCGGAAACTGCCCTTCATTTTCATATTTCTCCTGAAGCTCCTCCATCCGCTGCTTTTCCGAATCGGTAAAATATCTGTTATAGTTTTCATGACCGATTTTACTTGTGTAGATCTGTACAAAATACTCCTCCAGCTTTTCCCGGTTCATTGCTTCCATTCTCTCCCGCAAAATTCCTACGGAAGCCGTCGCCGTAACAGATAACAGCATGATCATTGCCACTGCCAAAATAACTGCTTTTCTGATATTCATTTTATAAATCTTTTTCTTGGACGGAAGGCTGCCAAGGGCATTTTCCACCCGGTCATTCAATGTTTCCGGCAGCTTAAGCTTTTCTTCCCCCGCCATTTGAAAAATCTTCTGATCAAATCTGTCGTCCATCCTTATGCTCCTTTCTAACATTCTCTGTTCTGCTCCGCCAACAATTCCCTAAGCTGTTTTTTGCCCCTGGAAAGCCTGGACTTAACAGTCCCTTCCTTTACTTCCAGCATCTGCCCAATTTCCCTGATAGAAAACTGATCATAATAAAAAAGTATAACGGCCTCCCGGAACACCACATCCAGCTTCATGACGGCATCCCATAACTCATGGTGTTCATCCTCAAAAACCGGCATAAATTCCTCCAAATGCTCTGAGACAAAGGTTCTTTTTCTTCGGTTATAAATCTTTCTTGCTTCATTGGCCGTAATCTGCATGATCCATGCTTTAAACTTCTCAGCACTTCTGAGTTTTCCAATATTTTCATAGGCCCGCAGTACCGCCTCACCCACGGCATCCTCCGCATCCTGCTGATTTTGCAGTATGCCGACCGCAAGCCGGTACATGTTCGGGCTACACAATCTGATCAGCTTACTGAACTGTTCCTTATTTATTTCAGCCACCTTTTATCCCCTCCTTTGTCCGCCGGTTTCTATCTATTTGATAAACAATATAAAAAAAAGGTTCCCTAACGAGAACCTTTTCTAACATTATGACACAAAATCAAACAAACTAATCTGATTCGACTCCGGCAGATTTCCCAAAAGTCCCAGATTATCCATCATATCGATAATCGTTTTGGAAACCTTGGTTCTTTGCCTGAAATCATCCTTGGAAAGGAAGGGGCCGTCCTTCGCCGCCTCTACAATGGCATCTGCTGCCTTCTCACCCAGCCCGTCAATGCTGTTTAAAGAAGGCATCAGTTTGTCTCCGACAATCTGGAAATTTCTGGAATGGGCGGAAAAAATGTCAATGGGAACAAAATCAAATCCTCTGGCATACATCTCCTGCACAATCTTCATATCCTTCAAGGAGTCCTGCTCCTTCTTCGAAAGGGAATCCCCCCTCCGCTTATAATCCGCCATCACATTTTCCAGATGTTGCTGTCCCTGGCACATCAGTTCATAAGAAAATGCCGAGGCACGAATTGAAAAGAAAGAAGCATAATAGGCAAGGGGATAATTGATCTTGCAATAGGCAATCCGCCAAGCCATCATCACATAGGCTGCCGCATGGGCCTTGGGGAACATGTATTTGATCTTTTTACAGGACCAGATATACCAATCTGGCACATCATGGGCTGTCATCTCTTCTTCCCATTCCGGCTTCAGTCCTTTTCCCTTTCGCACGCTTTCCATGATGGTAAAGGACAGTGCGCTGTCTACGCCTTTGTTGATCAGATAGATCATAATATCATCACGACAGCAGATACAGCCGGAAATATTTGCCTTTCCCTCCGCAATCAGTGTCTGGGCATTTCCAAGCCATACATCCGTGCCATGTCCTAACCCGGAAATACGGATTAGGTCAGAAAGACTCTGAGGCTTGGTATCCAAAAGCATCTGGATGACAAATTCCGTACCGAACTCCGGAACCCCCAGAGATCCCAGCGGACATCCGTCAATCTGATCCGGCGTAATGCCAAGAGCTGAAGTATTCTGAAACAAGGACATAACTCCCTTATCATCCAGCGGTATCTTGGTAGGGTCAATTCCCGTTAAATCCTGCAGCATACGAATCATGGTAGGATCATCGTGTCCCAGAATATCAAGCTTTAACAGGTTATGATCAATGGAGTGATAGTCAAAATGGGTAGTTACAATATCCGTAGTCATATCATTGGCCGGATGCTGCACCGGGGTAAAGGAGTTAATATCCTCCCCCATAGGAAGAACAATAATTCCTCCGGGATGCTGACCGGTGCTCCGCCGGATACCAGTGCATCCCCCTACAATCCGATTGATCTCGCAGGTCCGCTTACGGTTCCCACGCTCCTCATAATAATTCTTTACATAGCCAAAGGCAGTTTTATCCGCCAGAGTTGCAATTGTTCCCGCCCGGTAGGTCTGCCCGGCACCAAAAATAACCTCTGTATATTTATGGGCCTTACTCTGGTATTCTCCGGAAAAATTAAGATCAATATCCGGCTCCTTGTCTCCTTTAAACCCAAGGAAGGTCTCAAAGGGAATATCAAAGCCGTCCTTGATCAGCGGCGTACCGCACACCGGACAGTCCTTATCCGGCATATCACAGCCCGCATTTCCCGAAAAGGCCTTTACCTCCGGGGAATCAAAATCATAATAACGGCACTTGGGACACCGATAATGAGCACTTAAAGAGTTAACTTCCGTAATTCCTGCCATAAAAGCTACCAGCGAAGACCCAACTGATCCTCTTGATCCCACCAGATAGCCGTCCTCCACCGATTTCCACACCAGCTTCTGAGCAATGATATACATCACCGCAAATCCATTGCTAATAATGGAATTCAGTTCTTTTTCCAGTCTTTCCTGCACAATAGGCGGTAGTTCTTCTCCATATAGTTCATGCGCCTTGCTGTAACAGATATCCGTCAAGGTCTTATCACTGTCCGGAATCACCGGGGGGCACTTATCCGGACGCACCGGCGCCATCACATCAATCCGGTCCGCAATCTTGTTGGTGTTGGTGATCACCACCTCTTCTGCCTTGTCACTGCCAAGATAAGCAAACTCCTCCAGCATTTCCTCAGTAGTACGGAAATAAAGAGGCGCTTGATCCTCCGCATCGGTAAAGCCCTTCCCTGCCATGATAATCCGCCGGTACACCTCATCTTCCGGGTCAAGAAAATGTACGTCACAGGTAGCCACTACCGGCTTATTAAACTCCTCCCCCAAGGCTACAATCTTCCGGTTCATATCCATAATATCTTCCATACTGTTAATGGAAGTTACTTTCTCCGATTCGATCATAAATTTATTGTTTCCAACCGGCTGTATTTCCAGATAGTCGTAAAAGTTTACCAGCCGGGCAATCTCGGAATCCGGCTTTCCATCCAACAGGGCACGATAAAGTTCTCCCGCCTCGCAGGCGCTTCCCAAAATCAGCCCTTCCCGATGCTTTAAAAGAAGACTCTTGGGCACTCTGGGTCTTTTACTGTAATAGGTCAGATGAGACTGGGATACCAAGGTATAAAGATTTTCCCTGCCGATGTTATTTTCTGCAAGAATAATCGCATGATAAGAAGGCAGTCTTTTGATAATATCCGGACTGGCATCCCCCATTGCATTGACCTTTGCCAGAGTATCCGCTCCCTCCTCCATAAGTCTGGGAATAAATTTCACAAAAATCTCTGCAGTTGCCTCTGCATCATCCACTGCACGATGATGATTTTCCAGAGAAACATTCATGGTTTTTGCTACCGCATCCAGCGTATGCTTTGCCTGATGGGGCAGAAGGATTCTTGCAATTCCCACCGTATCCACATAGGTAAACTCCCGGCCAAGATTCAAACGATGTGCATTCTCAATGATAAAGCTCATATCAAAATTGGCATTGTGAGCCACCAGCACTGCATTGCCGCAAAATTCCAGAAACTCCGGGAGCACCGTATCAATAAAAGGCGCGGACATCACCATGCTGTCATTGATACCGGTAAGCTTCTCAATCTCGAAGGGAATGGGAACATCGGGATTTACAAAGGAAGAAAATCGTTCCGTGATCTGCCCCTCCGAGACCTTCACCGCACCGATCTCTATGATCCGGTTTTTTACCGGCGAAAAACCGGTGGTTTCTATATCAAACACCACAAAATCCCCATGAAAATCCTGTCCCTTTTCACCGGTCACAATCTCGTGAAGATCATCCACCAGATAGGCTTCCATGCCGTAAATAATCTTAAAAAAGTCCTGCTTATCGGGATTTTTGTCTCCCGCCTCCTTCCGTTTCGCCTTTTCTTCTTTCCAGAGATCCTCCCACACATGATTGGCATCCGGGAATGCCTGCACAACCCCGTGATCCGTAATGGCAATAGCCGGATGTCCCCACTTATAAGCTCGTTTGACAATATCCTTTGCCTCAGAGACGCCATCCATATCGCTCATTTTGGTATGACAGTGAAGCTCCACCCGCTTTCTGGCAGAGGTATCGCTTCTGGAACTGGTGAAATCCGGTATTTTTTTGACGCCGACCAAAGACCCGATGGTCAGTTCACTGTCAAATTTATCAATCGTCGTAAGACCTTTCAGCTTAACAAAAGCTCCCTTTTTAATACTTTCTGTCAGTTCTGCCACCTGCTCATTGCGTGCGAACAGCTTAATGGTCATGGTATCCGTAAAATCTGTCACATCAAAAATCAAAATGGTTCTCTCGCTCTTGATCTCTCTGGAATCATAGTTGATAATCTTACCCTTTATGACCACCTCTCCCATCTCACCGATAATATCCTCAATGGGCATCGCTTCTTCCTCAAAATCCTTTCCGTAGATCACATCCGGATTATCCGATGACTTAACGGCACGTTTAAAGTCACCTCTTCCGCCTCTTTGAAATTCACCTTTTCGGAAGCCCTTCTTCTCCGTACCGGAAAAGGCGGACACATTTCCTTTTTTCAGTTTTGTAACGCCTCCTGCCGGTTCTTTCTTTGGCTCGTTCACAGGAGGAAGACTTTCTAATAGCGCCACATCGGCATTTGCCCGCTCTTCTTCTCGGTTTATTTCCGCTGAAGCGGACACCGCCCTCTCTCCAAATGCTCTTTCCGTAATCTCTGCGATCTGACGGGCAATCTTTCTCTCATCTTCTTCTCTGCGTGTATCTGTTTCCTTTTCTTTATAGACAATCCGGCAGGCTATGGAAAATCCGCATCTCTCGTTTAAAATTTTTTCCAGAATCCGGGACACCTCATCCGCCTTACTGTGTGCCGGTACGCTGTCCTCAATGGACAAAACCATTTCCTTTTCATTGGGAAATTCAATTTCCGCTCCCTTAAACAGATTATACTCTATGGGACTGTAATCCCGCAGTTCTAACAGAATACTGTCCCTGTATGCATCCATCAGCTTCTCCGGGTTATACTGTTCGGAAAGATGAAATTTTTCATAAAGTTTTACGGTCACATCATAAGTCGAAAAAAACTGCTTTTTAATCTCCTTTTCTACCTTAAAAATGATTTCCTTCGTGATCAGATAATCACTGACTATAGTAACGCGAATAAGGTCTCTGCGCCTCGTTGCAGAAACCTTCTCCACCATAACCTGCTCAAACAGATCCTTCATTTTTGCATCCAGCTTAAGNGTTGGAAACACNTCAAAAAACTNCTTTGCCATCTATACNCATNCCTTATTTCTGATCATTCCAGTGTTCCAGTTCTTCCTTCAGTACCAAAAGGAGCTGATCCTCCGGAACCTTCTTTACGATCTCNCCCTTTTTGATCAACAATCCTTCTCCAACTCCCCCGGCAATTCCAATATCCGCTTCCTTTGCCTCTCCGGGACCATTCACCGCACATCCCATCACTGCAACTTTAATATCCAGCGGGAACTGCGCCNCCATGGTTTCCACCTGATTGGCAAGACCGATCAGATCGATCCTGGTCCTTCCGCAGGTAGGGCAGGACACCACCTCAATTCCGCCCCTCCGCAGTCCGAGTGTCCTTAAAATCAGCTTTGCCGACTTGATCTCCTCCACCGGATCACCNGTTAGGGAAACACGGATGGTATCGCCGATTCCCTGATGAAGAATCAGGGCAAGACCGATAGACGATTTAATGTTGCCGCTGATGATCGTACCGGATTCCGTTATCCCTACATGAAGCGGATAATCCGTCTTCTCTGCAAGAATCTCATGTGCCTTTACACACATCATTACGTCAGAGGACTTAATGCTGATCACCATATTTTCATATCCCAGTGCTTCGATCATATGTACCTTATCCAAAGCGCTTTCCACGATTCCTTCCGCCGTAACTCCATGATATTTCTCCACAAGTTCCTTTTCCAGGGAACCGCTGTTCACACCTACGCGGATGGGAATGTTTCTTTCCTTTGCCACAGCAACCACGGCTGCCACTTTGTCCTCTCCGCCAATATTGCCGGGATTGATCCGGATTTTATCCGCACCATTTTCCATTGCCGCAATGGCCATCTTATAATCAAAATGAATATCTGCCACCAAGGGAATGGAAATCTGCCGTTTAATTTCCTTGATTGCCTGTGCCGCTTCCATCGTGGGAACCGTACACCGGATAATCTCACACCCAGCCGCTTCCAGTCTGTGGATCTGCTCTACGGTTGCCTCTACATCCTCTGTTTTCGTATTTGTCATGGACTGAATCAGGANGGGATTTCCCCCTCCAATCACCCGANCACCTATAGAAATGACTCTCGTATGTTCTCTGGTCATANCATNTTCCTCCTTCATACNTTCCCCTGTTTACAGTCTCAAAATAAAGNGGTANGCTTAACTTTCACTTTATCACATTTGANACTGTACATGCAANGGGCGAAACGTAATATATTNCTAAATTAGCGTTCAGCTGGTTTACTCATAGGATCTAAACGATCACTCGAATAAGAGATAAATTCTACGTCAGCACGCTCGATAAAGCGTGGTGACGTAGGATTTACTTTATTCTGCGCGATCGTTTCGTATATGCTTACCCCAGCTAAACGTTAATTTGACAGCCACTCTTTACCCTCACACCTTCCACTGCTATAATAAATCCATATAAATGTCCCAAAAACAGATCGTACTTATTTATAACCTTTGGTATCAAAGTTGGAGAGCAAATCATGAATGAACTGGAAAAATGCCTGGCCGGCGAATATTATGACTGCCATGATGAAATTTTTTTAGAATATAAACAGAAAGCCCGAAAGCTTACAGCCGCATACAACGCCCTGGCCTACGAGCAAAAAGAAGATAAGTACGCCCTGCTAAAGCAGTTATTCGGGCATGTGGGCACAAACGTGTCTGTCGGTGTTCCCTTTATCTGTGATTACGGTTGTAATATATANATNGGTANTAATGTGTCTGTCANCATGNATTGTACTTTTGTGGNCTGTAATANGATTGANATCGGAGNCAACGTACTTATTGCTTCTAATGTACAACTTTATACTGCCACGCATCCCGTAGAGCTTTCTCTCCGTCTGACACCCGGCTGGCAGCCGGAAAGCAAAGAATATTTTTGCCGTACTTATGCTCTTCCCATCCGAATCGGAAACGGCTGCTGGCTGGGCGGTGGTGTCATTGTCCTTCCCGGTGTAACTATCGGTGATGGCAGTGTCATCGGTGCCGGAAGCGTTGTCACCAAAGATATCCCCGCTAATTCCCTTGGAGTTGGAAATCCGTGCAGAGTGATCCGTCAGATTAATCTTCCTGCTGACCACCGAAATGCTCTCTGATTTCTCATGAAATTTATCCTTTCCTTTTTAAGACTTCGCTGCCCTTTTCCGCTTCTTAACTTCTTTTTCAATGCCCTTGATACTCTTCAAATACTCTTCTTCCACCGGCGAAAGCGTTGTCTCTTGATATTTTCTATACTCTTCCTTAGCCTTTTTCATTGCTTGATCATGGCTTACTCGTCCTGCACCCATAAGAATCTTCCTGTTTCCAGATGTTAAAATTGAATCCAGCTGGGAAACATAATCGCTCATATACATCGGTCTGTGCTCTATTGCATTGATTTCAGCCAAGTCAAAATACCCGGATACAAGGTTATTCAGTATCTTAAGTTCATCTTCTTTCAGATAGTTTTTTGCAATTCCTATATCCTTTAATGCAGGCAGTTCCCCAGAAAAAGATGTCAAACCCATAAATGGTTTTTCGGCATTTGCTCTTTCGTATATTACCTCTGCCGCAGTATATCCATGAGCTGCGTAATGCAGCTTATTTTGCACTATTTTAAAAAAATGAACAGACTCCTCACTCTTAGGGTCATAATCTACACTTGTAGAATAAAGATCAAGCACCTGACGATAAAGAACTTTCTCAGACGAGCGGATATCTCTGATTCGATCAAGGAGTTCTTTCCAGTAATTTCCTCCGCTATTTCCTTTCAAGCGCTCATCGTCCATAGTAAATCCTTTTATGATATACTCCTTAAGGATAGAAGTCGCCCAAATACGAAACTGTGTACCACGAAGCGACTTCACTCTATAACCAACGGATATAATCACATCAAGATTATAGTACTCAATGTTTCGTTCAACTTGCCTGTCACCCTCAATTTGAACTGTTGCAAAATTTGCAACAGTTGCTTCCCGAACCAGTTCCCCCTCAACATATATATTCTTTACATGTCTTGAAATCGTGGATTTATCTCTTTGAAACAATTCTGCCATCTGATCAAGAGACAGCCAGACCGTCTCGTCTTGCATGCTGACATTAATTTTGGTCAAACCATCTTCCGTCTGATAGATAATGATTTCTCCATGATTATCCATTCGTTTCACACCTCCGCATTTCCTATCAGCATTTTTCGCCGCTTACAAATCTAACCTCACCAATCCAATCTTAAACTATCTTAATATACATTACAAACCATTTGATTAAAAAACACAATGGTAAATGTGATTTTGGATATAAATCATTACCTAATCTCCTCTCTCCCAATCAGAAATACTCTGCTGACATACAGATTTCCCCCTTCTCCTTCTGCTGCCA
>WFLX010002270.1_pt1 | contig 10374 bp, 5 predicted proteins | sample 4967041 | NCBI WGS metagenome assembly WFLX01 (sample SAMN12857096, study PRJNA449069) | gut metagenome | isolation source: stool from male and female vole | host: Microtus ochrogaster | place: USA:Florida | collected 2017
GACCCTCGTGGCTATGGACACCAAGTCCGTTCACGGCAAGGAATACGTCGAGAAGAAAACCGGCAAGCCCTGCGAAGAATACCGCAACGGCGACCATACCACCACGCTGATGCGCACCGAAGACGGCAAAGTGGTTGAAATTCAGCACAATGTGATGAATCCGCAGCCCTACAACCGCCTCTTCAAGCTCACCGGCACCAAGGGCTACGCCACCAAGTATCCCGAACAGCACATCGCCCTCGACAAGAGCCAGCTCGAAGCCAGCGGCGTTCAGCCCACCATTGACAACCTCTCCAGCCACGGCTTCCTCCCCGACGAGGAATACAAAGCCCTCGTGGAGCAGTATTANCACCCCATNCTGAAGAAATATGGCGAAATGGGCCGCGAAATGGGCCATGGCGGCATGGACTTCATGATGGACGCCCGCCTGGTTTACTGCCTGCAGAACGGTCTGCCCCTCGACATGGACGTTTATGACCTCGCCGAATGGTGCTGCCTCGGCGAACTCGGCGCCCTGTCGATGGACAACAACTCCGCCGCAGTAACCTTCCCCGACTTCACCCGCGGACACTGGAACGACGTTAAGGGCTACAAACACGCCTACGCCGACCCCGCAGACGAAGCTCAGGCCGAAGCCATTGCCAAAGCCCACACCGAGGCCCAGAAGGCTCAGGTTAAGGAACTCAAACTCTGGGACCTCTACGACGCCATCGGCGCAGCCACCACTCCCAAAGCTAAGGCCAAAGCCGAAAAAGCCTACCAAAAGGCCCTCAAAAAAATGAAATAAACTCCCCCCAATCCCATAAACAACGGCGACCCGCTCCGGGCCGCCGTTATTTTTACTCCCGCTATAAGCATAGGCTCGGAGAGCCTGTGATATGGTAAACGCCGGACTTTAGTCTGGCGTGGGGCAACATCTTCGCTCGGGCGTCGGAGATGCCCTGAGTGGGCAATGGAATTCACATGGGTTTTCTCCGAATCCCTCTCAGCAGTGCTTAACTGACCTCAGGCTAAAGCCCGAGGTTTACCACATTGGCGGCTCTCCGAGCCTTCGCATGCTATCTGTCAAGTTAAGTTGTCCTTCTTTACTACTGTGTAAAAACAAGTATTGACAGGAGTACAGGAGAAACAGGAGCTTTTTTTGTCCGACAACTCACACCATCTTTCAATTTTGACACAATTAACATAGTTTAACTAATTGGGGGGGGTAATTCTTAATAATTGTGTAAATTTGCAGCATGAAACCAATTATGAAAATTACCATGAAACTTTTGACTAAACCATCAACAATCCTCGTAGCATTGTTCACAATCACCACAGTTTTATCATCGTGCAGCAAAGACAACAACGAACCCAATATCAATAGTGAACTTGTAGGAGTTTGGCAACGTGAAGGTAAAAAGGAAGACAAACAACAACCCGAAAATCTCAAAACACTCTATACCGAAACATTCAATTTTTCGGCTAACGGCGAAGGATTATGGACCTACGCAGAAACTACTATCGATACAGAAATAACGACAGCTCCGGAAGTAACCACCTCTACTGACGGAAATGCAGATAAATCCATAGTTGACGAAACAATCTTGACTAAAGAACTGACTTGGAGCGCATCGGACACAACTATATCAATTGCATACGGCCTAACTGCGCCTNAGACATACGAATACGAAATCACTGAAGATAAAGAAGGCATATGGCTAACAGTAGGTTGGGTCAACAAAAAATATCATAAAGTACTATAAAGCAAAATATAGCTTAGCACAAAAAACATTCAGTTTCGAGCCCAACTTCGTGACAAATAGAAGTTGGGCTCAACTTTTTTAGAGACAAGTACAATGTTACCAATAGGCTCGAAGAGCCGCCAGCTACACCATCATCCGAGCATTTGTTAGGGGAGGTGGCGGTAGGCGGCGACGGTGCGGCGGATGCCCTCGGCGAGCGAGGTGGGGGCCGTGAAGCCGAAATCGGCCGCGGCGGCGTCGGTGGTACACTGCCAGTTGCGCTGCTTGAGAATATTGAATTTGTCGAGATTCAGTGTTGCCGGCTTGCCGGTAAACAATCCTATCTTTTGCGACACCCAGCAAACGGGTTTAACAACCCACAGCGGCATGCGCAACGAAATCACGCCCTTGCGGCCAAGCTCGCGGCTGACGATTTTGCGGAATTCAGCCTGCGAGTAGCTGCGCGGCTCCGAAATGTTGTAGCGGCGATGAACCGGCGCCCTCTCCAGGGCCATAAACATTGCCTGCACAAGGTCTTCGACATAAATAAAGGTGAGCAACTGCTTGCGCCAGCCAACTCCGAAGTCAAAGTGCCGGTCTATGCTCTTGATCATCATCAGATAATCCTGCTCATGAGGGCCGTAAACCCCTGTGGGACGGAAAATAATCCAGGGCATGCCGGAAGTTTCGAGCCACTGCTCGGCCTTGACTTTCGACAGGCCGTAGCGCGTGTTGGGGCGCGGGGTCATCTGCTCGGAGATTGGCGTGTAGCCCTTTTCGTCACCGGGGCCTATGGCCGACAGCGAACTTACGTAAAGAAACTTTTCAGGCACACGGTCAGCCGCTTTCAGCGCCGTNGCGAAAGTGCGCACATACTGAAAGTTGATGCGGTTAAAATCGTTGAACCCGGTGCATTTGGTAGCCCCGAGATTGTAGATTATATAGGTCCATGGCCCGGCATGGGCAAGCGTTGACTGCACCTGCGCTGGGTCATCGTAGTCAAACTCAAGGAATTTCANGCGCGGGTCTGAAAGATAGCGCCTCGATGTGGAAGCGCGAACGCCGACGGTTGTGTCATAGCCGAGTTCCAGAGCCTTTTGAGCAATGAAGCCGCCTATGAATCCGCCGGCGCCCACTATAAGGACTGATTTCACAGTTTGAATTTGCGGTTGTTGCGAATGTAAATATTGCCTTTGACCGGAACGGTTACGCGACGGCCGCTGAGGTCATAGATAGGTTCAGCNGANTTGTCGGCCACAATGTCGTTGAGCGAAGTGGAGTCTTCGAGNGTAAAGGTGTGGCGCTGGGTTCCGGGAGCCTCAACCATTTCGCCGGCGTGGCGATACATAATGTAGGCCGTGTAGCTCTTGCCAAATTCGCCATCCTTGAATTCGTCGCCAACAACTACTGTTTTCGACTCCTTGGCCGGAATTACCATCGGTTCGCTCTGGTAGCGTTCAACGTAGCCGCCGTTGGAGTTGCCCTTTTCGCGGATTTCAACGTAAACCTGACCCTTGAAGTCGCCCGACGTTGCGGTTACGGTAAACTCAAACTTCAGGCTCTCGCGGGTTTTGCTCAGGCAGGTCAGCTTCGAGGCCTTGATGGTTGCGGCATCGTCGGGTGCAATGAGCAGCACCGGGAAGCGGTCGCTCAGAATCTTGCTGTTCGAGGCATCGAAGAAAGCGAGCTCATAGTTGCCGGAAATGATAGTTCCCTGCGTCATTTCAACTTTGGCGTCAAACTCGGTAGTATATTTGCCGCTGGCTTTGCTGCACACTTCGCCGAGGTTGGCCTTGCGCACCGACTTGCCCGGTTCNTACATGCCNAGNCANATGGAGCCTTCAAAGTCAACCGACGAGGGGTTAACAATGCTGCCCTTAACGTAGAAAGGCACGTTGGTGCGGATTTCCTTGGGAATATCGACGCCGGTAAATTTAAGTTCGCCGGAATCAACGGTGCCGAAATAAATCTTGCCGTTCTCAACAGTTACCGGAATCACGAAGTTATCTTCCTCGGCTATTGCGTAGTGAATCGGATAAATCTTATCGGAAGCCTTATACCACACGGCGGGGTAGCACTGATATGTGCCTTCGGGCAGGTTGTTGGGCATGATTATGGGAGCGAACTGCATGCCGTACATCGGTTTGACGTTCGACACGTTAGAGCCGTCGCAATGTGCGTAGTATTCTTTGCCATCGGCGTTGGAAACGAACTTCAGGGCAGAGCCGATACCGTTGAAGGTAATGGGGCAGCGGTTAATGGCGCGGCCATTGGTGCCGGAAATCTGGAAATTCACCATACCGCCGGGAACGGTTGAGTTCTGCACGGCCTTGAAGCCGCCTTCCATCCACATGTGTACCGGCACGTCGTTGATCGGGGTTGTCTGGCCGGGCTTGATGCCGATGATTGCCGACATATTCATGCTATAGCCGTCAGACGAGCCGCCGATGCCTTGCACCTTGGGGTCGAGAACGCTCAGCAGGAAGTAGCCGTCGGAGGTGCCGGTCCAGCCCCAGTTTACGTGAAACAGACCGTCGCCCTTATAGCCGTCGATTACGAAACCATGGCCACCGCCTTTGTTGTTGTAGCCGCTATAGTGAACGGGGCGGCCGGCAGCGATTTCGTCGTAGACCATCTTGTTCCAATCGTCGAGGCTGAACCAAACCTTATTGAGCATCACTACGGTGTAGTCATAACCGAAGATGTTGATAAAGCCACTGGCCACTTCACCGCCCGAGGCGCCCGACGAAGTGGTGGTGAAATTGGTTTTGCAGGAATAGCCGCAAGCCTTCATGAGGTCGGCCACAGCCTGACGGTTCACCGCGGGGTCCTTGCTGCCGTTATACTTAGTGAGCATGTTCTTCCAGTCGGGCTTGTAGTTGCTGAAGTCGCCGGTGAGGGTGGTGCCGTTCCAGCCATAGGAAACCGAGCCTATACACTGTTCGGGATACTCGTGAGCCTTCAGAATCTGGGCCATGGCGGTGCCGGCGCANCCTACNTAGGGNGCGCCGCCGTTATACTTGGGCAGCGATTCATTGAAGGGAGCGCCCTGGCCCCAATATGTTTCGCAAATCGTGGGCACATAGTCGAAGTCGGCGCGCGACTCGGGAGCGGCTTTGATGCCTGCAGCGCGCATCCGGTCAATTTCCTGAGCGTATGCTTCGAGCATCATTTCCATAGCCGGGGGCATATCTTCGCCGGCAACGTAGTTTTCAGAGTAGCCGAGCAGGGCCGGAGCGTTGCTTTCGGCGCTGACAACCATCAGGCCNCCGTCGNCGGNNGNGAATACGTAGAGTTCGGCGTCCTGACCGTGGTTGGCNACCGTCATTACCGGTTCAGCCTTCAACACGCGGGCAGCCATGCGGCGGGCCGGGCCATTTACGCTTACGCGTTCAAGGGCCTGAGCCGGCGACAACACCTCAGCCTGGGCTCCGAGAGCCACCAGCGAAGCTGCGAAGAGAATATTAAGCTTTTTCATGGTGATTATGTTGTGTGTAAATTTATCAGTAAATTATCTTCTTTCCTTTATCGGTAACGTAGATTTGGCCGCGACGCGGAGCCTTAACCTTGCGGCCGGTCAGGTCGTAAACGGAAACTTGGCCGGTGGTGTCGGCAGTCACTTCGTCGATAGCGGCGCCCTCCAAAAGTATGAAGGTCTTGCGCTGACGACCCGAACATTCGGTTTCAACGCCTTCGCGGGTATAGTAAATATANGCGGTATANGACTGGCCGGGAATACCCTGCGGGAACGCGCCGCCGAGGGTAACGGCAGTCGAGCCGCCGTTTTTGAGCTGAATTCGGGCCGGATAGCGGGCTATGTAGTTGTTATAGTCGCCGCGGTTGTGAATCTGCAGCCACACTTCGCCGGAGTAGTTGCCATCTTTGGCGGCGATGTTGACCGTAACACTCAAATCGTCGGGGGTCTTGCTCACAACTTCGAGGTTCGACGCGGTCAGGGTTGCCAGGTCGTCGGGCACCTGAACTTTCACTTCGGCCGGATTTGAAATAATTTCGCGGTTGGTGTCGAGCAGGTAAATGTCGTAGTCGCCCTCGGCCAGCGCCAGGCTCGCCAGGTTGGCCGTAACGGTAATCTCCTCGGAGGAATCGCCGTCAACGTTGCCCACAAAAGTCGACAGGAACGCCTTGATTACGGTTTTGCCGCTGGTGCAGAGCGCCAGATAGAGAGTGCCGGTGAAGGGCACCGACGAGCCGTTGCTTATTGTGAGGTTCACCTGGAAATCGCGACGCGGGTAAATAACCTCGGGAGCCTCGATAAACATTGTCCATAGTTCCGGTTTTTGAGTGCCCAGGAACTTGATGCGCGAGTCGGCAACGGTTGCCAGAACGCTCTGGCCCATGGCCAGCGGGCCATAGCAGGGATAGTATTTACCGGTTGCGGAGCTATAGACCATAGGAGTTACCGTGTAGTTGCCCGGGGCAAGGGTAGACGGAGTGGGCACCGCACCGAAATTGAAGCCGCTATAGGTAGGGACCGAGCCGGTCAGGGCTGCGGCCTTTGAGTAAGTGGGGGTGCCATCTTCTGCGGTGAAGCAAATTGCCGGCGAAACGCCTTCAACTGCGAAGTTACCGCCGTTATAGCAGGTATAGGAAATCGAAATATTGGAGCCGAGAGAGGCCGTGGAGTTATTGACAACAAACGAGCCCTGCGAAAAGAAGAGCAGCGGCACTTGCGCCTGCGCGATGTCGGTAGTGGGCTTGAGGCCGAAAATTGCACCCTGCAGCAGGTCGAAGCCGGCGCCNGAGGCCGAGCCNCCGGTGCCCTGACTCACGGGGTCGAGAGCGGTCAGCAGGAAATAGCCGTCGGCAATGCCTCCCCAGCCCCAGTTGAGGTGGAAGAAGCCGTCGCCGCGATAGCCGTCGACAACAAAGGCATGNCCCTCGTTGTTGATNGAAACGCCGTCGTAATATACAGGATGNCCGGCTGCAAGCTCGCCATAAACCTTTGCAATCCACTCTTCGAGCGAGAAGAAGCGGCGCTCAAGATATTGCAGCGTGGGGTCGTAGCCGAAATTGCGCACCAGACCGCAGGCCAGAGTGTGGCCGTTGGCGCCGGATGCCTCAACGCCGTAGCTCATGTCGGCTGCGTAGCCACACGCCTGCATCAGCGTTGCAACGGCGGTTTTGTTAACGGCGGGATTACTGCCGTTGGCGGCGTAGCTATCAAGCATATTCGCCCAGTCGAAGGTAATTTCGTCGTAGTTGAGGCTCAGGTATTTATTGCCGGCGCGCCACAGGTATGAGTAAACGCCGCCGGTGCCGGTTGTGGGATATTCGTAGGTTTTGAGCACCTGGGCGATAGCCGTGGCCACGCAGCCGGTAACGGTTGCACGGCCGTCGACGGTGGGGAGAAGGCTGTTATAGGGNGCGCCCTGGTCCCAGGTGGTTTTGCAAATCGGGGCGATTTCGCCATAGTCGGCGCGCGAGCCGGCAGATGCGGTTTTGGCCACGTTGCCGGCGCGGGCGGCGGCGATTTCGGTGGCGTAGGCCTCCATCATCATTTCCATAGCCGGGGGCAGTGGCCGGCCCTGCTCGTAGTTATCGGAATAGCCTAACAGTGCGGGGGTTTCGCTTTCGGCGCTGACAAGCATCAGGCCGTTGGGAGCGCCAAACACATANAGTTCGGCCTCCTGCGAGTGCAGGGCCACGGTTTTCAGCGGTGTTGTATAGGCGGAGCGCATTGCTCGGCGCACCGGCGCCGACGGAATCTGCTCCAGAGCGCGCTCAAGGGCTGCCGACGGGTCGAGTAGCTCGGCGCTTGCGCCAACAGTGGCCATCGCGGCCAGAGTTACGATCAGTAGTCGTTTCATTTATCGGATTTGAATGGTTTGTGTATTTGTGCCTTTGCGGCGGATATATATGCCGGTCGACGCNTTCTTTACGCGGCGGCCNGACANGTCAAAGTATTCTGATTTCTCGCTTTCNGNGCTGANGNNTTCAATGCCTACNTGCTNNGCGGTTGCGGTGAACGAAACCTTCGATTCGCCATCGAGGTTTACACTCTTGCCGCTTTCATCAACGTAGAGGCCATAAACGATATAGTTGGTGCCGGCGGTAAGTTTGGACGAAAGGTCAATGTCGGTGTAGGTTTTGGTAACGGTCTGGCCGGCGGGAATATTGATGTTGAACTTGTCGCTCCAGAGCACCGGCGAGTTCTTGGTTTTGGCAATTGCGAACGCAACCATGCCGGAATAGTNGGAATTCAGGGCGGTCAGGTCAACTTTAAAGCCGATGCCCGACATATCGGTTGAGGTGCACTCGAAATTCGAGCCCTGAACCACGGAGGCGCGGTATTTGATTACCACGTCCTTGGTTTCGGACATCACCGATTCATCGTCGCAGCTCAGGCAGATGGTGTACTCGCCCGGTTCAATAGCCCCGGTTTCAATCGAGGCGGTCGGGTTAAAACTCATGTAGGTCATCGCGGGCAAGGTAAGCTCAACGGTGCTGTAGCTCAGAATCAGCTGAGAGGTGCCTTTTTTATAGAAATCCAGGTAGAGGCGACCGGTATAATCGTTGTCGGTTACGTTATAGAATTCCGAGGTAATTTGAAAAGGCTCGTCGAAATAAATTTCCGAAGGGAAGGTGACGTTGTCGAAAAACATCGTGCCCTCGATAGGTTCAACATATTTGCTGAAAGTAATATTTGTGCCCTTAACCTCCGCGGTCAGCTTCGAAGCCACGCCGAAGTCGTAGAAGAGTTCATAGAACTCATCAGTGTTAGGATTATAAGCCACGCGCGATACGGTGTAAACCCCTTCGTGCAGATTACTGGGAATAGTTAAACCCACGTCACCGCCAAGGCCGGAGAGTACCGGCATATTATCCAGACCCGAAACAGCGCTCGAATAATACTCGTTGCCCGCTTCATCGGCAAAGCGCAACACAATCCATGCTTCGGGCATCACAAACGGGCAATAATTGTAGATTACCATAGCGTCGGCGAACGTGCCGCCGAGCTTAATCGACGTCGAGGGGGCTTTCAGCGGTTCCGAACAATAGAGGGTCAGGGGCGCGGTAGCCGCAGTCATGGTCTGGCCGGGATTCATATTGAAAATCGCGGCGCAGCCGTCGCTGTAGCCGCCCGATGAGCCGCCGACGCCCTGCTCGCCGTCCGGGTCGAGGGCCGTAAGCAGGAAATAGCCGTTGAGCTGGCCTCCCCAGCCCCAGTTAACGTGGAAATAGCCATTGGCCTGATAGCCGTCGATAACAAACGCGTGGCCAACTTTTTCCTTAAGGTTNANGCCGTCGTAGTAGACCGGATGACCTGCGGCGATTTCGTCATAAACCTTTTTGTTCCAGTCGGCCAGGTCATACCAGCTGCGCTCGTGGTACTGAAGATTATAGTCATAGCCGAAATTGCGTACCAGGCCTTCTGCGCAATATGCGCCGTTGGTGCCGGAGCTGCTCGTGCTATAGTTCATTTGCGAAGCGTAGCCGAGGGCACTCATCAGGTTGGCCACGGCCTTGCTGGTTGCCAGAGTGGTGCTCGGCGACGAGGGGTAGCTATCGAGCATGTTTGCCCAGTCGAGGGTAACATTATTGAAGTTCTTGCTCAAATCCTTGTTGCCGTTAGACCAGCGATAGGAGAAGGTGCCGCCGGAGCACTTGGCGGGATATTCGTAGGTTTTGAGCACCTGGGCCATAGCGGTTGCCACGCAGCCGGTAACGCAATAATAATCGCCGATAACCGGGCAATCGTAGCAATAAGGCTTGGTCTGGTTCCAGGTGGTNTTACAAATCGGGGCTATGGCNGCATAGTCNGTTTTGGCATCGCGGCGCACCTTGCGCTCAATAACGTCGCCTGCGCGGAGGGCGTTGATTTCGCGGCCATANTGCTCTACCATCCATTCCAGCGCCGGGGGCAGCTCGCTNCCNTCGACATAAAATTCGGAATAGCCGAGCAGGGGCGCGGTTTCGCTTTCGGCGGAAGCNACGACAAGGCCGCCGGCAACGGAGCCGAAAACATAAACTTCGGGCTCGGCAGCGCCGATGGTCAGCAGCGGCTCGGAGTTGAGGCGCGCGGCAGCCCGGCGCGATGCGGAAACGGTTGCGGGCANGNTNTCAGCCGCNCGNCCGAGAGCTTCGGCCGGAGTGAGCACTTCGGCCTGAGCCAGAAGCGGCATTAAGGTTGCAAGGAGTGCCGAAAGGCGTAGTTTCATGATAATTTCTTGGTCATAGAGTCGCGGATGGTGTCCACAACGTTAATAATATAGTCACCTACTTTTTCCAGGTCGGCCACGGCGTCCATATAGAAGATGCCGGCCTGATAGTCGTAGAGGCCGTTGTTGATGTTCTCAACGTTTTTGGCGCGGAGCTGATTGCGCAGGTTGTTGATTTCGCGTTCCTTATTATAGGCGTTGAGCAGTTGCTCCTCGCGCACGCTCTCGATTCCGTTGAGCATCGTAATCATGCCGTTCATCGCCTCGCTGACCAAAACGAACATCTGGTCGATGTTATCTTTTATCAGGTCGGAGAAATGAACGTTAACCTCCTGTTTGCGCGACAGCACGCGGCCGAAGTTATTGCAGCCGTCGCCTATCGACTCGATTTCGGAGTTGATGTTAAACAGGGCGGAAACGCGCAGTTTGCCATCGTTTGACAAACGGCCCTGAGCCGTGCGGTTGAGGAA
>WFLX010000786.1_pt1 | contig 10373 bp, 11 predicted proteins | sample 4967041 | NCBI WGS metagenome assembly WFLX01 (sample SAMN12857096, study PRJNA449069) | gut metagenome | isolation source: stool from male and female vole | host: Microtus ochrogaster | place: USA:Florida | collected 2017
CTCGAGCAGATGGTCCCAATAGGGAGTGGGAGTGTTGTAGATTACATCGCTCTTAGATTTGTCACCGATGCCCCATCCGTCAAGGATCATCAGTAATGCTTTTTTACCCATATTTAAGTGAATTTTTGATTCTTGTTGTGGATTCGAAAGGCTGTGGACCNGCCTTNTCTCATTNTGATTATTAAATTGAATCGCGGTGTCACCGCGCTGNNGGGCGCAGTGTCACCGCTAATATAACGTGTNGCCTCANCATAATGTTGAGGCGATACCGTCAGAATGGCAGATCGTCGGTGGGCTGTGAGGGAGTCATCGGGGGGGGAGGNACTGCGCCGGGATATACCGGAGCGGCAGCCGGAGCACCGGGATATGCGGGAGCAGCAGCCGGAGCACCATAAGCCGGNGCGGCGGGAGCACCGGGATAAGCGGCGGCGGGATCTGCTGCCGGCATAGGCTGCGACGTCATGGGGTCGTCATATTTCCAGCCACGGATTGATGTGTACCAGCGGCCCTGATATTCACGGCTCTCGATATCGAAATAGAGTCGAATCACCTGACCCACCTGCAGAGGAAACTGGTCGGCCTTTTCGCCGAAGAAATCAAAATGAATCTTTTTGGGATAAGTCTCCTGAGTCTCGAGCACGTATTCTCTTTTTTTCCAGTTGTTTCCGTTTTTTGATACGCCTGATACCTCAGGTAGTGCGTAGATGATTTTTCCTACTATGTCCATATTCTTATTTTTTGTTTGAGTATGCAAAGATATGAAAATAGCTCGGGATGTGAAAGTAAATTTTTATAAAAATCATCTGCCTCTCGTTGTCAGAGGCTTCAAATAATGAGATAAGGTGTAGAAACCTGCATTAAATGAATCTGGAAGCTAAAAAAATAGTCGTAGATTTACATTGTGGATTTATATTTATGTAAAACAAAATCCGTAAATTTGCGTAGTAATTTACTGATAAAATCCTTGTTTTTGGTAATGGTGGAGTCAAGAATAGCCGTACTTATCAAGAGGATGATACTCTTCAGGGCTATGTCATAGACCTTCAGAAATTTGAGCGTCTGCTTAGACAGGGTATCCGCTCTGGCAATGTTGAAATAACAGAAAAAGAGATTTTAACCAATAAGAAATTTGACTTATGAGAACCGCAAATATCTCTTTGCAGGAATTTTTTGACGAAATTCCACGTGAGAAGCGTGAGGAAACACGCCTGTCCTTTGCTATCTCCAATAGATTGGATGCCCTTATGCGTGAAAAAGGATTGAACAAAAAACAGTTTGCAGAGGCAGTTGGTAAACGTCCCAATGGAGATTACCCGATGGTTAAGAGGGGAGCAAAATTTTACAATCGCCACTATTGCCATGCTGTCTACTTTTTTCGGACAGCCGATAATCGCGGTTCAATAACAATACTGAAGCCGATCTTACTTTAATCTTTGTTCAGTTGAGCAGGAGATCGTCGAGAGGCCGCTTGGGCACGCACTGGCGGTCGGTGTCGTCACGGAAATACTTTATATCGCCGTCGGACTTGATATCGGTGAGAGCCACCTTCTCGGCCGGTGCGCCTAAGGCATAGACATATAGCGGCTTGCACCAGCCGGGGAGATCGAGAGCTGTGGCCATGCCGGCTACGTTGAACGACTTGATGATGCATCCGCCCAATCCCATCGCGGTGGCTCCGAGTGATATGGCCTGTAGCTGCAGGCCGTCGTCGCAGAGACAATTTGATGTGATACGTGTGTCGAGACACTGCACCATGTAGGCCGCCGGCCTCTGTGCAGGCTCCGGTCCGGCCCAATCCTTGTAATATCCGGCCCATGCGAGCAGCGGAAACACCATGTCGCACTGCCGTGCATCGGTCACAAGGTAATATTTCAGAGGTTGCAGATTGCGGCCCGATGAGCAATATCGTGTAAGCCCGACAAGGCTACGCAATGTCTCGTGGCTGATCTTCACGGAGTTGTCAAAACGCCTTACGCTGCGGTCCTGTCTTAGCAGCAGCGACAGCGATTCAAATAAATTGTTGTCAGTATTCATATTATCATTGTTATGTGTGGGGAGGATACTGCTCGACCCGCTGGGGGAAGCGTACGGGAGCCCGGCTGCAAAGATAATCAAAATGTAGTTGTAAATGTGAATTAATATAGGTAATTTTGCCGGATAATTACTGGCGGTCGCTATCCAATCCGCCACCTCAAAGCCATAACAAATAAAAGAAATGAGCAAACCCATAGTGCTGAGCGGAATACGCTCTACCGGAAACCTTCACCTTGGCAACTATTATGGTGCCCTCCGCAATTTCGTGCGTATGCAGGACGACTACGACTGCAACTACTTCATAGCCGACCTCCATGCCCTCACCACCAATCCCGACCCATCGCAGCTTCACGCCAGCGTGCGCCAGATCCTGGCCGAGTATCTCGCCGCAGGTCTCGATCCCGATAAGGCAACCATATATATTCAGAGTGATGTGCCAGAGGTGTCGGAGATGTATCTGCTGCTTAACATGCATGTAGGCATAGGCGAACTGATGCGCACCGCGTCATTCAAGGACAAGGCCCGCAAGGCCCTGGGTATCACCACGCAGGCCCAGGGCGATGACGACGAGGCCTTTGAGAAGGAAATCATCGGCGCATCGACAAACAAGCGTGTCAACGCCGGGCTGCTCACATACCCCACGCTGATGGCTGTGGATATCCTGATACAACGTGCCGACCTCGTGCCCGTGGGCAAGGATCAGGAGCAGCACCTTGAGCTCACACGCCGCTTCGCCCGCCGTTTCAATTCGTTCTATGGTGTTGATTTCTTCAACGAGCCGCAGAATTTCAACTTCGGCGCGGCTGCTGTCAAGGTGCCCGGTCTCGACGGCAGCGGCAAGATGGGCAAGAGCGAGGGCAACTGCATATATCTCGTCGACGATCCCAAGGTGATACGCAAGAAAGTGATGCGCGCCACCACAGACGAGGGCCCCAAGGAACCCAATTCACCCATGTCGCAGCCCGTGGCCAATCTCTTCTCGTTGCTCGAACTCACCAGCACGCCCGATGTGGTGGAGCACTTCCGCAACGCTTACGCAGACTGCTCGATACGCTACGGCGACCTCAAGAAACAGCTTGCCGAAGATATCGTCAACACCACGGCGCCTATCCGCGAGCGCGTGAGCGCCATCCTTGCCGACGACACCTATCTGCGCAATGTAGTGGCACGTGGTGCTGAGAAGGCGCGCGAGCGTGCGTCGGCCACCCTCGGCGAGGTGCGCCGCATAATGGGTATCACAGGTATCTGANATCAGCCCGCGGCCATCTTTACNGCACATTTCACNATGATAAACAACACAGTGGCGGCTCCCACAGCAATGGCGGGGGCCGCCGTTGCNTTATGATTACGGNCGGTTGTGGNGACATATCGCGTNACNAGCCAGTAGCACAGGTAGCTNTAGCCCGCGCCGATGAGNGCNCCCNCCATGATGTCGCCGGGATAGTGTACCCCCAGATACATGCGCGAATAGCACTGGCCTATGGCCCACAGCCAGATGCACACCGTGTAAGTGCGCCCGGGTATCAGCAGCGAAGAGAACAGAGCGAGGGCCACGGCATTGGTGGCATGGCATGACGGAAAGCCATAGTTGCCGCTGCGGTATCCGTCAACGATATGCACCAGCGGACTGATGATATTGTCGGGATGCGTGGGCCTGAGCCTCTGTACCACCGGGCGTATGATGGAATTGCATGTGAAGTCGGANAGGCCTACNGCCACGCCCACGGCGATGACGAAGATCAGGGCGCGNCGCCATCCGTAGACCCACCATAGCGTGGCGGCTATCGACACATACAGGGGCACCCACACGCCTTTGCCCGAGAANGCCTTCATCAGCGGGTCGGCCACCTCATGATTGAATCCGTTGATAAGCAGCAGCAGCCATGTGTCAAATTGCAATATGTTGTCGATTATCCATTCCATAATTTATATCATGATATTTCCGAATTTTCTGCAAAAGTAATAAATTTGCAGATGTAATTATACAAAAAATATCTAAAGGCGAATGACAACACGATTATATTTGAGCTTGCTATGCGTTGTGACAGCTCTCGCTTTATGTGCGTTACATGGCTTTGCACAGGAGAGTGAGGGACAGTCGGTAGGACTTGTGCTCAGCGGTGGCGGAGCCAAGGGCATAGCNCATATAGGTGTGATACAGGCTCTTGAAGAAAACGACATACCGATAGATTACATCACCGGCACGTCGATGGGNGCTATCGTGGGCGGNCTCTATGCCGCCGGCTACACCCCCGACGAGATGATGGCTCTGATACTGTCAAGGGAGTTCGCTTACTGGTCAACCGGCAAGATCGATCCCTCGCTCGAATACTATTTCACGGCCGAGGAAGCGTCGCCCTCCATGTTCTCGATGCCGATAGTGCTTAAGGCTGATTCCGCGGCAGTTGATTCCGCTGCCGTGCCTGCGTCGCTCATATCGCCGCTGCCCATGAGTTTTGCATTCATGAAGCTGTTCGCACCCTATACAGCCCAGAGCGGGGGTGNNTNCGATAACCNNATGGTGCCATTCAGATGCTGTGCGTCCGATGTGGCGTCCCACCGCAGGGTGGTGCTGTCAGAGGGCGACTACGGCGATGCCATACGCTCGTCTATGAGTTTTCCCATAGTGTTCCAGCCTACACGCTTCCGTGACATGCTGCTGTATGACGGAGGCATATATGACAACTTTCCGGTGGATGTGATGAAGGCCGACTTCGCTCCAGACATTATCATCGGCAGCGATGTGTCTACCGTGGACAAGGGTCCGCAGACATCGCTCATCGACCAGATAGAAGACCTGGTGGTGCAGGGTGNCAGCNACTACCTCGCCCCGGCNNACGGCATAAAGATACGGTNTGACCTCAACCGTTTCTCCCTGCTCGACTTCCAGCAGNCCCGTGCCATCTACAANANCGGTTATGACAAGACGATGTCGATGATGGACTCCATCAAGGCACGAGTCAAAACAAGGATACCGCGACTGTGCCGAGAGCAAGGCCGCACGGTGTTCAAGTCGAAGACGCCCTACCTGCGCTTTGACACGGTAAGGGTGACGGGCACGAGCGAGGCGCACACCCGCTACCTCGAATATATGTTCAGAAAACATGACGACAGCGACACACTCGGTATCGCCCAGGCCACGCAGGCCTACTATCAGGCTATATCCACCGGTAAGCTCAATGACCTTCAGCCCCACGCCGTATATAACGACTCCACGGGGCTCTTCGCCCTCGATATGAAAGCCTCGGTAAAGAGCGACCTCAAGGTCGGGATAGGAGGATATGTATCATCGGCGTCATCGAGCTATGTGTATCTGTCGGGCGGATACTCCACGCTGAGCTTCAACTCGATCTCTGCGCGGTTGGGGGTATGGCTCGGGCAGAGCTACCTCGCGGGTATGCTTAGCGCGCGCATGATGCTGCCCACGCCCATGACATCGGCCCTCGATCTGGAGGCCGTGGCCTCGCGCACCAATTATTATCACAGCGACAGGATGTTTTTCACCACCGACAACCCGTCGTTTGTACACAGTTATGAATACTACGGACGGCTTAAATGGGGATTTGCCGGCGGCCGCCACAGCCGCGTTGACGTAGGGGTGGGGGGTGCCCACCTGTACAACAGTTTCTATGCACCCGTCATCAGGGGTGACGCCTCCACATTCCGCGACCATTGTCACTTCAATTTAGGTCAGGCTATCGCCAGATACGATTACAACACACTCAACGACATCAACTATCCCACACAGGGAGCATCCTACAGGATCACTGCCATGGGCGTGACGGGCAGCTATCGCCAGAAGTCGCCCGATGTCGGTAACGAGGGGTCGCGGCATGTCGCATGGTTGCAGCTCGAGAGCATGACCCGCAACTACATGCGCGTATCCCGTCATTTCTCACTGGGAGTGGAGACTGATGTCATGCTCTCCACACGTAAGTTGCTGCCGGGCTACAACGAGTCGGTGGTGGCGGCTCCCGCCTTCAATCCCACACCATCGTGCTATAATCAGTTCGATCCGGCATTCCGCGCCAATCAGTTCGTGGCCTTTGGAGTGGTGCCGGTATGGCTGGTCAACGATAACCTTACGGCCCGCATTTACGGCAGCTGTTTCATGCCCGTGCGGCGTATCCTGTCTGCCGCGGGTGGTGGGGCGCGTTACAGTCACAGGTTGTTCGACCGACCCGAGGCCTTCACCGAGCTCAACATCAGTTACCGTCTGCCCTTCGCCACGCTTTCGGGCTATGTCAATTACGCTACATCCTCGACCGACAGGTGGAATGTGGGTATATCATTCGGTGTGTTTATGCACGCGCCCCGGTTCCTGCGTTGATTCCGGCTTGATAATACGGTATCGAATCACTAACTTTGTGGCAAATATAGCGAAAAGACATGAACAAGGTAATACTGATGGGATATGTGGGCCGTGACCCGGAAATCCGTTACATAGAGACAAGATGTATGGCATCGTTTCCGCTTGCCACCACTGAGCGCGGGCGCCGGAGCGCGTCGGGAGAGATGATGCCCGAACGCACCGAGTGGCACAACATAGTGATGTTTGACTCGGCCGCGGAGATCGCCGAGAAGTATATCCGCAAGGGCACGCGCCTTCTCGTCGAGGGAAAGTTGCGCTACCGCGTGTGGGAAGACCGCAACACCATCAAGCACAATGTCACCGAGATATATACAGACACATTCGACATACTGAAATAATCGGTGGCGCCCCTGCTCTAAACCTTCAGGCCCCGGCGGTGTCTCAGTATATATAATCTCAACAATAGACTTATGAAAAGACTTGCAATGATGATCGTCTTGGTGCTGATNGTGANATGCCCGGCGGNGGCACAGAGCNTCGGCAACGAGAATCTNCATNANAAGGTTGAATACAAATNGGGNCTGGTGAACAAGACGGCCGGACGCGTGACCATATCTCTCGCCAACACAGCCGACAGATACAAGGCCACTCTCTATGCCCGCACCGAGCCGTGGGCCGACCGCATTTACAAGGTGCGCGACACACTCAGGTGCGAGATCATCAGACAGGGATTCCTGCCTGTGATCTATGAGAAGAGGTCTCATGAGGGAGGCGACCGCAAGCTCGATATCGTGCGATATTCACGCGCTGGCGGAGTCACGACTGGCTCTTGTGTGCGCAAGGCATGGAAAGACGGCAAGACCAAGCGCGACGAGACACGCACACTCACCGCCAACGGCAAGGTGGTGGATATGCTCTCGGCATNCTATTACATGCGATCCCTGCCGNTCCANTCATGGCAGGCCGGNCACACCGATGTGCTCACGGTATTCTCGGGCAAACGNAAGGAGGTGCNGACTATCAAATATTACGGCACTGANAAGGTAGAATATGACAAGAAATCATACAATTGCTATCATGTCAAGTTTAAATTCACCAGCGACGGCAAGAAGAAAACCAGCGATGATATGGAGGCATGGATCAGCACTGACGCTTCGCGCATACCTGTCAAGCTGCAGGGCAAGTTACCGATAGGGGCCGTGAGATGTTTCTATACCGGTTCGTGAATCAGCCGGCTCGCGCCGAATAAAACATATACCGATGAGGACATACGATGGCAAGGATCTGATTATAAAATCACGATTGGTGCCTAAGAGATACTGTGTGAATCTGTTTGGCACGTATTGGGTTAGAGACCCGTCGTGGGTGGACAAGTATGTGGTGAATCACGAGCGTATACACAACGCCCAGCAGCGTGAGCTGCTCTATTTGCCGTTCTATATCCTCTATATTTTGGAGTGGCTGTTGCGCTTGCTACAGTATCGCGACCACAATAAGGCATATATCAATATCAGCTTTGAGCGCGAAGCCTACGCCAATGGCCGGGATCTGGGCTATCTATGCAGGCGCCGGCATTACTCATGGCTGAGATATCTGTGTAGTTCCGGATAGCTGCAATCTGCGATGTTGCCTGCAAGATGGGCAATGTGTTAAAATGGAAAATGCGGCACACTCTCACGAGCTACCGCATCCTGTTTAACCTATGATTCACTTATTGAATCCGGTGCAAAGTTAAGTCAAAAATCCGAAACCCCTACTAAAATTAACCTATATTTACATTATATAACTTAAGTTTACAGTATAGTTGCGGGGGGGGGGGGGTAATATATTGTGTATCAATTACTTATATATCTATATTAAAATTATATAAGGAATGGTTATAAATATGTGTTGCGTATGTGCTTGATTATTTGTAAATTTGCTCGCAGAATCCGAACTATTTCTGTGCCGGTATCTCCGGCCATACAAACAAATCTTGAAATTTATGCAACTTGTAATTAAGAACGATTATGAGGCGATGTCGGTCTGGGCGGCTGAATTTGTAGCAGCCCGCATCAATGCCGCCGCTCCCACACCCCAGCATCCGTTTATTCTCGGATGCCCGACCGGTAGCTCGCCGATAGGCATGTACCGCCGTCTGATCAAGCTCAACCAAGAGGGCAAGGTGTCATTTGCCAANGTNGTNACATTNAATATGGANGAGTACTGCGGNCTGCCNGANGAGCANCCCGAGAGCTANCACTCNTTCATGCACACCAANTTCTTNGANCATATCGANATCAAGCCNGANAANATCAACTTNCTCAACGGCAACGCNGNCGACCTNGAGGCCGANTGCGCNCGCTACGAGGAGAAAATACGCAGCTACGGTGGAGTGGATCTGTTTATGGGCGGAGTAGGTATCGACGGCCATATCGCATTCAATGAGCCGGGATCATCGCTCGCCTCACGTACCCGTCAGGTGCATCTCACTCAAGACACCATCATCGCCAATTCCAGATTTTTTGGCGGAGATCTCAATGCGGTGCCCAAGTCGGCTCTTACCGTCGGGGTAGGCACAGTCACTGATGCCACAACCGTAATGATTCTCATCAACGGGCACGCCAAGGCCCGCGCACTGCATCAGGCGGTGGAGGGCGGTGTTTCGCAGATGTGGACAGTATCTGCCCTGCAGCTTCACCCAGATGCCATCATCGTGTGCGATGAGGATGCGTGCGACGAGCTCCTCGTGTCTACCTACCGTTACTTCAAGCAGTAGCCATTCTTGGTATCTGTCTCCCGGAATTTGATGCACGGTATAGCGCTGTCTACCGTGCATCGTTGTTTTTTTTTGTCGATGACTTATCGTATGTCACCAGCCCTCTGGAAAAGACCTTCCGCTGTGAAATGCTGTGATGAAAAGGTGTAAGTCACAAGTGGTAAAATTTGCCGAATGTGATGTTAAAATATGTAAAATCGGTTACGTATGTATGTTAGTAATCGAAATAATTTATAATTTTGTCGAATATTTTATGATTATAGATATTATCGGTACAAACTAAAGTCTGCTTATCCTACAAGCATGAAAAAGATTAAAAAAAACACCGCCTATATGGCAATGGCAGCTATAGCCGCAGCCATCGGATGTGAGAATGTATATGGAGTGCCGGCCGATCCTAGGCCCCGCACATTCACCCAGCCCGACGGCACCGCTATTACGGTAAAGCTGCGTGGCGATGAACGCACACACTTTTATCTTACAGAAGACGATCACCTGCTCGTGCGCGAAGGTGACACTTTTTACTATGGAGACATTGCGACTGACGGCAGTCTGAAGGCATCANCGANGCTCGCACGCCCGGCCGCCAAACGCACCGGCGCCGAGAAAGCCTACCTCAACNCCGTGGACATNCAGCGCNTGTATGAGTCTATGGCCACCCGCTCGTCGGCATCCAAGATGGCGAAGGCGCCGCAGAAAGGTCCCGGTCTGTTTCCCGGCACCGGATTCCCGTCAAAGGGTCAGCAGAAAGCACTCGTGATACTTGTGCAGTATCAGGATGTGACCTTCACGCTTGATGATCCCCACGACTATTTCTCACGCATGCTGATGCAGCCCGGTTTCAATGACTACGGCGGTACAGGCAGCGCTCATGACTATTTCATCGACAGCTCCAACGGCCAGTTCAATCCCCAGTTCGACCTCGTAGGTCCTGTCACCCTCTCACACAATAGATCTTATTACGGAGGTAACGACTGGTGGGGCAACGACCAGCACCCCGAGGAGATGGTGATCGAGGCATGTCAGCAGCTCGACGGCGAGATTGATTTCTCGGAGTATGACCGCGACAACGACGGCTATATCGACAACGTTTTCGTATTGTATGCCGGACAGTGTGAGGCCTCATACGGTAGCCCCGATACGGTGTGGCCCCACTCGTGGTAGGTGACGGCCGCCACATACACAGTAGACAAATTCAAGGGCAAGCGACTCGGCCACTATGCCTGCTCCAAAGAGTGGGAGAGCGGACGAGCCGACGGGGTGGGGACA
>WFLX010383311.1_pt1 | contig 10373 bp, 6 predicted proteins | sample 4967041 | NCBI WGS metagenome assembly WFLX01 (sample SAMN12857096, study PRJNA449069) | gut metagenome | isolation source: stool from male and female vole | host: Microtus ochrogaster | place: USA:Florida | collected 2017
ATCAGCATCGTCAAGTTCGATTGTTGTGGATAGAAGAGGATGACCTATATATTCTGTAAGCGCACGTAGCGTATTGACAGCCGGAATGCGAATACCAATCTCCTTTCGGCTCTTCAAAACTTTAGGAAGATTGCGAGCGGCTTTAAGTATAAATGTCACCGGTCCGGGGGTATTATCCTTAATCAATCTGAAGGCTTCATCATTTATCGATGTGTATTCAGAAGCCATTGAGATATCACTACACATCATTGATAGAGTGTTTTTCTCTGGATCGATTCCTTTCAACGCACAAAGTCTGTCTATTGCTTTTGCATTTAAGGCATCACATACTATAGCATACACAGAATCAGTGGGCACTATCACCAACGCACCCCTTTCCAAGGCTGAAGCCACTGCAGACAGTTGTTTCTCGGACGGATTATCGCCCCATATTTTTATTACTTCCATTTCATTTATCTTCTATCAGCCATAATTACAATTTTGACATTCATAAAGATATAACATTTGATATTACGTTTTGACTTTTAATATCATTATTTTTTCGTAATTTTGTCTTTAAATTATTCTATTATGAAGATAGCAATACTCGTGGCAATGGATAAGGAGCTCTCTCTGCTGCTCCACCAGATAGAGAACCCCTCTACAGTAAATATCAACGGCAAAGAAATGACAGTCGGAAACATCGGCACACACGACGTGCTGGTAGCCAAATGTGGCATCGGCAAAGTAAATGCAGCTGCCAATACATTAAACATCATTCGTGAATACACTCCTGACCTCGTCATCAACACGGGAGTAGCCGGAGGTGCCGGAAGTGACGTAAAAATCGGACAGGTACTCGTAGCCGACCGAGTAGCATATCACGACGTCTGGTGTGGTCCCGGCACGGAGACAGGACAAGCTGACGGCATGCCGCTTCAGTTCAAGTCTTATCAGCCCATCATGGATATTGTAAGAAATAAGATCTCAGATCAACAGACTCACATCGGTCTGATCTGTTCCGGAGACAGATTTATCTCCACACCTGAGGAAGTGGCAATTATTAGAACGAATTTCCCCGCAGTAAAGGCTGTAGACATGGAGTCGGCGGCTATTGCTCATATCTGCACTATGGAGAAAATTCCCTTCGCCATCATTCGCGTAGTGAGCGATACTCCCGGCGAAGGAGAAAATATAAGCCAATACAAGAATTTCTGGAGCGACGCACCACAAGCTACCTTCGCGGCCCTCACAACGATTCTAAGTCAGCTATAAGACCTTAAACACCTGCGTCAACATTTTTTGCGGAATGAGGTCTTAGAAATAAAGGGTCGGAGCAATGATTATCTCCACTATCAGGGATATTACAAAAAGGACAAAGAGTACAACTGCCGCTGTATCCAACTTTCTGCCCACACGCTCATTAATCGGGCCAAGAAACAAGGACACAAGATGGATAAATGCACACATAAAAGCAAAAAATATATCAGCGAATGTCCACCATCCAAAGGATATGCGAGATGAGAATGTATACGCCAATGCAATGATTATTAACACCAATAATGTTGCGGCTATTCCTTTCGACTGAAATATTTTTTTCATGATGCTATGTTTTACTGACTTGGTTGCTTTCTGAATAGTTATATTCTTCTTATCTATAAAGTTTTATCCCGTATGGCTTTCCACTCTCCCCTATTATCAAGGCAAAATAGAAACCGTTTGGCTCACTTTCTATATTGATATTGGCCATATTAGTGCCCTTGTATGTCCTTCTGCCGATATGATTTCCTCCTACATTATATAATAATGCAAGGGTGATATCCTCCGGAAGCAATACGTCAAAATGTCCTCCACCGATATCCTTTATTACCGGCTTATTTTCTATCTCTATACGCCTTTCCGCCTCCTGCCGCTTCTCATTCTCCACACTTCTTACAAATTCATCATAAAAAGCAAAGGGAGCCTCCTCCTCAATCTCAGGTGACTTATACGCGGGAGAATCAGTGGCAAGTAGCTGCCGATCACCGGATATTTCTCCGGCCATCAGTCGCATGAACGATGTGGAATTCTTATCTGTATTAATGCGATAATAATCACCTTTCTTACCGGATATGACAGCCGGAAACAGTCGGTCGCCAAAAATATAGCCGACGGCAACACTTCCTGATTTGCCGAGTTCTTCATCCACCATTGCCTGCCATTGCTCGGGCGTATACAGATCTGCATAAGAATTAAGGCCGGCTTCGGTGGTCCATAAGTTGACAAGTCTTTCCTCAGCTTCCGCTCTTGAGAGTGGTGTCTCTGAGATATGCTCATCCGCACGCAGAAGGTGCGTAATATAGTCTTCATAATCCTGCCATGCAAGTATCGCTCTTTCCGGTACGTTTGAGTCATAACGTATCTCCTCTATGTCCAAGGCATAATTCCTAAGCAATTCCTTCTCACCATCGCTTAATATGCCCTCATCAAAATTGTCAGTGAGATTAATTCCCAACACCGGAAAGACCTTATTCTCTGCTGATATAATNACNTAGCCACCNCGCGGCTCATTATAAACATAAAATGGTGTAAANAGCCGATTGGTGGTCAGACGCTTGCCNGTATACACCATCTTTACCGGGGCTACACTCTCTCCATAGTAAGTATCAAAAAACTTCTGGGCATACNCCTTTGCCTGCTTCTGTNATACAGTCTCGNCATACAAAGCCGTAGCCGACAATAATGCCGACAACAAAAGTATAACAACTGATATTTTATGTCGTGATATGCCCATCAGCAAATAATTATATAAATATATAACGTCGGAAATGCACTTTTTATTAGCATTCCCGACGTTATATTTATGTTTATTTACTCTTTTTCCGATTAATCTTCAGCTGCAAGTATTTCAGACTCCTCAACCTCCGGCGTCTGTACATTGGGCAACTCAAGACCCAGATGTTTCTTCTTATCAAGTGCCTTTAAGACAAAACCGAGGATAAGAGCTGCCACACCAAGGCAGGCTAACATAAGCAGCGGCGCCGTGTAGTTGTAGCTTATGGAGGCTTCTGCTTCTGTCATGGTGCCGTTAGCCAAAGCGGTTGCAATATCGGGATTGGTGTTGTCGAGCACCTTACCGATGAGCATCGGGAAGAGCCACAGACCGATATTCTGTATCCAGAATATCAAAGCGTATGCCGAACCGATAATCTTCGCATCAACAAGCTTCGGCACACTCGGCCACAGTGATGCAGGCACCAAAGAGAACGAGGCACCCAATACGAGTATCGTCACGTATGCCACTATCACACCACCTACAGGATTATCCTTATACAACGGAAGTATGAATGCAAAGGTTAGGTGACATGCAATGAGGAGTATCGATCCGAGAATAAGCATTGAGGCTGCCTTACCCTTATAGTCTACATACTTTCCGAGTATAGGAGTGATACCTACTGCAAGAAGAGGGAACACTGCAAATATAGCTGCCGCACTCTGACGCATATAGCCCATCCAGCAATAAAGCACCAGCATACCTACGGCTACGACAAGCATCAGCGTACGCATTGTCTTATTCTTGGAGAAATTGCTCGCAAATGATGATACGGCTACTATGATCATCACAACATACTGCCATACCGACACACCATCTCCTCCCCAGAACGACTCCGGAGCGACGTCAGTAAAGGTCAGATTACATTGCAGCATATTTACCGCATATTTCTGGAATGGGAAAATCGCGGAATAATAGAGCACACAAAGGAGAGCAACGAGCCAGAAACCGGCTGATGACAAAATCTTGCCGAGGTCGGATATCTTAAACGGATCATCTTTCTCTTCACCCTCATGCGTCTGAGAGTCGAGTTTCTTATCCATGAAGAAATAGACGATAAACATCATAAGAGCCACCATCAGAAGCACTACACCGAAAGCTACAGAACGAGCCACGTAAGGAGGATCGCTCATCTCAGCGAATACGGGAGAGAAAATCATACAGGTTGCCACACCAAGTCGTGCCAAAGCCATCTCCGAGCCCATGGCCAATGCCATCTCGCGGCCTTTAAACCACTTGACGATACCACGGCTCACTGTGATGCCCGCCATTTCTACGCCACATCCGAATATCATGAAGCCTACGGCAGACAACTTGGCAGAAGCCGGCATACCCTTATAGAACGGGGATATGCCCAACTCATCAAAACCGGGTATATAATTAAGATGATTCGTAAACCATACGTCAAGGCTGCTACCTAAAAAAGCATCAGTGAGAGCGTACCAGTTGATCGTAGCGCCTACCAGCATCACACATCCGGAGAAAACGGCCGTAAAACGGACACCCATCTTGTCAAGGATGATGCCGGCAAAAATCAAGAAAAATACAAATACATTCAGGAATGTCTCCGAACCCTGCATCGTACCAAACGCCGTAGAGTCCCAGCCGCGAGTAGACTGCAGAAGGTCTTTAATCGGAGATAAGATATCCATGAATATGTAACTGCAGAACATCGCAAATGCCAGCAGCAGCAACGCAGTCCATCTCGCCCACGCTTTATCGCGAAGCGACTCGACCACATTTGTCTTTAACGTAACAGTGTCTGTCATTCTAATTTTTATTTGATTATTTTTTGCAAAATTAATAAAAAAATCGGACTCTTTTATACGAGCCCGATTTTTTAAAATATTTTAATTTGTGTTTATGATAATACCTGTTNGGAATATCAGATTTCCTTACCATGCTCAAGAAGCAACGTCATGNAAGGACGGTCGCATNTCTCAGCAGGACCGANATACTGNATCGGNCCGGGATACTGATAAAGAGTATTCAACGCCAATGTGTCGCGCATGGAGGCAAATTTGAGATACGGACGACCGTTGAGGTTTACAAGAGCTTTCTGTATCACCGGTTTCATGTGGNCGTGACGACGNTCCATGTTCATCATCATTGTGATANGAATACCACCGGCAATCCAATTCTCTGTCTTATCCGTAAGATTGCGCACGCTTGACATATAGCCGGTCAAACCGCTATTGATAAGCATAGCGGCATTATAACCGAGTGCANATGTATAGTCGGCANCAAAGTTGGNGGGGNCTGCACAANGTCCTTCATATCCGAAGAAATGATGCTGAGCGTNAAANTTACCACTGTATTGACCCNCNACAGCCATCTCTTCAAGACGCTTGGCTACCATTTCTGACAGCAGGCTCTCNGTCTCGATAAGCNNCACCTGGACGTTGCCATGGCTGTCACGGTCAAGGCTCAACTGCAGAGCTATGTTTTTGGGAAGGCTCTTATACAATTCTGCACATTCCGGAGTGAGATAGGTATGTATGGCCTCCAGTTTCTCCATTTCATCCTTTCCTTCAAGATCAGACGCATGCTCTACAAGCACATCGTTGAGCTCTGCTATCAGCTTTTTCATTGAGGGAATAAACTCTATCAGACCTTCCGGAACGAGGACAGTGCCGAAATTCCAACCGAGTTTAGCACGCTCTGCTACAACATAGCATATCTGAGACACGATGTTATCAAGAGTCATTCTCTTGGCAGCCACCTCTTCAGAGATAAGACACACGTTGGGTTGTGTCTCAAGGGCACATTCAAGGGCGATGTGAGACGCTGAGCGACCCATCAGCTTGATGCAGTGATAATATTTTTTCTCTGAATTACAGTCACGCTGGATGTTGCCGATCACCTCGCTGAATACCTTGCAAGTAGTGTCAAAGCCGAAAGAGGTCTCAATCCATTCGTTTTTCAAGTCACCGTCAATAGTCTTCGGCACACCGATCACCTGCACGTCAGCGCCGTTAGCCTTATAATATTCGGCAAGCACGGCGGCGTTGGTGTTGGAATCATCACCACCGATAATAACAAGCGCCTTGATGTTAAGTTCTTTCAATATCTTAAGACCGGCATCAAATTGATCGGGAGTCTCCAATTTGGTACGACCCGAACCGATGATATCAAAGCCGCCGGTATTGCGGTATTCTGCTATATAGCCGGCTGTCAGCTCCATATACTGATGATTGATGAAGCCGGAGGGACCCATCAGAAAACCGTACAAACGGCATTCTTTATTCAGGCTCTTGATACCGTCAAAGATACCGCTCACTACGTTATGACCACCGGGAGCCTGACCGCCCGACAGGATTATACCTACGTTGAAAGGCTCTTCTACACGCTGGGGATTTTGGTCCTCAACAAATTCTACTACCGGCATGCCATACGTATTCGGAAATAATTTCTTAATCTCCGCCTGATCTGCAACTGACTCGGTGGCTTCACCTAATTTTACTTTTACATGACCCTGAAGGGCTTTGGGCAGTTTGGGCTGATATTCAGCTCTTACCCTCTGAAGTGCACTCTTTTTCATTGGATGCTTCTTACCTATTGTGTATTTTACCTTGAAATATTTGCAAATTTACTAATATTACGGGAGATAGACATTATCTTTTGATGATTTTTTTATTATTCCATATATATATGCCTCTTGGCAATTCTTTGACATCATCGCGCGATGCATCCTTCTTCAAAAGTATGCCTTCTATTGAATAGAGATTGCTTATCACTTCATCATCCGCATTTATAGTCTCTACAGCAACCTTATCGGTGGTGGCAGAAATAGTCACCCGGCCTTTATTCCATCCTAAGGCAGGCACACTCAAAAGCCATGACGGGTCGATAACCTCCGTTTTGCTCTCACCTCCGACCTCGATAAGATAACGTACATTCTGCCCGGCCGGCGCGCTGACACCTAACGAAAGTTTCTGATTGCTGCCTACATAATACGGAGAATACGGTTCTCCTGTAGAAGGATCCTTTGCCTGAGTGGTAAAAGATGTGCCCGATTGGGCGTCAAAGTCCCAACTCGGATAGTTGAAGGCGCTCCATATTTCTCCGCGGGCATAAGTATTCGCCAATACGGGCGCATCTACCCACAGATAGCCGTTCATCTTCTCATTGAAGGTCTCATCGCCGACCCTCACCTGTTCTTTGCCGGGGAGGTGAAGGTAATGCAGATAGACTGCATTGCAGAATGATCCGTTCTGCAAGGTAGTCACAGTAGTCGGTATTGTCACTTCTGTCACACTTGAGAAAGCAAAGGCATTCTGACTTATTTCTTCCACTGCATATCCGTCAATCTTTGACGGCACTACTTTGACTCCGGAATAAGGTGTGCCTTCATCATTTACGATACGAGCACGCTTACCTGCCTCATCCGTCACTACATAGCATAGACCATTGCTTGTCTTTACCTTTGATTCCACCATGATCATTGACGGATTACTAATTACGTTATTGTCCGCGTCAACGATATAGCATAGATAGTTGCCGGCCTTCAATGACAATGACACCGGGCCTATTGAAATACGTTCTTCAGCCTCGCTGTCCAATGATATTTCCGACGTCCCTAAAGTAGTGACTGTTTTCAATGATTTTGCATCCACGAAGACAAAGCCGAGACTTGTCGTCACCTTCTTTTTACTGCAGTTTGCAAGCGTCACCATAAGCATGCGCTCATCACCTTCGGTAAATGATTGCGGCGAAAGATTAGACGCTGATACGACTCCATCCCCCGGAGACGGCAGACGATCTTCACTGATAGTGAATACATATTCATCTGATATCATATTGCCGTCAGAATCTGTAACATATAATTGATAATCACCGGGCTCCACTGCAGTCTCGGAGGTAAATTCAAGCATCACTCCGCTCTCTCCGGGCACTGACACATCATTGATTACAGATATTACATCACCGAAATCTCCCTCACCAAAGAGACTAATGCCTATCTCACCGAGGAAATCTCCAAGACCGGTATTTACAAATGGAATACGGAATATCTTTTCTGCTGAAGCGGGAATGACAGGAGCGCTGTAAGGCTCACCCATAATTAAATGAGACGCGTAAGCCTTATCCGGACCGTCATTGGAGATGGTCTGTTTACCCTTCTCCATCTTCATCGTCACATATCTCTGTTTCCCTATCGGTATCTCTATGTCACTCCAATTATTGCCATCTTCCGAATATACGCCATAGACGTGATATGTGCCGTCAGGCATCGTCGGTATCGAACCGACAAATTCAGTGCTGCCGTAAGAGGGCTTCAGCGACACCTTACTTCCAAATTTTGTATATGTCGGCTTGACATCCGGATTATCTGCGTTGACTATTTTTATACCGAAGAATAATGATTCTGTTTTATATAACGGATTGTAGAAGATACTCGTCTCCGGATAGATACTGTCTTCTACTATGAAACGTCCGTTGCTGTAATAGAAGGAGCCGGTGGAAAGCACTGAAGTCTGAGTCACCGTCTCTCCTTTTGACGGTCGTATGCCGGTGATGATTGACTGGTGGGAATTATAGCCACCTTCATATGAGCCGGCACCTCCTGTCTCCGGATTTAAGGCGGTAAGAAGATAATAGCCATCCTGANANCCGCCCCANCCCCAGTTGAAATGNAAATNCTCGTTGGCACTGTAGCCGTCACACACGAATGCGTGACCACCGTATGATGACGAACCGGAATAATACACCGGTCGTCCGGCTGTCAGTTCGTTATATATTATGTTATTCCAATCNTTCTGCAACGTGTAGTCCTTNCATACCATTTGAATNTCAGNAGCATATCCAAAATACGTGAATAGCGCATATTGGGCGCGATTGTCGTAAGCTCCCGAGCCCCAGTAGGAATAGTGCATGTCTACCCCGGCTCCACATTGTCGCATTAACGTTGCCACTGCAGTAGCCTGAGTTACATTGTATTTTCCCGCCACGTACGTATCAAGCATATTATCCCAATCCAATGTCGTGCCTGAAAAGACTATACCTCCGTTAGAACCGGTGGGTTTCTTCGGCCATTCATGGTATTTCATGATTTGTGCCATTGCTGTCGCCACACAGCCTGTCACACTACGCTGACCGGCCTGATTATCCATCGGGCAGGTATTATTATAAGGTGCATCCTGATTCCATTGGNTTTTAAGCNTCGGCGCNATGGATTGACGCTGCACTTTCTTTATCNTTCTTTGGTGTTCGGACGATTCAGAAAGATACGGCAACTGTGAAGAAATCTCATCACAATAGCTGTCAAGCCACCACTTCATATCCGGAGATATCTTATCAATATTGAATTGACCTTGATCCGAATAACCCAATATCTCATTAAGACGTGTATCGGCTGCAACAATTACAAAACCGTTTTCGGTATTTACCACATAAAAGCAGTCTTGACCGTTCTTCTTGCCGGTGTATACTACTGATACGGGAAGACCTTGTTTATTTACGCCCGGTGTTTTTAAAAGAGCACCGGCCGAAGGTTCGTCTTCTATAAATACTTGTGCCTTGGATAACGCCTCCGACGGAGAAATCGGGGCAGCCGAAAGAGTGGATATACCCATACTTAAAAGAAAAGCATAGCCAATCCGTCTGAGAAATTGATACGGTTTATTCATAGTCATGATGTAATTCGTTTGGTTGAAAAAACAAATATATAAATTTTTTACGATATCTTTACAATAAATACGTGAACATTGGCAAAAAGATTTAACTTTGTAGTTAAAGAAAAATTTAGGAAATTTTACGACTACGAGCAGTAATGAGCTGAAGCATGAGCAGTGATGAGGAAAAGAAGGTGTTTTCTATGTGGAAAGTGATGCTTCCCACTGTTATCGGTATTGTTGCCGTCGTGCTACTCTTTATTCACGATGCCTCGAAAGAAAATATGTGGGAAGTCCTTAAGAGCATTCGCTTTAACGACCGTACTCTATTATGTATTTTCTTTGTAGTCATCGCCTTTGCAATGCGTGAATTCGGGCTTACCTGGCGCTTCAGAATACTAACTGACAACGACCTCTCATGGCGTGCGGCCTTCGGCGTCGATATGCTCTGCGAATTTACCTCTTGCGTCACTCCTTCAGCCGTGGGTGGCAGCGCCCTCGGCATGATTTTCCTCAATAGCAAGGGTATTGAGTTCGGACGAGCCACGACGCTGATGCTCGTCACTATCTTTCTTGACGAACTCTTTTTTGTAATATTCTGCCCTATTATATCTCTTCTCACCGATGGAGGTACTCTATTTGCATCCGGTGATCCTACTTTCTCTAAAGGCATACGCCTCACCTTCTGGGGAGTATATGCTTTCCTGGCTGCCTACACTCTCCTCCTTTTCTGTGGCATAATCTGGAAACCGCTTTGGATACAAAAGATGCTTTACAGGATCTTTCAGTGGCGATTGCTGAAGAGATGGGCCGCAAAAGCAGATAATCTCGCTGCCAATATGGTTGCCACGTCTGCCTTGTTACGCTCTCACTCATATAAGTTTTGGGTTAAGGCTTTTACTGCCACCTCAATCTCCTGGGCAGGCCGTTTTCTTGTGGTCAACGCTCTCTTCTTTGGCTTTATCACAGCC
>WFLX010223760.1_pt1 | contig 10371 bp, 8 predicted proteins | sample 4967041 | NCBI WGS metagenome assembly WFLX01 (sample SAMN12857096, study PRJNA449069) | gut metagenome | isolation source: stool from male and female vole | host: Microtus ochrogaster | place: USA:Florida | collected 2017
GCGAGATTGCCGGGAGTGTCCATGTCAAATACGCTGATCGGAAGACCGTTTTCCATGCAGAGAGTGGTAGCCGTGAAATCCAATACCTTGAGGCGGCGTGTGTAAACCTCGTCGTAGGTAATCTTGTCAAACTTGGTAGCGGTGGGGTCTTTCTCCGGATNGGCAGTATATATGCCGTCAACACGGGTTCCCTTGAACATTACGTCGGCCTCTACTTCTATGCCGCGCAGAGCCGAACCGGTATCGGTGGTGAAGAACGGATTGCCCGTACCGCCTGAAATTATTGCTACGGCTCCGGCGTTCATTGCGTCGATTGCGCGCCATTTGCTGTAATGCTCGCCTATCGGGTGCATGTTGATGGCTGTGAACACTTTTGCCTTCTGGCCGATCGCTTCGAGGGCCGAACTCAGTGCCAGTGAATTGATCACTGTGGCAAGCATTCCCATCTGGTCGCCCTTCACGCGGTCAAATCCCTTGGAGGCACCCGANAGTCCGCGGAATATGTTGCCGCCTCCGATCACNATGGCTATCTGAACGCCTGTAGCCACGGCATCCTTTATNTGNGAGGCATATTCGTTGAGACGCACTGTGTCAATGCCGTAGCCTTGTGCGCCCATCAGTGATTCGCCGCTTAGTTTAAGCAGTATGCGTTTATATTTTCCACTCATTGCTGTTGCTTGATTAAAAGGTTGTTTATGCAAAGATATAAAAAAGCGCTTGTCCTGCAAAAAGTGTCACTTAACTTGTGTAAGACTGTAGATNATGGTCGGTATCTCGATGTTGTTGAGCATACGGCCGAAGCGCTCTGCACCTACACCGATCGCATATACCGGAACTGGATTGGCTGTATGGTTGCCGGTGATGAAATCGGTACCCATGTTGTAGTTGATCAGGTCAAATACTCCGGTGATAAATTCGTTGTAGGCGTTATACAGTCCTTTTTTATTTTCAGATGCATGCTGTACGAAGGTCTTGTCAAATGCGGCGCGCAGTTGCTGTTCCTGCTCGGGAGTGACAGGCATTGTGTCCCACAGACCGAAATAACGTTTTAACATCGGCTGCATCTCATCCCATGTGTACTGATGACCCTCCTTGACGCGGTCACGGCANATATCGGCAAAGCGGTCTTTNCTCATTGACTGGCGTGAGGCCTGNCTANGGTCAACATGTCCGTGGTGATTGGGATGGCCTATAGCCATGCCGCCGGTATCATGGTCGGCGGTGACTACTATCAGGGTTTCGTCGGGATGCTGGAGGTAAAACTTGTAGGCTTCGCCTATCGCGTCCTGAAGCACGAGCACTTCACGGATCACCGATGCCGGGTCATTGGCATGGGCGGCGTGATCCGACAGGCCGTTTTCCACCATCATGAAAAATCCCTGTGGAGCATCCTTGCTTACATGGGCTATGGCCGCACGGGTCAGATCAGCGAGTTTCATGGCTCCGGGAATAGAGTCGTTGGCATAGCCGATATTGTTTTTGTTGCCCCACACGCCGTCGGGACTGAGTATCCACAGGCNACGGTTGTCAGAGATTGTGGAGCCGTCGGTTCCGTACACGATCTCGATGCCGGCGCTGTCAATCATTGCCTTAAGATTGTCGTCGTAGCCGCGTAGTGAGCACCCGCCCATGAAATCGAAGCCGGAGTGAATGGCGTCGACATCGATGTCACGATAATAGTTGCGACGGTTGGGATTGTGGGCGTAAAATGCTGCCGGAGTGGCGTCATCGGGTGCGTTGGAGGTGAGTACTGCTATACGGCGTCCTTCGTTCTGAAGACGATGGGCTATCGAGTACACGGCCGTGGTGTCGGGGCTCATGCCTATCATGCTGTTTTTGGTCTTGACGCCGGTGGCGAGAGCGGTNCCGGCGGCAGCCGAGTCGGTNACTTTGGATGAGGCCGAATATGTCAGGGCCTGCGATGCTACCGGAAACTGCATCATCAGTATCGGCTCATCGTTGCCGAGAGTAAACCGGTTGTAGTATTCAGTGGCGTTTACATGTCCCATGCCCATGCCGTCGCCGATAAATAGAAATACGTACTTGGCTTGCGGTGAGGCAATGGCTCCCATGCCTGTAAGCGTCATGATGACGCCGGTTAATAGATTACGTAGCATTGTTATGTTCAGTTTAAGGTTAACGTCGGTTCATTTTCAGCATCGGCTCGATAAAGTGACGGTCGTTGCTGAGGCGCGGTATCTTGCGTTGGCCCCCGAGCTTGCCGGTGGATGCAAGCCAGTCATCAAACAGGTGCGGACGGGCGGCCTCTACCGTCAGTCGGTCAAGGAATATGCCGCCTGTACGTTTGGCCTGGTAATCGGAATTCTCTTTCTGGAGATTGAGATCGAGACGGTCGGCAAATTCTTCCATATCGGCCGGCGGTACCGTGAATTCGATCAGCCACTCGTGGCGTCCGCGTGAGCGGTCGCCGGCATACACCGGAGCGGCGGTATAATTGGCTATCTCACAGTTNAGCTCGTCACACGTGCGGGTTATNGCNGCATCGGCATTATGNACCATCAGTTCCTCGCCGAATGCGTTGATGAAGTGTTTCGTGCGGCCCGAAATGATGAATTTTACCGGATTTACCGATGTGATTTCCACCGTGTCGCCCACCATGTATCGCCACAGGCCGTTGCATGACGTGATTACGAGGGCATAGGTGTGTCCTGCCTCCACTTCCCATGCCGCGATAGCGGCCGGATTGGGCTTGCCGACCTCGTCGAGCGGAATAAACTCGTAGAAGATCCCTATGTCTGGAAGTAGCAGCATGGCGTGGTCGGACGGATCATTCTGCACGGCAAAGAAGCCCTCGGAGGCGTTGTAGGTCTCCACATAGCGCATGCGCGATGTATCGGTTATATGGCTGTAGGGCAGACGGTAGGGGTCAAAAGCTATGCCTCCGTGGAAAAATACCTCAAGGTTAGGCCACACTTCGTGGATTGATGATGCACCGGTATGGGCGAGAACTTCCCTCAGTACGGTCAGAAACCATGAAGGAACTCCGGATATGTTGGTTATGCCATGTTCACGTGACGATGCCTCGACGAGTGCCGGCAGTTTCTTGTTCCAGTCCTCCATCAGCGCAATGGACTTGGAGGGCACCCTGAGCAGGTTGACAAGCGGATTTATGCGCTCGATCAGATGTGCCGACAGGTCACCTACCTCCACTCCCTTGGGCAGCGTGAGTTCGTTGGCGAAGCTGCCTCCGAGAATAAAGCTCTTTCCGTCGAAAATACGGCTGTCGGGGTAGTTGAGCAGATAGTGGGCCACCACGTCAAATCCGCCCTGATAATGGTTGAGCTTCAGGGAGTCATCNGTGACGGGAACATACTTGCTCTTTCCGTCGGAAGTGCCTGATGACTGTGCGAAACGGCGGGTGATACCGGGCCACAGGACATCGCGCTCCCCGGCTATCATGCGTTCCACATAACTGCGCACGTCGGCATATTCGTTGATCGGCAGGCGCTTACGGAATTCGTCGTAACTTTTTATGGAAGCAAAGTCGTATTTTTGTCCGATAGCCGTGTTGCGGGCACGATTGAGCAACCATGTCAACTGTCGCCACTGCACTTCCTTGATGTTGAGTGCGTGGTGCAGCGACTGGCGCGCACGCTTTGTGAAGAATGGCTTTATTAACGACGTTATGCTCATTGAACGCTTACTGGCTTAGATGGGCTTGCGGAATACGGAACGCTTGCGGTGGAGTCGGCGCTCGAAAAATTTCCACTGTTGCTGCACACTCTCGTTGTCGGCAAGTTCAAGATTGCTCTCGGCCCACTTGTATCCGTTGTTGATGAAGGCCGGGATGAGGTCGGTAAACAGAAGTGCGTTCACACCTTTGCCCTGATATTCCGGCTTGACGGCCACAAGGAGAAGGTCGACTGTGTCGTTTTTGCCTTTCATTGCTTTCAGCAGATGAATCCAGCCGGTGGGAAACAGCTTGCCCTTAGACTTCTGAAGTGCCTTCGTAAGCGACGGCATCGATATGCCTACGCCGATTAACTTATCATCCTTGTCGACGATGACACACACGTTGTCAAGGCGCAGCATCGGCAGATACATGTCGATATAGTAGGTGATCTGCTTCGGAGTGAGGGGAGAATAGCCGTAAAGCTGGTCATAAGCCTCGTTGATCAGTTCGAACAGGGCCACGCCGTAATCGTCCTTCAGCTTTTTCGCACTGGTGTATCGGAGCGTGCGCAGGCCAAGCTTGCGGCGAACGATGTCACCTACACGCTGGAGCTGGTCGGGTACACGATCGGGAACCTCCATGCGGAATTCAATCCAGTTGGCATCCTTTTCGTAGCCCATGCGCTCCATCTGGCGCGGGTAGTACGGGTAATTGTAGATGGTGGCCATGGTGCCCAGCTCATCGAAACCGTAGGTCAGCATAGCCTCATGATCCATGTCGGTAAAGCCCATCGGGCCTATGATAGAGGTCATGCCACACTCTCGTCCCCATGCGGTTACGGTGTCAAAGAGGGCGTCGACCACTTCGTCGTCGTCGATAAAGTCGACAAACCCGAAGCGCAGGTCACGCTGCCCGCTCCGCTCGTTGACCACATCGTTTATTATGCCTGTTATGCGTCCTACCGGTTTTCCGTCGCGGTAGGCCATCCATGACTTTGCACGGCATGTGTCAAATGCGGGGTTCTTCTCCGGAAGCAACGTATTGATTTCGTCAAAAACCAACGGCGGAACATAATATGGATTTCCCTTATAGAGGTCGATGCCAAATTTTACATAAGGCTTGAGCGCCTTGCGGGTATATGGAATTTCGCGTATTTCTACTGACATTATCTGTTGAATTAATGTGTGAATGTCGTTATAGCCATCAGTATGGTCATGATGACGAGGAAGGTGATTATCAGGATATACAGATGAGCCGATGAGCGGTTGCCGAGCGCGAGTGCAAGATCCTGGACGTCGCGGTAACGCTTTTTCGCATCCGGGTCGGTGCAGCGGTTGGCCACACGGCGCAGCTGAGGNTTCTTCTCGGGCATGGCGTCAAGTGCCTCCGAAAGCACTTTGCCGTAATTGTATATATCCTCCGAGGCATCGGCGGGGTCAATATGCTTAAGCTGGTCAAAACCNACATCTATCANCTTGAGATTGCCGACATTTTCAGTAAACAGGATGCGCTCGGGGCGGATAGGGTGGTGTACGATATGGTTGGTCTGGATATAATCTATCGCATCCACCAGATCGGTAGTGAGTTTCTTGATTATGTCGGGTGTTACCTTGTGCTCGTCAATGAGTTTGCGCAACGTATCACCGTACACATCATCGGTGATAATGCAGCGCCCCAGGCCCGGGACATCCTCAAAGTCATTTATCATCACGATGTGGGAGTGAGCCAGATTGTAACGCACGTCAAACTCTTTCTCGATCATTTCGCGGTACTTGGGGTCATCGGCATACTCGGCTTTCAGTGTTTTGAGCATAACCCATTTGCCGTGTTTCTTGGCAGTGTACACGTCATAGTATTCCTCGTCCCATTCGGGAAGATGTTCTATTTCGGTCCACTTCTCGGACTCGTTTGATGTGTTGCTGGGTGCAGTCATGACAGGAGCTGTTACAAATGTAAGTCACAAAAATACAAAAAATGCAGTAAAAACATGAATTTCACGTATACTTTTATGGTGTTTTGGATGGTATTGCTGCTGATTGCACGTAAGTGTAGCCTGCCATGCGCCGTATACGCTGCTTACAGTTTATTAGTAAAAAATGTTAATTGATGTTGCAAATTGGTGGAGTATGCGTATATTTGCGATTGGGAAATGGACTGAATAGTCCTATTCCTCCACTTAACCATTTAATTATCACATACATGCTCAACGACTCGTTTTTGCCGTTTGCATTTATTTGCTTTACTTCATTTTTTACACTGACCAATCCGCTTGGTACGATGCCTATTTTCCTTACCATGACCACAGGCATGACGCATGCTCAACGCAACTCAGTNGTGAAAAGGGCATGTATCATATCTTTCTTTACATTGCTGGTATTTACGATCGGAGGCCAGTTTCTGTTTAAATTTTTCGGTATATCTACCAACGGCTTCCGTATAGCAGCCGGTTTTATCATTCTCAAGATTGGCTATGACATGCTTAACGCCCGCTATACGCAGACCAAACTGAAGGATGAGGAGATCAAGAAATATGCCGAGGATATTTCGATCACCCCTCTGGCGATACCGATGATGTGCGGTCCCGGCGCGATAGCCAACGGTATCATGCTTATGGANGATGCCGTGACCCTCGAGATGGAGATGACCCTATTCATCATCATCGGATTGGTGTATTTCCTTGCTTATATAATTCTGAAGGAGTCCCACAGGCTCATAGCAATCATAGGCGATACCGGCAATAATGTGATGATGCGCCTTATGGGACTTATCCTGATGGTGATAGCTGTAGAGTGTTTTGTGGGNGGCCTCAAGCCNGTACTGATCGACATCATACAGTCGGCCCGCTGCTGACAGTGCCCACGGCACCGGTCAAAGCATAGCAACCGATGCCAGCAGCGTAATGGCTATCGTCGTGTAACCTACTGCTGAAAAAATATCGGAAATACGGAAATTGACTATTGTCATGCCCATCACCGGAGCGAGCCACGGGCCNGTCGGAGCNGCATANACCACCGGCATGCCNGCATTGTCGTTTGCTCCGCGGTTGATGCCNGTGATGCGGGCTACAACCAGATAACACAGTGCCGCNCATGTCGANCCNATGATGCCGCCTACCAGNAGGTCGCCGGGATAATGCACTCCGAGATAAATACGTGAATANGAATTAAGGACCGCCCAGCCCAAGATAAAGCAGGTGAAGCGGCGATANCGCACGATAAGAGCCATTATCGTGGCCAGGGCAAAGGAATTTGCCGCATGACATGACGGGAACCCGTAGCGGCCACCACGGTAGTCGTTGACCACATGGATGAATTCTGACAAGGGGTTGTTGGGGTTGGCGGGGCGCATGCGCTCACACAGGGGGCGGATCACCGACGCGCATAACTGATCGGCTAAAGTGATGGCCAGTACCACTCCGATANCAAGTGCTATCGCCTGACGGGTNTTGAAGCCCTTGANCAATATCAGCAATACGGTGGCGTACATGGGGATCCATACAAACTTGCCTGTGACAATCCAGAAGAAATTGTCCAGGAGCGGCGTATGGAAGCTATTGAAGAATAGCAGTATCTGAGTGTCTATGTTGTTGAGTAAATCGATCATGTGTGTTGTAGTTTAAACTGGTTGTTTACGATTGATAATGAAAATCAATGACGCGCAAAGTCGTCAGCAAGCATCTGTAACATAGCCTTAAGGCGGTCGCATACAGCCGGATCGCCGGTTGTATCGGTTATCTCTCCCGTAACNACGTTGATNGTGGCTTCTCCNTCGGGAGTTATCATGGCNGCTGTCTCAGGCTCGGCAAAGTAGGCGAGCTTGGGCGATGCCGGATCAAGCAGGTCGCGGCTGAACCTGAACTGCGANTGGTCGAGGCCGAGCATACCGAGCACTGTAGCGGCTATGTCCATCTGNGAGGCCGGCATGTCGAGNNTNCCATGCTGCTTCAGGGCACCGCCGGTNAGTATNAGCGGAATATGGTGTCGCTCGGCNATAGGCTCAAGGTTGCGCGGGTAGGCTCCGTAATGGTCGGGGACCAGAAGCACGAGAGTGCTGTCCCAGGCCGGTGACTGGCGGAGGTTTCTGATAAAGCTGCCTACCACGCTGTCGGTAAATGCAAAGGCATTGGCTGCCGGATCCTCGAGCTTTTTATAGGGTACCTCAAACGGCTCATGGCTGCTTGAGGTCTGGATTACTCGTAATTCGGGCTTGCCGGAGCGCTCTTTTTCGATGTCACCGGCTACACGTTGCAGCAGCACATCGTCATGTGCGCCCCATTTGCCGAGCCGTTGCGATACCGGGAAGTCCTTGTCGCGGATTATATTCTCAAAACCGCCGCTTACCAGCAGCGCGTTCATGTTGGTGAAATTTATGTCGCCGCCGTAATAATAATTCAGTCCGTAACCGGCCTTTTTCAGCTCAAGCGGCCATGAGGGCAGAAGCTCGATCTTGTCGACATACTTCATCACGCTTACAGGCGGTATTCCGGGATAGCCGTTGAGGATCGAGGGCAATGCCCGGTCGGTGCGGAAACTGTTGGCATACATGTTGGTAAACAACAGGCCGTCAGCGGCGATGGAGTCGAGGTTGATAGCTATTGCTTCGCCACCCAGCGACGGCATCAGGTGAGCCGAGAAGCTTTCGAGNATGATACATATCACNTCGGGCCGACGGGTTGTAAGCATCATTGCCGANTCGGGAACCTCNNCAGCCGACGAAGTGTAGGATATCTCAGGCATNAGGCGTGACATTGACGCCTCATCGAAGTAGCTGAATGAATCACCCCCGTCGGAAGTGTGTGTGGCCGAATACAGCAGNCTGAAAGCGGGGTTGATGGCCGCGTGGTTCAACCGCTGGTTTTGGCTAAAGTAGGCCGAACTCAGGTTCATGGTCGACACNGTAAAGCCGCCTCTTATCGGGATGAACAGCGCGGCGGTGAGTACAAGCATNACGCCTGCCGATACAAGCCGTTTATTACGCTTGCCGATTGCCTTGACGCGGCGGTGCATTACGCCGAAGCGGTAAGCCTGATANATNAGCACTGAGGNGATGGCCCATNTCACNGCGAGTCCGACACACTGCACTACCGACATGCCGCCTATCACGGCCGCCGGTGATGACAGAAAATAAAATACCGGGGTCATGTCAAGCTTAAATCCCCAGAACGAGTATAATCCTGCATCGAGGGTCATCACGAGCCCCAGGACAGCGGCAACGACAGTGAAGTAAATGCGCTCGGCCGTCCGCAGCCATGAGCCGGGGACAAGCGAAGCGACGAGCAACAGCAATCCCGGGACGGCGGTAAGGTAGCCTGCCACACTCATGTCCATGGGAAGACCGTGCCACACTGCTGACATCATATCGGCAAGGCCTGTGCCGGCATACAATTCGTGATGCAGCAGTACGAACGCAATTTTATAGACCACGCTTAAAAGCACGGTCACGACAAAACATGCGAGAAATTTTATGATGTAGCGCTGCATTATTTTCACAAATCTTTCCGACTATAATACAAAGATAATCATTTTTGCGCTAACAGCCACTGCTACAAGAGTTAAAAATGCTTTTCAGCGGACGGCAAACAGCTCCCTTTTTGTGACTCTATGACCTACAAAGTCAGTCAAGTCGATCGTTAAGGTTATTTTTAGACATCCTTTCTCTACGAGAGGGATGAAGTTTGATTTATAAGATTTTCTATCTGGTACGCAAAATAGACGTCGTGCAGCCCGAGGCCGATATTGTAGGAAAGTATACGTTCATCCTCTGATTCTCGTCCGGGAATCTCTCCAGAAAGGATTTTTCCAAGTTCTCCGAATTTTCTAAACTGATTGAAATATTTGAATCCTTTTACATGTCCTTCATCATCGGCAAACACCTTATCGAAAATGGTATCACAGTTCTGGAAGCCTCTAGTATGAACCGGCACAACTAATACGCCTGGTTTGAAAAGATTAACATCTTCGACAATGAGATTAGCAGCTTCAGTAATGCATGATACGATTACATCGGCATCCTTAATCAAGTCTTCAGTTGTATCTGCTATTTCCCAGGATATATCGGGTAAATGCTTAAATCTTTCGATAGTTTTTGGTGCATGATCTTTGTATGCTTTAAGACGAATCGTAAGTTTCTTTCCTCGATTCTGAGCGAGTAGGCAATTGAGTGTTGCGTTGCCCGTTACCCCAAGTCCGATAAATGAATATACTTTTGTGTTGTCCTTTTTCAAAGTTTCAATAGCAAGAGTAGCAACGGCACCGGTACGCATAGCTGTTATCCAATCGGCATTGAGAAGTGTTGTCATTTTACCCGTCAGAGTATTAAACATCATCATCTCACTATTTATCGCAGGATTCTGGCCCTTAACCCTAGTTACAATTTTACATCCGAATGTATGATATTCCTCCGGTAAGAGGCAAGGCATTGTATTTATGAAGTTGTATCCACTCGGATGTAGAGAAACTTTTGGCGGCAATTGACACCGGTCTTTTAAGAGAAAGGCTTCTTTTACCCATTTAACACATCTTTCAGGAGATATATGCAAGGATTCAATTTGATCATTCGTTATAATTCTCATACTATTCGAATTTTGTAACATAACCATTTTTAGATTTTAATATGCTCCTGAGCATATTTTAAATCATTCTCATCATCAATCTCATACCATTTTAAATGATTTGGCTTTAACACAAAGACAGGAATACGCTCAGTCTTAGCATTGAGTTTGAGATTTGGAGTTAATT
>WFLX010000252.1_pt1 | contig 10368 bp, 10 predicted proteins | sample 4967041 | NCBI WGS metagenome assembly WFLX01 (sample SAMN12857096, study PRJNA449069) | gut metagenome | isolation source: stool from male and female vole | host: Microtus ochrogaster | place: USA:Florida | collected 2017
TTCAGACTAAATATTTCCTTCGGGAAAAAGGAATTAAGTTTGTCACATCGACTAAGAATAGAGTAAAATGCTACACCCAAATAAATGGGGAAGTGGCTTTATGTCAAAAGAGAAACCAGCAGTTTAATTGGCATGGGGATTTTGTGTATCATCCTGTTTTAGAGAATGAACCATATGAAGAGGGGTGGGATGAATTTATTTTTGATGTCCGAGACGTTGAGGAAAAATACTATCTCTCCGAGAAGGTTAAAAACTATGTGCTTGCTCCAGGTACCAAAAATTTTAGAACTTCAACTGAAACTGACTTAGATGTAGCAAGGCCATTGCTTCAATCAATGCACAAGATGCATCGAGCCGGTGTGGATAATTACGTAACTCATAAAGGACGAATCAGAAAGCTAACACCTCGAGAGTGTTTGCGACTTATGGGTTTCAAAGATTCTTTCAATATTGTAGTCTCGGACACTTCAATGTATCAGCAAGCTGGAAACAGCATTGTTGTTGATGTCCTGATTGCCCTACTTAAACAACTTGATATCACTAATTACGGAGAACCAATTTAATGAAAATAGACGGCGTCAACTTCAATTTTGTAGACACATTCAATACACCAATTTTTGTTGCCGATAGCTTTGTGATTGGCGGCTCAAAATTAGGAACAGGGCATGGTGAAGCTAAATTATACATTGGCTCCAAGGCTGTAATGTATCCTTTTTTTGGAAAAGAGGGATTTGTTGTGAATTGCTTTCTTCTCAAATCCGATCTCATTTCTTATATGAACTCTATTCATGCTGAATATTTGCATCCTTCTCAGCCGTATAGGGATTNTGAGAATATGCCCAATCTATGGCATGAACGAATGAAAATGATTGAGGATCNTGNGGNGGTTATAGANNTCAAAGTTAAGGCACAAGACCAAATTGATGGTCCTCGCGGTTACGTTAATTCTAAAGATTTCGNTTACCAGCTTATTCGCGAGATTTCTTTACCTNTCGTTTCTTATATTTCCGTAATGCAGCTAACCGACCCCAAAGGTTCTACGGTATTTTACTGGAAACTTTTTGCAGACTTCGAGGCTNTATCAGACAAANAAGAAGCACTTGTATTTACTTATGGGAAGAAAGGCGATAAATCANAACCTCTGCCACAGCCTAAGGAAAGTTCACGAGATAAAGAAATTAGACGCGCCCGTCAAGGTCAAGGACTATATCGCGAAAAACTTTTATCTGAGTGCCCATTCTGCCCAATTACTATGATTAACGATGAAAGACTTCTTATAGCAAGTCATATCAAACCTTGGGCAGTCGCCACCGACTCTGAAAAGTTAGATCCTAAAAATGGGTTTATGTTATCTCCTCTTTACGATAAACTTTTTGACCGAGGCTTTATGACATTCACCGAGGATAGAAAAATTATGCTCTCAAACTGGATTTCGCCAGCCAATAAGAGACGTCTTGGAATTGTTGAAGGTCAGTTTATCCAAATGCTACCTCTTGATGAAGCACGACAGGCATACATGGAGTTCCACCGCTCATCGGTGTTTAAAGGTTAATCCCTTTGTTATAGGTGTAATTATTCTAAGACCTATTATGATCTTATGAGGGTGAATATTGGGGAGAAAATGGGGAGAGAGGAGGGGAATGTGGAAAAATCTGTGTATTTTTGCAGTTTAAATTACATTGCTTTCATGACCAAAGAAATCTATTTGGCCGGAGGGTGCTTCTGGGGCACCGCAAGGCTTTTTTCGCTTGTGCCGGGCGTGGTGTCGACTGTTGCCGGCTATGCCAACTCGTCAGTCGCCAACCCGACCTATAAGGAGGTGTGTACCGGCCTCACCCATGCCGCCGAGACTGTCAAGGTGACCTACAACCCCGATCTCGTAGGCCTTTCCGACCTGATTTATCTATATTTCCGCAGCATTGATCCTCTGTCGCTCAACCGTCAGGGTAATGATGTCGGCACCCAATACCGCACCGGCATCTATTACACCGACCCCGCGGATAAGGAGGTGGTCGACAGTATGCTCGCCACCTTACAGCGCCGCCATAAGGAGCCGATAGCCGTTGAGAGCGGATTGCTCGAAAACTTCTATCCCGCCGAGGAATATCATCAGGACTATCTTGTGAAAAATCCGGGCGGATATTGCCATGTCAATCCCGAGCTTTTTGAGGAGGCACGCAACATGAAGCCCCGCGAGGCCGCCCTCAATGCCGCCGAACTGCGTTCGCGCCTCACCCCGATGCAGTGGGAAGTGACCCAGAACGGCGCCACCGAGCCCCCGTTTCTCAACGAATATGACCATGAGTTCCGCAAGGGTATCTATGTCGACATCACCGACGGCACGCCCCTATTTCTCTCGTCGCGCAAATATAACTCGGGCTGCGGCTGGCCCGCTTTCACCCGCCCCGTCACTCCCGACATTGTCAGGGAGTTGACCGACACCTCCTATGGCCGTATCCGCACCGAAATCAGAGCCTCCCGCTCGGGCGCCCACCTGGGCCATGTGTTTCCCGACGGCCCTGCCGATGAGGGGGGATTGAGATATTGCATCAACTCCGCCGCCCTGCGCTTCATTCCCCTTGAGGAGATGGAAAAAGAGGGTTATGGCGAGTATATTCCCCTGATTGACAGATGAGCGGCTCGGCAGGCAGCGTGAGACATGTGGCCATCGCCACCGGCACCCGTGCCGACTGGGGTTTGCTGAGCCCTGTGGCGCGAGGTCTTGCGCAGCGCAACGACGTGAGAGTGAGCATTATTGCCACCAATATGCACCTCGACAGCCGTTTCGGCAACACAATCACCGAGATTGAGAACGACGGTTTTAATGTGGCCGAAAAAGTGGCCATTATCGACAGCTCGGCTGAGGATTCCCCCCTTGAGCGGGCCAAGGCCACCGGGCGAGCCACGATAGGGTTTGCCGAAGCGTTGGCGCGACTGAAGCCCGACATGCTGGTAATATTGGGCGACCGGTTTGAAATGCTCGGNGCCGCNACCGCGGCCCAGATGATGAGGGTGCCGATAGTGCATATCTCGGGGGGCGAGATAACCCGCGGAGCCATTGACGACTCGCTGCGCCACGCCATTACCAAGCTTGCCGCCCTCCACCTCACCGCTACCGAGACCTATCGCCGGAGGGTTATCAACATGGGCGAGCCTGAAAACCTGGTTATCAACACCGGCGCCATCGGGGTTGACAATCTGATGAGGATAGAGCCGCTATCTCCCCGCGAGCTCGAAGAGCAGCTCGGCATAAAGATTGACCGCAACACCCTGCTTGTGACCTACCACCCCGTGACTTTGAGCCAAAACGACCTTGCGGCTGCGGTGGGCGAGCTGCTCAGAGCGCTCGACCGCTTCCCCTCCTCGACCGTGATTTTCACTTATCCCAACAACGACGCCGGGGCCGAGACCATCATACCGCTCATCAGGCAATATGCCGCTTCTCATCCGGGAAGGGTGGCGCTTGTGGCNTCGCTCGGCAGGGTNAGATACCTCTCGGCGCTCAAAGCTGTGGGCGCAGTGGTGGGCAACAGTTCGAGCGGCATAGTCGAAGTGCCCTCGGCCCATATCCCCACCGTCAATATCGGCAACCGGCAGGAGGGACGTCTCGCCTCGCGCTCGGTGATCAACTGCGGCGAGTCGGCCGATGAAATTTCAGCCGCCATAGCCGAAGCGCTGTCTGAGGAGGGTCGCCGCCGCGCAGAGACCTCTCCCAACCCCTACCACAGCGCCGACACCCTCGCCAAGATGGCTGACGCAATTGCCGCGACGCCGCTGTCGATGCTCTCAGTTAAACATTTCACCGACCCTTTTCCCCTCGATAACCCATGAACACCGCTCCACATATAATCAACCTCTCCTCACCTGTGTCGAAGGCGCTGGCCATGCTCAACGATCTGTCGGGCAAGGCTATGACCCTTTTTGCCGTTGATGACGAAGGGAAGCTTCAGGGCTCGCTCACCGACGGTGACATTCGCCGCGGATTGCTGAGAGGCGTCACTGTCGACTCACCCGTGAGCGAGCTTATCCACCGGGCCTGTCATTCGCTTCCCGCCGGCAATATCGACCTGAAACTGCTCAAGGAATACCGCCTCTCGCGCTTGCGGCTCATTCCGCTCGTCGACGCGGAGATGAGAATAGTCGACATACTCGACACCAACCACACCACCACCCTGCTCCCCATCTCGGCCCTGCTCATGGCCGGCGGAAAAGGTGAGCGGTTGCGCCCCCTCACCCTCACCGTTCCCAAGCCGTTGCTCGACATCGACGGCAAAGCCATCATAGACTATAACGTCGAGGCGCTCGCCCGCGCCGGCATACGGCATATATGCGTGGCTACCAACTATATGGCCGATAAAATCGAANCCCACTTCAAGGAGCATCCCGTCAGCGGCGTGGAGATAGAATGTGTGAGAGAACCTGAATTTCTCGGCACCATCGGCGCCGCCTCGCTCTATGAGCACACTCCCGCCGACGGCGACACCCTGGTGATGAACTCCGACCTGTTGACCACCGTGTCGTTTGAGGAGATGTATCTCCACCATCGCGCCGAGCAAGCCGACATAACCATCGCCGCTATCCCCTATAACGTAGCGGTGCCCTATGCCATTCTCACCACCGACGCCAACGGCATGGTGACCGCGCTCAAGGAGAAACCCTCCTACTCCTACTATGCCAACGCGGGTATCTATATCATTTCCAACCGGTTGCTCAACGCCTTGCCCAAAGGGGAGCGCACCGACGCCACCGACCTCATCGAGCAGACCATAGCCGACGGCGGCAGGGTGAGCTACTTCCCCCTCTCGGGAGTGTGGATCGACATAGGCTCTCCCGCCGACTTCGCCCATGCCCGAGAACTGATGCGTCAGCACCGCCTCATGGGGGAGTCGTGAGAACTCCCGGCCCCGTTCAGGCGTTATTTAAGAAAAGCTAAAATTCAAGACTACGAAAAAATCATGGCTGATTCCAATTTCATAGATTATGTAAAGATACTTTGCCGCAGCGGCAAGGGTGGCGCCGGTTCGCGCCATTTTCATCGTGCCAAATATGTGCCCAAAGGTGGCCCCGACGGAGGCGACGGAGGGCGCGGCGGCCATATAATATTGCGTGGCAACTCCAACATGTGGACCCTCCTGCCCCTCAAATACCGTCGTCACATCTTTGCCGGCAACGGTCAGAGCGGTGGCGCCGGCCGCAGCTTCGGCAAGGATGGTGAGGATGTGATTGTAGATGTGCCGTGCGGCACCGTGGTGTTTGACGCCGAGACCGGCGAATTTCTCTGCGAGATAACCTACGACGGCGAGGAGGTGAAACTCCTCAAGGGTGGTCGCGGCGGTCTGGGCAACTGGCATTTCCGCACCTCCACCAACCAGGCTCCCCGCTATGCCCAGCCGGGCGAACCGGCTATCGAGAGGTCGGTGATACTCGAGCTTAAGCTTCTGGCCGATGTGGGNCTTGTGGGNCTTCCCAATGCCGGTAAATCCACTCTGCTGTCGTCGCTGTCGGCAGCCCGCCCCAAGATTGCCGACTATCCTTTCACCACCATGGAGCCTCAGCTCGGCATCGTGTCCTATCGCGACAACCGCTCGTTTGTGATGGCCGACATTCCCGGCATCATCGAGGGCGCAAGCGAAGGCAAGGGGCTTGGCCTCAGGTTCCTGCGTCACATAGAGCGCAACGCTGTGCTGCTCTTCTGTGTGCCCGCCGACGCCACCGACATTGCCGCCGAATATCAGCTGCTGCTCAACGAGCTCAACCGCTTTAACCCCGAGCTCAACGACAAGGCGCGCATACTCGCCATAACCAAGAGCGACATGCTCGACGATGAGCTCATGGCCGAAATCGCCGCCACGCTCCCTGAAGATGTGCCTCATGTGTTTATCTCGGCAGTGACCGGCTACGGACTCACCGAGCTTAAGGATATACTCTGGGGCGCGGTAAACGACGAGGCCAACCGCATCGCTACTCCCGCCATTACCCACCGCCCTCTCGACGGTCACCACCGCGTGAGGGAGGAGGATGAATTTATATTCGAGAACGCCGAGCCCGCGGGTGACGACGAGCAGGATTATTATGAGGATGAGGGTGATGATTGGGATGACTCTTATCTCGACGGAGTGATCGATTCGCCCGATCCCGACAACCTGCCCCCCGACAGCGAGGTCAATCCCGGCGAGGAGGAAAAAGATTTCGACGATTTGGACTTTGAGTTTGGTGCCGATGACATTGACCCCGACAAATTGCCCGACAATTGATCTTGATCTTCCCGGCTGTGTAGCCTTTTCGACCTTGCGCGGAGAGTGTGACCCGGCCGATCCATATTCTTCGCTCAACGCATGTTTTTATGTCGGCGACGACCCGAGCCATGTTGCCCGCTCACAGGAGATTGTGGCGGCAAAGGCGGGAGTTGCTCCGCGCCGGCTCATCATTCCCCGTCAGACCCACAGCGCCAACGTTGTGGTTGTGGCGGGGGATTGTGTGCCTGACCTCGAGGGTGTCGACGGCATGGTGACCGATCGGGATGACATAGCCCTCTGTATCAACACGGCCGATTGTGTGCCGGTGGTGATGAGCGACCCCGGGAGGGGAGTCATAGCGGCTGTTCATTCAGGCTGGCGCGGCACGGTGGCCGGCATCTCGCTCCGGGCCGTCGAGCTGATGCAATCGCTCGGTTCGCGCCCCGAGGATATNCATGTGGCGATGGGNCCCTGCATCTGTAAGGATTGTTTTGAGGTGGGTGAGGAGGTTGCCGACCGTTTCCGCGAGGTGATACCCCCTGCGGAGATAGAGCGGGTGGTGATCAGTGAGCCGGGCCGCAAACCTCATGTCGACCTCCCGGCAGCTGTCGCCATTATGCTGCGACATCATGGCGTGGAGCATATTGCGTTGTCCCCTGTGTGCTCGATGTGTAACCCCGACAAACTCTTTTCGGCGCGACGGCTCGGCATTTCGTCGGGGCGCACGCTCACTGTGGTCACACGGGCAGATCGCGGCGCTCAAAAGCGTCGATAAAGCTCCCGGGGGTGGAGTTGTAGATATTCACGCCCCGGCTGTCGGCATAATCTCTTATCTCCCAATAGCTTCTGAAAGCCACCGCAAAGCTCTCGACTACCTGGTGGAGACGCACGTTGCGGTAGACCGTGGCGCCACGGTCGAGCTCGGCCTTGTTGTCCTTATAGAAATGGGGCTGAATCGAGATTACCTCGTTGCGGTCGTTCACAGCCAAGGTCTGCATCCACGAATGGTCGGCGCCCGCGATATATATATCCTTATAACCGAGCCATGTGGCTATCATTATCGAAGGTATGAGCACATTGCGCGGGCGGGGCATACCGAGCCCTGAGGCAAAGGCTTTGTGTTTGAGCCAACGGGCACCCTCTATCCCCACGAAGTTAAATTCGCTCACCTCCACCGCCTTGCGGATCCATCCAGGCAGGGTTTTGCGGCATCCGCGGGGCACAAACAGAGTCATCTCCCAGTCAACCGACGCGAGATTTTTGTGGAGCTTGGTCACATTTTCGTCGCCCGAGTCGGAAAAAAAGTGGGGGTCGGCCATGACATACCATCGCGGTCTCAGCTGAAAAAACTCGGGGGTATTGGCGGCGAAGTTCACGGCCATAAGGTCGGGCTTGTCGGAAGTGCACCCCACCAGACGGTCGATGGTCTGACGCAGCGAAGGCCCGTTGCCCATCACTATCACCTCTTTATCATTCCTCCCTGAGGGGGCGGGAAACTTGGCGGGGCGTGACTGGAGGGCGAGCTTCACTACCGANACGGCCGATTGGGCGGCGGTGGTNAGAGCCTGTTTGAATTTATCGGTTAAAGACATCGGGGAGTAATGTTTTTTGGAAAATTGGCAGTGCGAAATTAGTCATTTCCCCGTTCTCATGCAAATTGGTTTGGAAGATATGGTGCTATTAACTAACTTTGCACCGAATTTTGCCATGTTAAATACCAACCTTTCCGGCCATATATCCGACAATAACCGGGAGGTGATCAGCTCCTCGGCTCACGATCTCTCCCCCCGGCCTCTGCATATTGATGTGGGGGCTGTGATAAAGGAGCGTCTTGGCCCGAAGGCCAGGTTTATTCCCCGCTTTCTGGTCAATGGACTGGCGAAATTTATCTGTCAGGACCGGCTCAACGGCCTCCTCGACTATGCCGGCGACAAGAAAGATGCCCGGTTTTGCCGCGCCGTGCTTGAATATCTCGGTGTGGATTGCACTATCGTCAACTCCTCGCTGCTCCCTTCCCCCTCTGACAAGCGAGTGGTGTTTGTGTGCAATCATCCGCTCGGCGCCCTCGACGGCATGATTATCATCGACCGGCTGACCGAAATCTATGGCCCCGGGCTGAAATTTGTGGTCAACGACCTCCTCAATGCCGTCACTCCGCTCAATGGTGTATTTCTGCCGGTCAACAAACACGGGCGTCAGCACCGCGAGTCGGTTGCCGCCGTCGACCGCGCTTTTGAGGGTAACGAGCCGGTGGTGGTCTTTCCTGCCGGATTGGTGAGCCGCCGTTCACCCGAAGGTGTGATTGCCGACCCTCAGTGGCATAAGATGTTTGTCACCAAAGCTATAGCCACTCGCCGCGATGTGGTGCCTCTCTATTTCGACGGAAGCAACTCCTCGTTTTTCTATAACTTCGCCTTGTGGCGCAAGCGTCTCGGCATAGGCTTCAACCTCGAGATGACCCGCCTGCCCGCCGAGATATTCCGCTGTGAGGGGAGGAAATTCTCAATCGACGTGCGCCCGCGGGTGTCGTGGCAGAAACTCGCCTCATTTTCCAATCCTGTCGAGGCGGCCAACTATGTGCGCTCGATAGTCTATTCGTCATCTCTCCGGTCATAACGTCCTAAAAGTCAAACCCATTCCTATCATCAGAATATGCAGCTCCAGCCTATCATTCCCCCGGTAGAACTCAGTGAAATCGAAGCGGAACTCACGCCCGACCGACTGTTGCGCCACACCAACAAGAGCCATAATCTTATCTATGTGGTGGATGCCTACAATGCGCCCAACGTGATGCGTGAGGTGGGTCGGTTGAGGGAAGAAGCTTTCCGTGCCGCCGGCGGTGGCACCGGCAAGGAGTGTGACATTGATGAGTTTGACCTCATGACCCCTCCCTGCCGTCAGCTCATAGTGTGGGATCCGGAGCTTAAGAAAATTCTTGGCGGCTACCGCTTTATCATCGGCAAGGATATAAAGATCAATCCCGACGGCTCGCCGCGCATCGCCACCTCCCACATGTTCAGGTTCTCGCCCGAGTTTCTGGAGAAATATCTCCCCTATACCATCGAGCTCGGCCGATCGTTTGTGAGACTCGACTATCAGTCGTCGAAGGCCGGCGCCAAAGCCCTCTATGCCCTCGACAATCTGTGGGACGGCCTCGGCGCGCTCACCGTGGTATATCCCGAAATTCGCTATCTGTTTGGCAAGGTCACCATGTATCCCGACTACATCCGGGAGTGCCGTGACATGATTCTGGCGTTTCTCAACATCTATTTCCACGACAAGGAGGGACTTGTTACCCCGATCCACCCCCTTGCCACCAACGCCGATTCTCCCGAGGTGAGAGCGATATTCAAGGGCGACGATTTCAAACATGACTATGTGGTGCTCAACGCGAGGGTGCGCGCCTGCGGCCTCAACATCCCGCCCCTTGTCAACGCCTATATGAGCCTGTCGCCCACCATGAAAGTGTTTGGCACCGCCATCAACGACACCTTCGGCGACGTCGAGGAAACCGGCATCTTCCTCACCATCTCCGACATCTTCGAGGAAAAGAAACGCCGCCACATCGCCACCTACCGCGAGTAATCCCCATCCCCGCTCCACATCCTTCATCCCCCTGCTGAATGGTTGTGGGGCGAAAATTTTAGGAAAATAATAGGGGAGAGGTGGGTGGATGTTGGAATAATAATCGTAACTTTGTACCCTGAATTTTCGGCTTTGGCCGGATTAACCGATTTTTAATAACTTTTCCTTCTCACGTTTCTACATTTTTATGGAAAATTCACTTTTTTGGATAGTGCCGTGCTCATCGGTATTGGCGCTGCTCCTTGCATGGTACTTCTACCGTGGCATGATGAAAGAGAGTGAGGGCACGGAACTTATGGCAAAGATCGCCTCTCATGTGAGACGCGGCGCTATGTCATATCTCAAACAACAATACAAGATCGTAGGTATTGTGTTTGTGGTGCTTGCCTTGATTTTCGCAGTAATGGCCTATGGCTTCCAACTTCAGTGAACTTCCTTACAGATAACCTTTATAATTGTTTCCTCATTGTCCTCATCCAGAGGACCTGTGATCACAGCTTTCGCCTTATCAAAAACTCCGGCCGCGGCAAATGCACGAAGTTGATGT
>WFLX010050074.1_pt1 | contig 10368 bp, 5 predicted proteins | sample 4967041 | NCBI WGS metagenome assembly WFLX01 (sample SAMN12857096, study PRJNA449069) | gut metagenome | isolation source: stool from male and female vole | host: Microtus ochrogaster | place: USA:Florida | collected 2017
CCGTGGTATTTGATGAGCCAAACGTCTGCTGTCACTCCTTTTTCCGCGACGTGTTCCGTGTTGAGGGGTATGCTGCCTGTGCCTTTCAGATGGCTGAAAATGTAGTCGGCACCGGCATCGGCATATAGGTTTGCCGATGTGCTGGAAGCACCGGGCAGTGTCCATTGTCCTCTCCATGGCATTTCGGGCAGCAGGCGCGGCTTGGCGGAGTGGCGCGTTGCTTCGTGTATGGCCGTACATAGATTATGATAACGGCGTTCCACCGTCAGGAATATGCTGTCAGCCATCTCGCCTTTGCCGAACAGACGTCCGAAAAAACGGAGCCATTCGGCACGTGCCAACGGTGTAGTCTCCATATAATCGGCGCACCAGATAATGGGGATGCCGAGCGATTCAACGCGTTTCAGCCCTCCGTTATTCTCGAACAGACTGGGCATGAGCGCTTCAGGCATGAGGTTCATCACCTGTTCCAGATTCGGGTCCATGCTGTTGCCCAAATTGGTAATGCGGCCTTTGCTGATGTTATCGTTGATATAATCGAGGTGGCAGAACTGGAGATCGCACATGCCGCCGATGGCTTCGTCGGCTTCCAACTCGTGGAGCATGGCACAATATACGGTGCTGAACATGCCAACCTTCTGTAGTGGCACAGGGATGGCCACTGCTTGTGTGCAGGGCTGTGCCTTGTCTCGGCTGAAGAGGCAGTAGCGAGCGATTGTCTGTGTGGTGTCCCATGGGTTGCGTAGAGTTACCTCCGTTCGGTCTGTATAATCAACGATGACCAAATGGCGGGCGTATCGAAGTTGGAGTGTATCGCCTTGTTCGCCATTGTTGCAAGACTTGTTGCCATGGCAAGCAGCAAGCAGCATGAGTGGTATGAGGAGTAGAAGTGTTCTTGTCATTTGTCTTCAAAATATATGCGTTTGACGCGAGGAGCAATGCCTGTCAGTATTTCGTAAGGTATGGTGCCGATGCTTTCTGCCATCAGCGACGGTGATAGTTCGCTTCCGAAGATGGTTGCCATATCGCCTTCCTCGCAGTCGATGTCCGTCACGTCAATCATGCAGACGTCCATGCAGATGTTGCCGACGTAGTCCGCTTTCTGTCCATTCACTAAACAGAAGCCGTGGCGGTTTCCCAATTGGCGGTTTAGACCGTCGGCATAACCGATGGGTAAGCTGGCAATGCGACTGTTGCGGTGGAGTATGGTGCGGCGGCTGTAGCCTACGCTTTCGCCTGCCGGCACGTCATGAATTTGCAGTATGGTGGTGCGCAAAGTGCTGACGTTGTGGATGAGTGCATTGTTGCGGCTGTTAATTCCGTATAGGCCGAGTCCCAGCCTAACCATTTCAAGATGGTATTGGGGGAAATGTTCTATGCCGGCGCTGTTGCAGATGTGGCGCAGGATTTTGTGTGGGAAGGCTTCCTGGAGTGCTTTGCTTCCGGCCAGAAAGAGCGTGTATTGATGTTCGGAGAAAGCATCGAAGCAGTCTGCATCGCTACCCACGAAATGAGAGAAGACCGAACGCGGAATGAGTGCTGTTTGGCGGCGGAGCCGGTCTATGAGTTGCGGCATGTCCTTTGTGGGATTGAAACCCATTCTGTGCATGCCGGTGTCCAGCTTGATGTGGATAGGGAAATTCGTAATGCCTTCGCGTTCGGCGGCATGAATGAGAGCATCGAGCAGACGGAAGCTATAGACTTCAGGCTCCAGACGATGCCGGAAGAGTGCAGCAAAGCAACTCATTTCGGGGTTCATGACCATGATGTTGGCTGTGATACCCTTCTCGCGCAGTGTGACGCCCTCGTCAGCTACAGCCACTGCCAGATAATCCACATTGTGTTCCTGAAGCGTTTTTGCCACCTCCACAGCCCCTGTTCCGTATGCGTCCGCCTTGACCATACATACCATCTTTGTCTCTGTCTTCAGGAATTGACGGTAGTAGTTGAGGTTCTGCACAATGGCGCTCAGGTTGACCTCTAAGATGGTTTCGTGTACCCTTTTCTCCAGCTGGTCGATGATGCGCTCGAAGTGGAACGAACGTGCACCTTTTATCAGGATGAGTTGACGCTCCAGCGTTGTCAGGCAGCCCGATTCGAGTAGCCGGTCGGTGGTGGCGAAGAAATTGCATTTTACAGCTTGCCCTTCGAAACAATCCGCATGGGCGGAAAATACTTCTCCCACTGCTATCAGGCGGTTGATACCGCACTGTGCGAGCATTTCCGACAAGTGTGAATAGAACATGCGGGGTGGTACGCCGATCTGTTGAATGTCGCTTAAGATGAGTGTACGCTGCCTGCCTTCCTTTTCCGGGCGGCGATTCATGAAGTCGAGAGCAATGTCCAGTCCGCGCAGGTCGCTGTTGTAGGCATCGTTGATGAGCGTGCAGTCGTTCTGTCCGGCTTTCACTTCCAGCCGCATCGCCACAGGTTCAAGGCACTGGAGGCGTGCTTCTGTGACATCGGGGGAGAGTCCCATTTTGTGGCAGAACATGCGGCATAGGGCTTTGTTGTCCTCTGTGGCATTGCTGGTGGTGGGGCAGGGGATGCATTTTGCTTTGATGCCCGACTGTTGTATGTATTTCTCCACAATCTCGTCGCCGGCAGGATAGAAGAGCGTATCAACGTCTGCGAAGAGTTTCATCTTCTCTGCACACTTCTGCTCCATGCTTTGGAAGTTTTCCTGATGTGCGCTGCCCAGGCCGGTGAAAATGCCTATTGTGGGCCGGATGATGCGCTGAAGGGCTTGCATTTCACCAGGTTCGGATATAGCAGCCTCGAAGATGCCAACCTGACTCTGTTCCCATAGTTCCCATACGGACAACGGCACCCCGATTTGCGAATTGTAGCTGCGTGGGCAGCGCGTTACGGTAAAGTCAGGAGAGAGCAACTGGTAGAGCCACTCTTTGACAGTTGTCTTGCCGTTGCTTCCCGTAATGGCGACGATGGGAATGTCAAAGGCAGACCTATGGTAGGCAGCCAGTTCCTGCAAGGCAGCTCGGGTGTCTTGTACTATCAGGAAAGTGGCATCGGGGAAGTCCTCTGCTGTGCATTCGTTGACAACAAAGGCGCGAACACCGCGCCGATAGAGGTCGGGGATGTAGCGATGACCGTCGCCGCGGCTGGTGCGTATGGCAAAGAAAAGCGTCGATTCGGGGAAACAAAGGCTGCGGCTGTCAGTCAGCAGCCAGTCTATCGACCGCTCATTTGTGTTTGTTCGCCGGGCCTCTAAGATGGTGGCTATGTCTTGTATGTTGTACATGCTCTGTTGTCGGTGGTTGGTATTTAGAAGTCATCGGATTATCTGGCCTGTACTATTATCCGAAGTGGCTGATTACATAATAGGTTATGCTTCGTGATGAGAGGAATAAATGAATGACTTCAATCTCAAGATAACGCGTGGATAGTGAATAGTTGTGTCGTAAATGTCTGCTGTCTTTTGTGGTTGAGGCTTTCAGACGGAGCGGGGAACCTGCCATGTTTCTTGCAGTTTCTGTCCCTTTTCTTTCACCTCTTTCAGGAACTTCGCGTATGCTTCCGAGCCAGCATCCTGCGGATTGTGGAGCAAGGCGCGTCGTATGGGGGCGTATTGTTCTAAGTATTGTTGCATCGGCNGGCTCATGGCACTTTCNTTCAGGCGCTGCCAGATGTAGTCGATGGCCGTGGGTGAGGGGTGAATCATGTCATCGGCATAGAAGCGGTAATCACGCAGTTCGTCCATCACAATCTCGTAGGCAGGAAAATAGCCGACCTTTTCCGGGCGTAGGCGGCAAAGTCTGTCAACGGTGAGNAGCAACGTGGCTTTTGCCACNTGACTGCCATGGAATCCGTATTTCGCATAGCGATAGGGGCTTACNGTAAAAACGACTCGAAGTTGCGGACATTCTGTTTCCAACCTGTCCACCATGTGTGTCAGCACCTCTGTGCAGCGTTCTAACTCCAGACGGACTTCTTTGAACACACCACCCGGCATTTTGTGGCAGTTCATGACGGTCATGTCATTTTCTTTCAGCCGATAGCAGACATTCGTGCCAAGGGTGATGAAGAGTACATCCGCCTGACGCAACGCTTGCCCCAAAAGAGCGTAAGACTCTGCTACCTTCTGCCTGCACTCAGGCTCGTTGTCAGCCGCTATCAGTGTTCCTGCCCACCAGCACTTCCATCCGCCATTCGCTTTGAAAACGGGCAAGGAAGGGTTCGGCGTCAGTGCTTGCTCCACTTGTGTGGCAATGCTTTCCGGGTTATATGTCACACCGAGCGGGTTACAGAGCGCATGCAGCCCATAACTCCGGAATCGTTCGCCCATGCTTTGGGCAAAGCACGAACCAAGCAGCACGAACTTGTCATGTGCTTGTATGGGCACATCCCATTTGGGCACATCAACGATGGTGCGGAAAAGCGTATCCTCTGCCTTCATTTCTTGTTTAACACGAAAAATCTCATGCAAATGTACACAAAACTCCGTTAAAATGCTTAACTTTGCAAAATAAAAAGAACGAAAAGCGTGAAAAAAGATTCTCAACTGCTGCTGCCGAAGATACAACTGCCGGCCAACCTTCGTGCCTTGCCCGTCGAATCGTTGCCACAGGTGTGTAGTGAGTTGCGGCAGACGATAATACTTGAGCTTGCCAACAATCCCGGCCATTTTGCCAGTGCTTTGGGTGTTGTTGAACTCACCGTTGCCCTGCATTATGTCTTCAACACGCCCTATGACCGTATTGTGTGGGATGTAGGCCATCAGGCTGCCGGCCATAAGATTCTGACCGGGCGTCGCGATACATTCTCTACTTATCGCCATTTGGGAGGGCTGCGTCCCTTCCCATCTCCGGAGGAAAGCGAATATGACACCTTTGCGTGCGGTCATGCGTCGAACAGCATTTCAGCGGCCCTCGGCATGGCAGTAGCAGCGGTCAGAAAGAACGAGAATGAGCGCAAGGTGGTAGCGGTGATAGGTGATGGCAGCATGAGCGGCGGCCTTGCCTTCGAAGGGCTGAACAACGTGAGCAGCACCCCGAATGACCTTCTCATCATTCTCAACGATAACAATATGAGCATAGACCACAGCGTAGGCGGCATGAAGCATTATCTGCATCAGCTGCATACCAGTTCGTTCTATAACGACTTGCGTTACAGTTTTTCGCAGAGACTTGTCAAGTGGAACATGCTCAGCGAGCGTCGCCGCCTTCGGCTACTGCGTTTCAACAATTCCGTCAAATCCCTGCTCAACGGGCAGCAGAATGTTTTCGAGGGCATGAACATACGTTATTTCGGCCCGTACAACGGTCATGATGTCATCGGAATAGTACATACGCTCCGCCGGTTGAAGGATATGAAGGGACCCAAACTGCTGCATCTGCACAGCATAAAAGGCAAGGGCTTCTCCGCCGCAGAGGCCAACCCTACGGTTTATCATGCGCCCGGTAAATATGACCCTCAAACCGGTGAGCGAATAGAATTGGAAGGAAAGGGATTGCCTCCCAAGTATCAGGACGTGTTCGGCGAGACGTTGCTTGAACTGGCACGCCAAAACAGACAGATTGTAGGCATCACTCCTGCCATGGCAAGTGGTTGTGGCATGACTGCCATGATGAAGGAAATGCCCGACCGCACATTCGATGTTGGCATAGCCGAGGGACATGCGGTCACCTTTTCGGGCGGTCTGGCCAAGGAGGGACTTATCCCCTTCTGCAACATCTACTCCAGTTTTGCACAGCGTGCCTACGACAATATCATCCACGACGTGGCCATGCTACGCCTGCCTGTCGTGCTTTGCTTCGACCGTGCCGGATTAGTAGGAGAGGACGGCGCCACGCACCATGGCGCCTTCGACATGTCGGCTCTCCGTCCTATTCCGAATCTGACGCTTGCTTCGCCCATGGACGAACACGAACTGCGCAAGTTGATGTACACTGCGCAGTTGCCCAATCAGGGCACATTCGTCATTCGCTATCCACGCGGTCGTGGCGTATGTGCAGACTGGCGTTGTCCGCTTGTCTCCGTGCCTGTGGGTAAAGGCCGCAAGCTTTCCGATGGCCACGAGGTGGCCGTTCTCAGCCTCGGCCCAATAGGCAATGTGGTTAAGTCCGTAGTGGAGCAGTTGCACATGGAAGGCGTAGAGATTGCACATTACGACATGCGTTTTCTCAAGCCCATTGATGAGGACATTTTGCGCCATGTGGGTGCCACATGCCGTCGCATCGTGACAGTGGAGGACGGAACCAGAACCGGCGGTCTCGGTTCCGCTGTCATCGAGTTTATGGCAGACCACTGCCTGCATCCGGAGGTCAGACGTCTTGGATTGCCCGACCGTTTCGTTGAACACGGCACACCCGAAGAACTCTATCATCTGGTAGGGCTTGATGCCGAATCAATAAAGAAAGCGCTGCTATGAAAATCGTTATTGCCGGAGCCGGAGCCGTCGGCTCATATCTTGCAGCCCTGCTCGCCCGCGAAAATCAGGACATTATCCTTATCGATGAAAACCCAGAGAAGACTGCCCGACTGATAAGTTCCGGCGACCTTGACCTCATGACGCTCAATGTGAAGCCGAACTCCATTAGCGGTCTGAAGGAAGGCGGCGTGCCTCATTGCGACCTGTTTATCGCCGTCACTCCGGAGGAGACGCGCAACATCACTTGCTGTATGATTGCCCGCACGCTCGGCGCTCGCAAGACCATAGCGCGTGTGGATACGGCAGAATATACGCTGCCACATTATCGCGAGCTCTTTCAGAAGATGGGCGTTGACTCCATTATCTATCCGGAAGGATTGGCGGCGCGCGAGATACTGGATGGCATAAAGCGCTCTTGGGTGCGCCAGTATTGGGAAGTGGCCGGCGGCGCACTTGTCATGCTCGGCATCAAGCTACGCGACAAGGCGCGCATCACGGGCATTGCTCTTCGCGACCTTTGCAGTGGCGATACGCCCTACCGTATCGTTGTTATCAAGCGCTGTGAGGACACCATCATCCCTACGGGTAACGATGAACTGCGCGTGGGTGATATTGCCTATTTCATGACCACAAAACGCAACATACAGCTCATTCGCGAACTTGTCGGGAAAGAGGATTATGCCGATGTACGCAATGTTATGATTATGGGTGGCGGTCGTACATCGGTGCATGTAGTGGAGGGAAAGCCCGACTTCTACAATGTAAAGATTATCGAACAGAGCGAAGAGCGCTGCTATCGACTGAACGAAATCCTTGAGGACAGCGATGTGCGTATCATTCAGGGCAACGGTCGCGACACGACCCTCCTCATGGACGAAGGACTTGCCGACATGCACGCTTTCTGCGCCCTCACGCCTGAGACAGAGGCAAACATCCTTGCTTGTCTGGCGGCTAAACGTATGGGAGCCGTAAAGACTGTTGCCATGGTAGAGAACATGGACTATGTCTCTTTGGCAGAAAAACTGGACATAGGCACCATCATCAACAAGAAGATGATAGCTGCCAGCCGCATCTATCAGATGATGCTCGACACAGATGCACAGAACGTCAAGTGCCTCACCATTGCCAGTGCTGATGTGGCGGAGATTGTGGTGGAAGAAGGAAGCCCCATCAGTGGCAAGCCCGTCAAGGACCTCCGTCTGCCGAATGGCGTCACACTTGGCGGCTTTGTACGCGGCGAGGTGGGCGGACTTATTTACGGTAACACCATGCTACAGGCTGGCGACCGTGTGGTGGTGTTCTGCAAAAGCGGTTTAATAAAAAAGATGGACCGTTACTTCAGCCGCGCCACAGGCAGTTTCCTCTCGCGAATGATGTCATAGCGGACATCTGACGGTTTATGGGGCAGAGCCTCACAACGCGTTGCGTGGAACTTCACAACGTGCTGCGCAAAGTCACACGGCATGCCGTGCAGAGCATCGCAACGTGTTGCAGAAGGTCTTGTCGCATGCCATGCCGCAGCCGTGGAGCACAGTTCAATGTCTCCTGTAGCGCAGTGTTGTTAATTATCAGAAATTTTGCAATATGTGCTGACTCAAGTCGCAGTCGCAGTCGGAACGATGTCTCCGGTTAGTGATGCCGTTCTTCCTCTTTTTGCCGAGGGTGATGGATGTGGCTGATTAGAATTGGAAATAGATGAAAGGCTGCATTTCCGCACTGACGAACTGGTAGATGATGACAATGCCGAAAACACATTCCGCACCGATGAGCCACAATGGCTGCGATGCGAAGCAGAGGCGGAGGCGGCGTTTCCAGTCGGCGGGCAGCCAATGAATAGCCATGCCTATCACGAAGAGCAGGAACACGCTGCTGTAGGCTTCAACGATAGCCCATTCGTTGCCCGCCCAGCGACTGCCAATCCGTTCCACCATTTGCGAGGCCGTTTCCCACGCTTGCCGGTTGGCCGACACTGGGTCGAGATTGCTGCCGGAACGGAAAAAAAGGCGCGTGAAACTGATGAAAGTGAAAGTGACCAGAATGGCCCATGCATGGCCTAACGTCTTCGTAAACCGGTGTTCCGCCTTGATAGTACGAATCCATGCGCTCACGGCGATGAAGCCCACAAAGACTGACAGCAGGCGCCACAGCGGTGACGGCCAAAGGANNGTGACCGTACAGAGGCATGCGCCAATGGCCGATGTGGCCAAGGCTCGCCGGAGGGACGATGTGTCGCGCCAGAATTTATACACGATGATGCCAAGGCCATTCAATCCGCCCCATATGAGGAAGTTCATGCTCGCACCGTGCCACAAGCCACCCAGCAGCATGGTGATGATGCTGTTGAGGTTGGCGTAAATCTTCTTGCGGCGGTTGGGGCATAGCCATGCGGTAGCCGTTACGGCCGCGGCTAACAGCATTAAGGCGACAGCCACCCACATGCTGCCGCTCAAGATAAGCGCAGAGAGCGTAAGAGTGACCGTCCAAAAATAGGTGCCGAAGGTGATTTCCCGGTTGCCGCCAAGCGGGATGTAGAGGTAAGTTTGCAGCCAGCGGCTAAGGCTGATGTGCCATCGCTTCCAGAAGTTCTGACAGTTGGGCGCCTTGTAAGGCGAGTTGAAGTTACTGGGTAAGTAGAAGCCCATCATGAGCGACAGGCCGATGGCGATGTCTGTATAGCCCGAGAAGTCGGCATAGACCTGGAGCGAATAGACAAAGAGCGCTGCCGTGTTCTCAAAGCCGGTGAAGAGCAGAGGATTGGCAAAGACGCGGTCAACGAAGTTGAGCGCCAGATAGTCGCTCAAGATAATCTTCTTTGCAAGACCTCCGAGTATCATGAAGACAGCGATGCCGAACATGCGGCGGCTGAGAAAATAGCGGTGATAGAGCTGCGGGATGAAGTCGCTGGCCTTAACTATAGGGCCGGCAACAAGTTGTGGAAAGAAGCTGACGTAGAAGCCGAAGTCGAGGATGTTGCGCACGGGCTTTACGAGGCCCCGATAGACATCGGCCGTGTAGCTGATGACTTGAAAGGTGTAAAACGATATGCCGACAGGGAGTATAATCCTGTCAACGCTGAAGACAGGAGCACCCAGCAAGTCGTTGCCAATCTGCGATGCAATGTTTTTGACTTCAATATGGATGCCGAAAATCTGCTGTATGATGTCGGCAAAGAAATAGCTGTACTTGAAGTAGCAAAGGATGCCAAGGTCGATGGCAACGCTGAGCGTCAGCCACAGCCGCTTTGAATATATCCGACGACTGGCGTAGATGCGCTTTGCTATCAGGAAGTCGCTGACGGTGACCAGAAGAAGAAGGCCGACAAAAAGACCGCTCGTCTTATAGTAAAAGAGCAGACTGACCGCCATGAGGTAGGCGTTGCGCATGAGTGTTCGTTTCTGCAAGAGGGCGAATCCGGCAAAGACAACGCAGAAGAACACCCAGAAATGCAACTGTGTGAACAGCAACGGACTGTTTTCGTCAAACGCGAACGTGTCGCGCAGATAGGATGTTAACTGGTCGAGGGTTATCATATCGTCACGGCAGNTTGTATTGCTCGGAACATTAGGTCGGCCATCAGTTCGTAGCCGGAACGGAGGAAATGTATGTGGTCGCGGTTCATGAGGCGGGCGTTGACCCAGCGGTTGCTGCTGCTGAAGCCGCCCATCACGCGGAACTGGTTCCACACGGCGCCGTTGCATTCTTCGGCCAGTTCCATCATGGCTTGCTCCACTTTCTGCGTGTTGCGGTTGGGGATGCGTCGCCCGCGTCCTACACGCAGCCAGCAGTCGTTGTTGGTGATAAAAAGGAAATGGACGTTGGGATTGACGGTCCTGAACTCATCCATCAGTAGGCGATCGTTGTTTTTGAACGCTTCGACGTCGAACATTGGCATAGGTACATTTGCATCGTTCATGCCAATGCAGGAGATGACAAGGTCCGGCGGACATGTGCTGCCGAGTTCTTCGTCGAGAAGAGAG
>WFLX010209266.1_pt1 | contig 10365 bp, 12 predicted proteins | sample 4967041 | NCBI WGS metagenome assembly WFLX01 (sample SAMN12857096, study PRJNA449069) | gut metagenome | isolation source: stool from male and female vole | host: Microtus ochrogaster | place: USA:Florida | collected 2017
CCGCTAGCGCTGTAAGCAACAAGATATCTGTCCCCGATTTTTATCACATCAGGAGCAGCACCTCTTCCTGGCCTTCCTCCCCCTCTCTTCCAATGGTATCCATCATCAGAAATAAGTCCTCCACCTCCGGTGCCGCATGTGTAGTATTTACCGTCACATTTCATTATGGTCGACGGATCATGTATGTAAGGTTCTCCTGTTTGTGCCTGGAGATTTACTGCTGTCAGACACATAAAAGTTGCTGGAAATAAAAAAAGTCTATTGAATTTCATGGTGTTATAAGTTACTTATAGTAAAGTTTGTGACAGGTTTTCCATCATCATTGATAAATCGAAGGCAGAAATCACTCATACCGGGTCCGTTGATTATGGCACCTCTTATAATGTTGCGTCCCTTTTTAAGAGCAAGGCGCTTTGACATACAGCCGTCCGGTCATAACCTTAACTATATTACTTGTAATGAGCTATTCTAATCCTCTTATATGCTTATCCCCCCTGAAAATAATACAAGTCAAAATCCCCGGAACAGCAATGGCAAAAAACAACAGAGCCGCACCCGAACCCTTTCCCACTCCAAACACCACAGACAGCAGACTGTCCGGCGACTGCAAACTCATAAACGGTTCAAAAACTTTGTCTACCAGCCAGCCACCCAACAAATAACCAATTGGTATGGTAAAAAACTGCAGCGTATTCCGCACGGAATATACTCTCCCCTGCATGGAAACCGGAATTTGTTCCCGAAAAATCACATCCATATTCGCATTCATAACCGGAATGGAAATCCACCCCAGTATAGCTCCTACACACCAAACCGGCACACTTCTTCCCAATGCAAGAATAAAATTCTCCGTACTCATGGAAAGCAATAACGTATTGCATATCACACGAACGCGGCTTTTAGGTGCAGGAAGCACCGAAGCAATCAAACTGCCTGCCAGCATAGAAATTCCTGTTACCGTATTTACAATTCCCAATGCTATGTTACCGCCACCTTGACGGGATAAAAGCATTGCCGGCAATGCCGCCTCAAAAACAGATGCCGTCAGATTAATTGCCGCCAAAAAGAAAATTAAATGCAGAATGCCCTTGTTCTCTTTCAGGTACGTCAAGCCCCTGCCCACCGATTGCATCAGCGTTTCCTTATCTTTTTCTTCTGACTGTATCCGTGGTATTTTCACAAAAAACAGCAGACTGATAAAAGCCACCGCAAAGGTAAACAAATCGAACAATATCACTGCCTGCAGGTTCACCAATGTAAGCAAGGCACCCGCAATTACCGGAGCCAGAATGCTTACCAGAGAATTGGAAAAGGAACGCATTCCACACGCCAGCTGGTAGTATTTCTTAGGTGTAATCAGTGTAATCGTTACATCTGCCGCCGGCTGTTGTATTGTGTTCATCAGCCCGTTCAGCGCATTCAAACAGTACAGATGCCAAATTTCCAGCTTTCCCGCCCACAACAAAATCCATACTCCCACCGTGCACACCGCCGCAAAGCTGTCACATGCCAGCATGGTAATCTTTTTATTCCATTTATCACTCAAGGCACCTGCAAAAATACTCATAATTACATAGGGCGCATAGGAACAGACGGACAATAACGCTGTTGTGAGCGCAGAGCCTTTTTCCTGATAAGACCAGAGTATCAATGCGAAATTAGTCATAGAGCTGCCCAATGCAGAAAAAGACTGGGTGAGCCACAATATCCCAAAGTTACTGATTTCCTGTATAAAATTTTTAAACGATTTCATATTGACTTTGCTCCTTTTGTCATTTCTTTTATAGCCTTAAAAAGTGCAAAGTCTTCTTCGGACGAAATTATTTCATCTCTCCATGCGGCTTCGTCCTTATCAGACCCTGCATGGAGCTGCTGCAATACAAAGTAGCATTTTTACCCTCATTTCTGCGCTGCTTTTTGCGCATAATGCAATCAATGTTAATAAACTTTAACCTATTATTCTCTTGAGACTAAGTGTACTCTATTTTGTCTGTTTGTGCAATGGAACAATCTGATTTTTTCATTACATAAATAATGACAGATTGCTTATCTTATGCTAAAATTAACTAAAAACTGCTAAAGAGAATACTGTTATGAATGAACCCAAAATTAAAAATATTTTAACCGAATATATCATACCTCTGCTAAACACTCCTGAAGTTAATAGCATGGGTGTTGACCAGCTAATCAAAAACCAAGGGTCGGAAGAATTTACCCTTTTACCGGAATCTCAAAATATCCGGGTGGCATTTGAACTGATTCATTTTATGGACGAAATGCCCGGTGGATTTTTTATTTATCATGCAGATGACAATGAAGAGATTGTTTACGCGAATAAAGGTATGTTGCGGATTTTTCAATGTGATACCTTAAACGAGTTTCAGGAATTAACAGGGAAATCCTTCAAGGGAATTGTATATTCCGAAGACTTGGAGCTAGTTGAGCAAAGCATCAAACAACAGATTGCCAGCAGTAAATATGACCTTGATTATGTGGAATACCGGATTATCAGAAAGGACGGGGAAATACGTTGGATTGAGGATTACGGACATTTTATCCAAAGTGATTCTGCAGGAAACTTATTTTATGTATTTGTCAGTGATGCCACAGAAAAAAAGCAGCGCNAACTACGAGTCAGATTCTCTATGCTGATTTGGACACGNATGAAATTTTGCCATACCGTTTAAGCCATCGAACAGAGCGGCAATTCAAGAAAAATTTTCAGGTACGNANCTTTCTTTGGTATGCTTCCGATTATATTAATATCTGGGTTCATCCTGAAGATCGTGAGATGGTTTCTAAAGTTACTACCCCTGAGTATATCCGCGAAAAATTATCAACTCATAAGACTTATTACATAAATTACCGGATTCTTGACGGCGATAAAGTACAATATTTACAGCTTCGCATTGTAGATGTTGGCAATAAGGGGCATATTTCCCAGATAGTGATGGGATACCGGAAGGTTGATAAAGAAATCCAATATGAGATGGAGCAGAAACAGATACTGAAAAACGCGCTGAACAATGCAAACTTAGCAATCATTGCTAAAAACACGTTCCTCGCCAATATGTCCCATGACATGCGGACTCCCTTGAATGCCATTTTCGGTTTTACGGCACTTGCCGAAAATAATATTAATGACAGCAAAGCTGTCCAAAGATATCTCGATAAGATTAAAGCATCCAGCAGTCAGCTTCTGGACTTAATTGACAAGGTATTGGAAATATCATGGACGGAATCCAATGATATCGGCATTGTAGAATCCGAATGCAATTTATATGATATTGTTCAGGACGTACATAGACTTCTGCTTCCGCAAGCATCCGAAAAAAATATAACCTTTTCCCTGAATGCTGCCGGTTTGAAATACCCTGATGTTTACAGCGATCGGAATAAAATCAGACAACTGCTTTTATATATCGCCAACAATGCAGTCACTTACACGAAAGCCGGCGGCAGAGTTGATTTGTCCGTCACAGAACTGGAAATCCTGCCGAATAATTATGCAATATATCAGTTTGAGATTAAGGATACCGGCATTGGAATCAGCAAGGAATTTCTGGAACACATTTTTGAACCCTTTGAACGGGAAAAAAATACAACCTTCAGCGGTATTCACGGCACGGGCCTTGGTCTTACAATTACCAAAAACATCGTGGATATGATGGGAGGAAGCATAGAAGTAAGCAGTATTGTACAAAAGGGAAGCACATTTACGGTCACGCTGCCCTTACACATTCAGGAAATGGCTCCTTCCGTTCCTGCCGACCCCGAAAGTACCTTAAATCTTCCGTTTAATCAAAAGATATTTTGGTAGAGGATAATGAAATTAATCTGGAAATCCAGACCGAATTACTTCGTGAACAGGGATTTCTCATAGATACGGCTACAGACGGCAGTATTGCCGTTAAAAAAATAGCAGGCTCCAAGCCCGGCAATTACGATTTGATTCTGATTGACATCCAAATGCCGATTATGAATGGATGGCAGGCGACAAAAACCATCCGTAAATTGGATAACCCTGAACTGGCACATATTCCCATCATCGCACTGTCGGCAAACGCTTTTGAAAGCGACAGGCGGACATCCATAGAAAGCGGTATGAATGCACATTTGACCAAGCCCATTGATATTCCGCAGTTATCAGAGACGATTTCTAAAATCATGCAAAGCCAAGAGGCTTGAGATGATAAGAGGCAGTACTAAATCATTTTTTAATCGCTGAATCCTTTTACAGCTAAGACATATTTAGCTGCTTTACCGATTGACTTGCATACAGATTTTGCCATGGTAAAGGGGTGATCCTCACCATAATGTGAACCACCCCTTATTAAACATTTCTCTTCTGCATTTAATCATTATTTTCCGTTAGTGACTTATCTGTTGGACTGCCAGTTTATTTTTTCCTCAAATATTACCTTGGTGCTTCCCTTTTCTATTTTGCCGATTTCAAAGCAATCACAATATTTTTGATACACGAAGCTTTGACAGGTCAATTTCTGCACACAAGCCATCCGGTATTACTCTACACAAATTACTCTCCATTCCACCACCGGTAATATGCGCCATTCCATATATTACATCTTTTTTAGTAATTCTTTTAATAATTTAGGTAATTGCGAACTCGTTTCGCAATTACCTAATCATATCTACCTGTTCCGTCAGTTATACAAATTACTTAATCCAAATTTTATCCTCCAAATCGATATTCGTTTTCGTCTTTCTCGTTCGCAACAAGCTGAAACTCTCTGATAACCATATCAGTGACTTCATCGGCTGATAGTTTCGTGTTATCAATTTTAAGATGATTGTCAAACCAGACCTCACCGTTGTTTGAGTTAAGCCTATGCTTTTCTGCACTTTTCAGAAGATCCGATTTACTCCTTTGAATATCTCTTTTTGAAACTTTTCTCTCCATTCGATGTGGTGTTTCATTTCTTTCAAGTCTAGTTTCAATATCTGCACGAAGTTCAACAAAATAGAATTTTCCTCCGTTTGCCGTAAACAAATTTTCCAAGCTTGTCAGATATTCGCGTTCCTCAGGCATCTTTTCTCCGAACCGGTTCCCGTCTTTATTTTCAATACGGCATACTACACATTAGTATATGGTACATATTGATTAAGAATATCCAAAATATCCGTTTGAAATATATTGTCATTCAGGACACTACCGTCAGGTTCTACACATATTGCTCGTATATCCTCAGGATTTTCGTCATAGGGATTTATCTGATTTACACTGAAATCAAAATACTCCTTTAAATACTTCAGCGCATTGCCGCTTGGAAANANNATATTNCCATCAGAGGCTGTNATACCCATTAATTCAAATTCCTTCAAAATTTCCACAGTCTTTATATTATAGATATTTTCCGCCTCTTTTCTAACCAGCCATGCAGGATGTGTGCGTAATGGAATTCCTCTGGCTGTTACTGCTTTTGCAAATGCCTTCACAGGTTCAAGCGGTATCGTCTCCTGATGGAAAGCATCCACTGACAGTGCAATATCATTTACCCCGCTTTTTTCAAGCTCCCCGACAACATTATTTATCTTCTCTATATCTTTACTGAAAAAACCATTTGTAATCAGTTGTCTTTTGGGAATGTTCATTTCTTTTGCAGCGGTATGTATCTTACAAACTACATCAGGATGTAACAGGGGTTCTCCGCCAAAGGTCATCAATGAATTAATTTTATATTTCCCGGCTGTTTTGTAAACAACCTGAGCGGCGGCATCCCCGTCAATATATTCACTGTAACTTATGTGATCTCCTTCGGAACAATGTTTACACCGCCCTGTGCAGGCAAAAGTAATTATAAATTCTATACGGTTCAAATCTTGTGTGTAAAAATTCATTATACTTATCCTTTTTATTCTGTTATCAATACAAAATCTCACAATATCTTAATGTGCTTATTCTTATCTGATATAATACACATAATTTTCTTTCCTTGGAGCAGGGGTTTTCGCCGATTCTGCGGCATAACCCAGAGCACAGTAACCGATTCCCTCATAATCACCTTCAATCCCCAGCGGTTTTAGTATATTCTTTCCAAAATCTGACTCAAATTCTTCCTTAGCCCTGTGAATCCAAATACTTGCCACGCCAATGCTTTCCGCAGCATTCATCAGATTTCCCATAACAAGGCTGCCGTCATACTTGAATGTTCCGATTTCCTTGTTTGCCAGTACAATTAGGATTACAGGAGCGCCATAGAAGGGATCAAAGCCTTCCTGCCAGCCGCCGATTTTTCGGTTTTCTTCCATAATCTTATCCCGCAGCTCTTTATTGGTTACGGCAATAATAATAGGCGCCTGCTTTCCCATGCCGGTAGGAGCATAGGTTCCCGCCTTAATAATTGCCTCCAGCTCCTCTTCCTTAATCATGTCCTGCTTAAAATTTCTACAGCTTCTTCTAGATTCTAATACTTTTAATGTCTCGTTCATGTTTTACCTCTTTTCTGCGCTGCTATTTGCAAATCTCCTTTTTCCCGCAACCCCTTTTATTATCATCTACGCAAAAATCTCCCTTGCCTTTCCCATTCTCTCCACAATACCCACACCGAACGGGCATCTGGTTTCACAACCACCGCAGGATATGCAGTGAGAAGCATTTTTCTCCAGTGCCATGTAGTGCGCCTTTACGGAAGAAGGAACGCTATCCTGCATAGTCGCTAAATCATAAAGCTTATTTACCATAGCAATATCTATGCCAGCCGGACAGGGCTTGCAATGATTGCAGTACATACATTTTTTACTGTAGGCATGATGCGGCGCGGACGCTAACACACTGGCATAATCCTTTTCCTCGTCGGCAGCGGTCTCATAACCCACCGCATCCAAGACATGCTGCGGCTGGGAGAAGCCTGCCATAATGCTTGCCACTGCTGGTCTTGTCAGCGCATAATGAATACACTGGATGGGTGTGAGCGCCACCCCAAAGGGCGAAGCCTTTTCATTAAACAATCGTCCTCCCGCAAAACCTTTCATAACAGTAATTCCCACATCATGCTGCTCACATAATCTGTAAAGCTCTGCTCTCTCCGGATCCATTCCCGCAAGGGCTGCGTCATACTCCTCCGCAAAATAATCATCTATATTCTCAGTGGGCGGCATCAAATCAAACGCCGGATTGACGGAAAACAGCATCATCTCGATTTCACCGGAAAGCGCCGCCTTCTTAGCCACCTTGGGATTGTGGGAGCTAAGCCCTATATGCTTGATAATCCCCTTTTCCTTAAGCTCATGAATATAATCAATGAATGGTCCGCTTACGATTTCATCCCACTCCTTCTCCGAATCCACATAATGAATCATGCCCAAATCAATGTAATCCGTCTGCAGTCTGGCAAGCAAATCTTCAAAGGCTTCCTTTACCTTGGGTATATCACGGGTGCGCACATACTGCCCGTCCTGCCATGTAGAACCGATGTGTCCTTGAATATACCATTTTTCTCTGGTGTCTTTGATGCATTCTCCAAGTGCAGTCCTCACGTTAGGCTCGGACATCCAGCAATCTAAAATATTGATGCCCTGCTCCTCACAGACCTTCACAATAGCCTTACAGCCGTCCAAATCCATCCGCTCAAGCCACTCAGCGCCTAAACCAATCTCACTTACCATTAATTCCGTTTTTCCTAATCTCCTGTACTGCATAACTCCACTCCTTTTTTATGTATATTTTTATTATACCAATTTCCCATTAAAAAAAATATCTTAATTTCTCATAGACAGCCATGAAATTATCTGCCTTTATTTTGCAATATAAAAATACTCCTTGCTGTTTGGTAAAAGAAAACCAAATCCAAATTCATCTCTGACTCATTTATGTATTCAGCGTTTTTAATTATTTAATGACTCTTTTCTCTCGCAGGCGCTCACATCAAGGCTACTGACCTGATACCGGGCGGATAAATTCCAAAATTGCCTCACTAACCGTTCGGGCATATTGTTCCGGTGTTTCCTGCATTTCCTCCGCTATCCAACGGTGAAGAAGCAAAATAAATCCGCCTGTGGAATAATCTCCAAAATATTTTACTTTTCGGTTGTGACCGTATTTTATGCCGTCCATGCGGTTTTTTATAATATCCTCTGACACACGGCTGATTTCATAATAAAGCATTTCGTCCAAGCCGCACTTATGCATAAGCAAAAGAGGTCTTTTATATTGATACCAGAAAACAAAATATTCTTCTGCTATTCGTTTGATATCATAACTCTTTAATGCAGGATATGTGCTGCGGTAATCCTGACATAACCTGACAAAATAACAATGCAACACATCTTCCTTCCCTTTATATAATCTATAAAATGTTCTGCGCGCCACATCGGCACTGCTTACAATCTCGGAAACCGTAATCCGGGCAAAATCTTTTTCCTCCATTAACCGAAATAATGCTTCCTCTATCATCCTGCCGGACTGTTCTCTCAGCTTTTGGTGCCCGTTCATTTTCCTCTCCGTTCCGCTGCCTTTAACAGGTGGCACAAATACCCGTTTTTGTAGCACTTTAAGGCCACATCTTGATTTTTTCTTTCTCCCAGTATACTATGAAAAAAGAAAAGGCACAAGTGTGCCAGTTCTATTCCCGTGAGCAACGAGCCAAATAGACATGCGTGCATGTATATTTGGCGAGGATTACATACCCTACGTATTGAAGATACGTTGCGCTTAGCGGCGTTGCAAGATTGATGCCCCGCTGCTTGTGGCAGAGTTGTTGGCTGCTTTGATTAACAGGAGGAATTATTTTATGAATAACGTAGTTGTGATATTTGAATCCAAATACGGTTCGACCAAACGCTATGCGGAGTGGATTGCGGAAGCGCTTTTCTGCCCTGTCTTTGAGCGAAAAACATTTAAACCACAGAATTTTGCAAATTATAAAGTGATCATATATGGCGGCGGTCTCTATGCAGGCGGCGTGAACGGAATTAGACTAATTACCCAAAACCGAAACATTCTCTCCGATAAAAAAGTTATCCTTTTTACCTGCGGAATCGCAAACCCAGAGGATCCAGACAATATCACCAATATCAGGAAATCCTTGTCAAAAGTACTTTCTTCGGAAATGCTGAAGCATATCTGCCTTTTTCATTTTAGGGGCGGCATATCAGATTCGCTTGCTGTAATGCTGTAAAACTTCCTCCACGGCTTCCGGCTCCCCGCTGGTCGCTCTGACAATCGTTTCATATGGCACAAGGTTAGATTTCCCCGATTTCTCGCTGTGTGTAATGCCCGATAAAATAAAGATAGATGATTTCCCTCTTTTTCTCCGGCAAGGATTGTAAAGCGGCGGCAAGCTCCCCGTTGGTGAGTAGGATTGTATGACCGCAGATAGTGACAGGGTATTCTTCGTAGGGTGCTGTGAAATATTCGTCTAATGTACTTAGGGGATAAAACTTTTCTTCTGTGATGTATTCAAAGGATATTTCTTTTTGCCGCCGTCTACACCGTTCCTGCCATGCGTTGATAGCCGCGTAGCATATGACAACTTTGCAGAAACCGTTAAACGTATACATGATGTGTTCCTTGTATGCTTCTGTGCAAGCCATAGAAAATTCCCCCTTTCTCCCACATAGGGCGGTGCATGGTTTATAGTTACTTTTATAATTCAGAGAGACGGCAGCACTTTAGGCTGTTGCCCCCTGATTACCGTCAAACAGATTTTAGTGAAAAACTATCAGCAATGCTTAGACATATATTCNGNAANTACACTCNCCCCAAAANCATTCGNATTNTTAGANCGCATATCTTTTTTCATTTCTAATACCTGCTTATGAATTGACGAATTTTCCATAACCGATAATGTTGTGGTTCTTATCACTTCACTTGTAATTTTTTTATACTCTAACTTTTTACCTAATTGCAATTCTTCAATACGTTTCGCATTAAGTGGCTGATCGGTTATAAAGGGAATTACTATCATAGGAACACCGTAATAGAGTGATTCCGTTATACTGTTCATTCCTCCGTGTGTGATAAAAACGTCTGTGCTTTCCAGCACTTCCAATTGTGGAACAAATGAGTATATTGAAAAATTATTCGGTATTTTCCCCAATTCGTCCTTGTTTACCAAACTTCCAATAGACATAATAACTTGAACATTTTCATGCTCAAATGCGCGAATACACTTTCTATAAAAGGATTTCACATTATTTATGATCGTTCCCAAAGAAATATATATCAAAGGATATTTCTTTGAGGGCATAGTAAAAGGCTTATCCAATGTACGTTGATAAATAGACGCACCTAAAAATTTATANTTATNCTCGGAAAAATCTTCTGCAAANGGTTGAAAANGGCGAANAGTATAAANTAAATTNAGTTCGGGCGGGTTATATAATATTTCTTTTAACCAACAGTCT
>WFLX011278192.1_pt1 | contig 10365 bp, 10 predicted proteins | sample 4967041 | NCBI WGS metagenome assembly WFLX01 (sample SAMN12857096, study PRJNA449069) | gut metagenome | isolation source: stool from male and female vole | host: Microtus ochrogaster | place: USA:Florida | collected 2017
ATAAAAAAGTTCCATGCATGAAAGTGCATGGAATTTTTTTTGCACATACCGTTTTTTTTTGTTATCTTTGTGAGTTATAAGTGAAGAAAACTGAACCCCGAATCAGCTTTCTTGATAATTTATTGAAAAATAACAAAATAAGACAACCATATGAAATTTAACGTTCACGGAAAGACTCTTCAGCAGCAACTTGCAGCAGTAAGCAAAGTTGTCAATGCTAAAAATGCCCTTTCTATTCTCGACAATTTCCTCCTCGAAGTGAAAGGGGATCTTCTTCACATCACTGGTTCTGACCAGGAAACCGTAATGACGGCGAAAATGGAGGTGACCAACCAAGGATTGGACGGAAAGATTGCAATCAATGCAAAAAGACTCATGGAAGTAGTGAAGGAGGTGGCCAACTTCCCATTGACTTTCGAAATTGATGAGAATACGGGTGCCGTCGATCTGATTTTTCCGGGTGGACATTTCGAGTTCATGGGTGTGGATGCTGCTGAATATCCACAGAGTTTTGAGACTGACGACCTATCAATCGAGATGATTTTACCCGCTGAAGTGGTGCAAAGCGGACTCGATTATACGCTTTTCGCTATCAGCACTGAGACTATACGCCCGATGATGACCGGCGTCTATTGGGACTTCCATGAGAATGATATCACATTTGTAGGAAGCGATACCCACAAACTTGTTAGATATATTAATACTGCCTTTCATCCTAACCGCGAGACCTCCTTTATTCTCCCGGGCAAACCAGCAGGAATCCTACGCTCACTTATCGGCAAGGATACTGAGAATGTCAAGATTCGAAAAGATGAGAAGAGCGCCATTTTTTCATTTGACGACTTCACTCTTGGTTGCAGATTCGTGAAAGGAAATTATCCTAATTACAATCGGGTGATCCCTCAAGATAATCCAAATGAATTGACTGTAGACCGCCTTGCCCTATTAGCAGCAATGCGTCGCGTCTCGCTTTTTGCAAGCAAAGCGTCAAGCCTTGTCAAGATGAGCATGGATGCTAATAGCTTGGTGCTTCAATCGCAAGACCTTGACTACTCCACTAAGGCAGATGAAAACGTAGCTTGTTCCTACGAAGGGAATCCTCTATCCATAGGTTTTAATAGCGTCTATATGCTCGAAGTGCTTAACAACCTCCCAGGGGAATCTGTCGTAGTGAAGTTGTCTGATCCCGGTCGCCCCGGCCTCTTCATGCCTTTTGAACAGAAAGAAAATGAGAATGTTGTGATGCTTCAGATGCCAATGCAGGTGATCGAATAATATAAAAATATCTTGACATGCAACTGAATCTTTCACGCCCTATAATTTTCTTTGATCTGGAGACGACCGGCACAAGTGTCACCTCCGACCGTATTGTTGAAATCTCTCTTATTAAGGTTTTTCCAGACGGACACACAGAGGAAAAGACACGTCGCATCAACCCCGAATGCCATATTCCGGAAGAAAGCACTGCTATTCATCACATCACGGATGAGGATGTGAAGAATGAACCAACTTTCCGACAAATTGCTAAGTCGCTCCATGAACTTTTCTCCGACAGTGACATTGCCGGTTTTAACTCTAATAAATTTGACGTTCCCTTGCTGATTGAAGAATTTGGCAGGGCAGGACTCTCTTTTGATGTTGCCGGTAGAAATTTTGTAGATGTCCAAGGAATTTTTCATAAGATGGAACAGAGAACTCTTGTGGCTGCCTACCGTTTTTACTGTGGGAAAGACCTCACGGATGCACATTCCGCAACCGCAGATACTCGTGCAACCTACGAGGTACTACTCAGCCAACTCGATAGATATCCCAACCTGAAAAATGATGTCAAGGCTCTCGCGGAGTTTTCAAGTGGCGGACGAAATGTAGACTTGGCTGGCAGAATGATATATGATGAAAACCATGAACCTATCTTCAACTTCGGAAAGAATAAGGGCAGAAAGGTTAGGGATGTGGTGCGCCACGAGCCGGGGTTCATTCAATGGATCATGCAAGGTGATTTCCCAAAGGAGACAAAGGATCAACTCCGCCGCCTTCAATATGAATACCAAAATAAAAAGTGAATATGGAGCAAGCCCTGAAGGGAAAACATATTGTGCTCGGCATTTCCGGAGGAATAGCTGCTTATAAAAGTGCTTACCTTTTGCGCCTTTTTATAAAAGCTGGCGCTGAGGTGCAAGTAGTCATCACTCCCAATGGAAAGGAGTTTATCACTCCTGCCACTCTTGCTGCACTGAGCGGAAAACCGGTGGTGTCTGAATTTTTTGCTGCCAACACCGGCGAATGGCATTCTCATGTGGATCTTGGTCTATGGTCTGATCTAATGGTGATTGCCCCTGCCACTGCCTCTACAATCGGCAAGATGGCTAATGGAGTAGCCGACAATATGCTGATCACTACTTATCTTTCTGCAAAAAGTCACGTAATGATTGCTCCTGCAATGGATCTTGATATGTGGGCGCATCCTTCAACCCAACACAATATCGCCACTCTTGAAAGTTATGGTGTGGAGATTATTCAGCCGGGGTCAGGTGAACTTGCAAGCCATTTAGTGGGAAAAGGGAGAATGGAAGAGCCGGAGGAGATTCTCAGCAGGGTAGTGGAGCATTTTTCACGAAGAGAGTCTTTGAAAGGCAAAAAAATTCTCGTCACCGCAGGCCCCACTTATGAGAATATCGATCCGGTGAGATTCATTGGAAACTATTCAAGTGGGAAAATGGGATTTTCAATTGCTGAAGAGGCTGCCTCAAGAGGAGCAGATGTGACTCTCGTGGCTGGTCCTGTCTCTTTGAAAGCCAATAATCCGCGTATCACCAGAATTGACGTACGCAATGCCAAGCAAATGATGGAAGCGGCTGTGAATGCTTTTAAAGATTGCGATGTGGCAGTGCTTTCTGCAGCTGTGGCTGACTATGCTCCTGAAGAATATAGTGATACTAAACTCAAGAGGGAGAATACTGATGGTCTCACTATCAAACTCGTAAAAAATCCTGATATCGCTGCAATTCTTGGAGCTCAAAAAGGTGATAAAATTCTTGTGGGTTTCGCTCTTGAGACAGACCATGAGCATGATAATGCCCTTAAGAAATTGACTAATAAGAATCTCGATATGATTGTACTTAATTCTTTACAAAACCCATTGGCTGGTTTCAATAAGGACACAAATCAAGTGACAATCATAAAGGCTGACGGCAGTGAAGTTGTGTATCCTGCAAAAAGCAAAAAGGACGTTGCACGCGATATCCTTGACCAGATTCAATCTATTTCTAATTGAATGAGAAATGATTAAGAAGTTGAAAAATATAGCGAGATATTTGTTGGCTGGAGTTGCAATGTTGCTTTCTCCTTCTGCATTAGCGCAGGAATTGAACTGCACTGTGGAGGTCAACGCACAAAAGATCGAGGGAGGTTCAAAATCTGTATTCCAGACTCTACAAGAGGCTATTACAGAATATATGAACGAAACTCATTTCTCGAATGCGACCTTCGCCACTAATGAAAAGATTGATTGCCGACTTTATCTGACTGTCAGTGAGTATACCGACGACCGCATCACAGGCGACTTGCAGGTGCAGTTGTCACGCCCAGTGTATAATTCCACTTACACTACGACGCTTTTCAACTTCAAAGATAATAGAATTAGTTTTGAGTATCGGGAAGGTGAGCCACTAATCTTCAATGCCACAACTATCGACAATAATCTGACTGCGATACTCAACTATTATGCTTATCTATTCCTCGCTCTGGATTTCGATAGTTTCTCTCCAAAGGGTGGTGAGCCATTTTATGAAAGAGCGGCATCCATCGTACAGGCTGCGCAAAGTCTGGGCGAAATTGGATGGAAGGCTTTTGAGGATCCTAAAAATAGAAGCGGAGTTCTGACTTCCTTCACATCGCCTTCTACCTCTGCTTATCGCCAGATGCTATATGACTATCACAGGAAAGGACTTGATGAAATGGTGACATCTCCAGATAAAGGGAGAGCAGCTATCACTTCATCACTTAATGCCATAGAGAATGTCTATAATGCGGATCCAATGTCGGCAGCTTTGTCTATCTTCAGAGATTCTAAACTTGATGAACTCGTAAATGTATATTCCAAGGCGCCGCAGACGGAACGAGAACTTGTATACAAATTGCTGCAACCTATTTACCCTTCTGAAAACGAGCGTCTAAGCAAAATCCGTAAGGGTGATGAAAATTAGTAGTAGACACAGGATATGATCAGACAACTCACAATCAATAATTATGCCCTCATCGACAAGGTGGATATCAACCTGTTGGATGGATTGACTATTCTGACAGGCGAATCCGGTGCCGGAAAGTCGGTGATGATGGGCGCAATTTCATTGCTAATGGGCGACAGGGCTGACTCCAAAGTTCTTGCCAATCGTGAGGGGAAAGCCGTGGTGGAAGGGGTTTTCGATGCCGTTTCTGAATCATTGAAAGATACATTTGATGCCAACGACCTCGACTGGAACGATGGGCAGATTATTGTGCGTCGCGAGATAGCAGCCAACGGGCGTAGCAGGGCTTTCATCAATGATTCTCCTGTCACATTGCCTTTATTGACGGAAATCGCAGGAGGACTCGTAGATATTCATTCACAGCATTCCAACAGACTTCTTTCTAATCCTGATTATCAGCTAAGCATAATCGATTCCATAGCAAATAATGCTGAATTGCTTGCCCAATATAAGAAGGATTTTGCGCGATTCGCCGGATTAAGAAATAAGATAAAAAAGATTCGTGAGGCGATAGATAGAAGCCGAGAAAATCGAGAATTTCGGGCTTTCCAACTGGAACAACTATCTAAGATAAACCCAAAGGTAGGGGAACTGGAGATTGTGGAGAAAACGTTTGACATCCTTTCGGATGCAGATGATCTGCGAAGCCGCCTTAATTCCGCTGCTTACATGATATCCACTGCCGACGTCTCAGCCCTTTCGATGATAGGAGATGCCGGAGCAAGCATTGACGGCATCGACTTTTCTCTGTTTGAGGGTAGTTCAGATAGTGAACAGTCGGGTATTATGAGCCGCCTTAAAAATGTATATATAGAGTTGAAAGATATTGGAGACTCCCTTGCAAGGATCGCTTCCAGTATTGAGTCAGACCCGGTGAGGCTTGCAAAGGCAGATGCTCGCCTTAAGGAATTATATGAGGCAGTAAAAAGATTCAAAGTAGTTGATTATGACCATCTTGTAGCCCTTTATTCATCTCTAAAGGATGAAGATAAGGGTGGAAATGAAAAAATAGGAGAACTAAATGCTCTTGAACAGGAGGCTCGCGCACTTGGCGACAGCCTCAAAGCGAAAGCAGAGGAGATTAGCAATTCGAGAATAGCGGCAGCCCGCAAATTTGAAGAAACTCTTACTGAAGATGCTCGTCCACTCGGACTAAAAAACCTCAGGTTTAGTGTCAATTTGACACAAGGAAAACTTACTCCAAACGGAAAAGACACCGCTGAATTTCTCTGTGCCTTCAACAAAAGCCAACCCCTTATGCCATTGTCACAGACAGCGTCCGGAGGAGAAATGGCACGGCTCACCTTGTGCATAAAGGCTATCACTGCCAATAAGCTTAAACTTCCGACTGTGATATTTGATGAGATTGATACTGGAGTGTCGGGAGATATTGCCGACAGAATGGGATCTATGATGGCTGAGATTGCCGACGGAATGCAGGTGTTTGCTATCACACATTTGCCTCAGGTTGCAGTCAAGGGTAAGTCTCATCTATTGATATATAAGCATGATGAGGGGGAGCGTACTGTAAGCCATGTGAAAATGCTCGATAAAGAGGAGAGGATAAGGGAGATAGCCCGGATGCTCTCAGGAAAAGAAATTAACAATGCAGCTCTTTCCAATGCAAGGGCATTGCTTAAAGGATAAGTAAATGGAAAAAAGTGACTATATATTTGGTCTTCGGGCCATTATTGAGGCCATGGAGGCTGGTAAGGACATTGATAAGATACTTGTTAAAAATGACATTAACGGAGATCTTGCAAGAGAACTGCTCGGGAAGGCTAAAGCCTATGGGGTGCTCGTAAGAAGAGTGCCTCAGGAGAAACTCAACCGCATTACTATGAAGAATCATCAGGGTGCTATTGCCATTCTCTCAGCAGTGCCATATCATCGCCTTGAAAATCTTATTCCTACTCTCTATGAAGAGGGTAAAAACCCGATGATGGTAGTTCTCGATGGAGTGACCGACATTAGAAACTTCGGAGCCATCTCGCGCACTGCCTGCTGTGCAGGAGTTGATGCCATAGTAATTCCGGAGCATAATTCAGTGTCAATCACTGCAGATGCCATAAAGACATCTGCCGGGGCTCTTTTCCATATTCCAGTGTGTAGGGAAAGAAGCACCTTGGATGCCGTGAAGCAACTGAAAGCTAATGGCTACAAGATAGTTGCAGCAACAGAAAAGGGAGCACGCAATTATACAAAAGTTGATTACACGGTGCCGGTAGCCATTGTGATGGGGGCAGAAGAGACAGGTATTTCCAATGAAGTCTTGAAAGTAGCCGACGACCTTGCGGCTATTCCCATCATCGGAGAAATCAGTTCGCTAAACGTATCAGTAGCCGCCGGAGTCATGATCTACGAGGCTGTCCGACAGAGAATGAAATAATTCAATTTTTTTGCCAATATTTTGGTAAAATCGTATGAAAATATTAACTTTGCATTGAAGTTGATATGAAAGTCGACTAGAGGGTCGGCTTTTTCAATGAAAAATTCTATATTTATGATTAATAGAGTACTCATAAGGATTAAAGTAGTGCAACTGCTTTATTCGTATTTTTTAGTGCAAAACAATTTCACAGTGATGTCTTCGCCGGAGGCACCCACCAAAGAAAAGCGTTTTGCATATTCGCTCTATCTCGATTATCTTTATCTGATGGTGGAAATCGCAAGTTCTATCTCTGCAAATGCCAAATATCCACTGTATCAGACACGATTTATCCAACGACTTACTGGTGACAATATCATTAAGTCGGTCAGGAACAAGTATAGCAGTTCATTGTTTCCGCTGCGAGGTGCTGTGGATGAACTGGCAGAGCGAATCAAAGAGTCGGCAATCTACAAAAATTTCATGAAAGATCCGAAGGCGGACACGAAAATCTGGCCAGAACTTTTCCGTCATTTCATAGCCCCTGATCCGAAAATTTCAGGGATGATAGAAAAATATGAGAACTACTCTCTGCGAGGTGTAGATCGTGCCAAGGATATGATTTCTGCCACATTTAGAGAATTTGCCTCAAGCCAAGACAATATTGCCGATGGACTTGCCGACTTGAAGACAAGTCTGGAAAAAGCAAGGGAACTCTATTTCCGACTTCTTCTCCTCCCTTCTGAAATCACTTACCAGCAGGAAGTGGAACTCGACGAGCGCAGACATCGCTACCTAAAGAAAGATGAGGACCTCAACCCAAATCCGAAGTTTATTGACAATGAGCTTGTGAAACTCCTGAATCAGGATGAAGAAATACGTGAATTTGCTGAGAAACATAAGATATCATGGATAGAGCAAGACCGTGAACTTATACGTCATCTTCTTAAAGTGATCACAGAATCAGAACTATATCATGACTATATGGCAGATCCGGTCTCTGATCTTCATGAGGATTGCGAGTTTTGGCGCAAAGCCTTCCGGAATATTATTCTTAACGACCAGGAATTCCTTGAGACTCTTGAGAATATGTCGCTATTCTGGAATGATGACCTCGAAATAATGGGTGAGTTCGTACTGAAGACTTTCCGACGCTTTGAGGATAAAGCAGCTTCTCCGGATTCTAACATTGCCGAACCTGTGCTTCCTATGTATAAGGATGATGAGGATGCAAAATTTGGCAAGGAACTTTTCGAGGCTACTGTTAAGAAAAACACCCTTTACAGAGGATATATAGATGAAGCTCTCAATACTCAACACTGGGATTCCGAGCGACTCGCATATATGGATGTCATAATCATGGAGACAGCAATATCGGAGATTCTTAACTTCCCGAAGATTCCACTTCAGGCGTCGCTTAATGAATATATCGAGATGGCTAAATGCTACTCTTCTCCCAAAAGCGGAGCTTTTGTCAACGGTCTCCTTGCTTGTGTGATAAATAATCTGAAAGAAAGTGGTAAACTAAGAAAATAATCATAAATTTAATCAATATGAATTCAATTCTTCTTCAGGCTGCCAATGGTGCAGGCGGTGGCGGACTCAGCGGTATGCTGATGATTGTGGCTATGATCGTGATCTTTTATTTCTTCATGATCAGACCGCAACAGAAAAAACAAAAAGAAATCAAGAAAGCTCGTGAGGCCATGAAGAATGGCGACCGTGTTGTGACTGCAGGCGGCATCCATGGCAAACTCAAGGAAATTTCAGATGCCACAGTCATGATCGAGGTGGCTCCTGGCATGCAGATTAAAGTTGACAAAGGTTCTGTATATCCTGCCGGAGTTGAGAATCCTAACGCTCAGCAGAAATAATAGGCTAAACCCTTATAAGAATCAACCAAAGGCACATGCTTAATTCCATCAGCAATATGTGGCAGACGCTTCGGAAATCATCCAGATTCCGAAGCCTGCTTACATTTTTGGTCTTTGTGGCCATTGCTGCCATGTTTTGGTTGATTCTGACCCTCAATGATTCCGTGCAAGACGGATGTATAGTCAATGTGAGGATCACCAACAAGCCGGACAGCGTGACTTTTATCTCCGATGTTCCTAAGACAATACATGTAGAGGTCAAAGATAAAGGTTCAAGTTTGATGAGGACAATGTGGATGAAGACCCCAACACTCAACCTCAATTTCAGGGAACTTGCTGACCGGGGCGTCTTGAGATGCTCACGTTCCGACATCATGGCAGCGCTTAAAGAAACTTTCGGCGTAGGCGCGTCGATTATCTCTTCAAGTATCGATTCCCTTAGCCTTGTTTATACTGACCGTCCGGGAAAGTCTCTTCCGGTGGTAGTTGTAGTCAATACAAGTGCCAAAGCAGGATATATTGTTCACGGTCTTCCGAATTCTGACCCTGTCAGAGTCTTGGCTTATGGACCAAGGGAAATCCTCGACACTATGACAAGGGTATACACCAAGTCTTATGTAGAGTCAGGACTCTCTGAATCGGTAATGTTCGTCTCTGAATTAAGACCAATCCCTGGCGTCAGGTTGATACCATCTAAAGTGGATGTTAAAGTCAACGTTGAGCCTCTTGTCGCTAAGGAAGAGATGGTTGCAGTAGTGGCAGAAAATGTTCCGGATGATGAAAACCTTCTGCTTTTCCCATCAAACGTCAGAGTCAGCTACTATGTGCCTATGAGTGATTTTTCTGACGACCAAAAGGCGGTCCGTGTAGTAGTCGATTACAAAGACATCGTTGATCATATGGGTGCGCGTCTTCCGCTTCGTATAGAACCCGTCAAAGGAGTTGTCGCTGTCAATCCAAAATTGTATTCCGACTCAGTGGAATACACGCTCGTGAGATAAATAATCATTTCCTTTAATTTACTAACTCTAAACAAAAACACAACTATGCTTAAAGAAATACTTTCAATCACAGGAAAACCGGGACTTTATAAAATTCTCACTCCCGGCAAAAGAACTCTTCTTGTAGAAGATATGGTTTCAAAAAAGAGATTTCCATTAGGTGCGCGCGAAAGAGTGGTATGTCTCGGCGATATCGCAATGTATACTGTAGGTGAAGATCTTCCTCTTGATAAGATCCTTGATCGCGTATATGCTGTGGAAGATGGAAAGAAAATTGATGTGAAGGCAATGGATAACAACATGCTGCGTGAGGAATTTGCCAAAGCCGTTGAGGATTTCGACCGAGATCGCGTCTATCCTTCCGACATCAAGAAACTTTTCAATTGGTATAATCTCCTTATATCTGAAGGATATACAAAATTTACTGAAGAAGAGCCAAAGGCTTCAGAGGAAGAAAAGGCAGAATCTTCAGCAGAATAATATCAATTTTTTTAACTTAAAACTTGAGGTATGAAGAAAGTTTTACTTTTGACTGGGATCTCAGCTATTAGCTTGGCTGCCTTTGCTGCAGACATCCCGACTCCAACAAAACTTGGAGATTCATTCATCCAAAACATTTCTCCCAACGGACAGTATGCGGTATCTAATCTTACAGACGAGAAAATAGGCATCTTCGATCTTGCATCAGGCAAACAATATTTTTATGAAATAGAAGATATGTATAGCGAAGAGTCTTACTATTGTGGCATTGGGAAATGCATTAGCAACAATGGTATACTTGTAGGTGGTAGAACATCATCTGAGGCTGCATATTGGAAAGATGGTGAGTGGTATCCTCTTGAGGTAGGAGGAAGCATCAGTTATTCAAATTCCGC
>WFLX010093454.1_pt1 | contig 10361 bp, 9 predicted proteins | sample 4967041 | NCBI WGS metagenome assembly WFLX01 (sample SAMN12857096, study PRJNA449069) | gut metagenome | isolation source: stool from male and female vole | host: Microtus ochrogaster | place: USA:Florida | collected 2017
AGGTTGCTCATGCCAATAATATGAGCATGGCGGCTATCAATTCGTCGATTTCTCCGCTCCAGCTTGCTCAGTTGCGCGAAGCGGTCGAGAATATGCTTGTCACGATCGGTGCGTCGGGAGCGATTTATGGAGTGCTTTTAGCGTTTGGAATGATTTTCCCCGACCGTCCCCTTTATCTTATGTTTGTCCCTGTTCCGATTAAGGCTAAATGGATGGTGATCGGTTATGGAGCCATCGAGCTTGCGTTGGGCATGGGGTCGGCAAATGACGGCGTTGCTCATTTCGCCCATCTCGGAGGCATGATATTTGGATTCCTGATTCTTCTCTACTGGAAACGCAAGAATATCATAGGTCGCGATGGATTTTATTAAAGAGCTGAAATATAAATGGCTTACGGGCTCGATGCTTATTAGGCTCGTATTTGTTAATGTGGCGGTTTTCTTATTGCTGCATTTGCTGGCGTTTATATTCGGATTTACAGCTCTTGGTTCCGNCGCGGTTTTGGAGTTGGTTGAATTGCCGTCCAATTTCAATATGTTCNTTCNTNCGCCATGGACCATTGTCACATACATGTTCTCGCAGTACGATTTTCTCCATCTGCTGTTTAACATGCTATGGCTCTATTGGTTTGGCGAGATATTTCTGTTAGCCGATAGTTCCAAGCGCATGCTCGCCCTCTATCTTTACGGAGGTATAGCCGGTGGCGTCTTGTTCATGCTTTCCTATTCTTTAATGGGTATGTGGGGGCTTATTATCGGTTCATCGGCATCGGTTCTCGCTATCGTTGTGGCAACTGCCGTGATTCATCCTGATTTTAAGATGAATCTTCTGTTTTTGGGCGAAATTTCGCTTAAATGGGTGGCGATTGTCACGATTGTCATTGATTTTGTGAGTATCGGCGGAAGTAATACCGGCGGTCACATCGCGCATATTGGCGGCGCCCTTATGGGGCTATGCTATGCGATTGCCTTGAAGCGGGGAGTGGACATTACGCGCCCCTATTGCGCCGCTGTCGACCGGTTGGTTAATCTTTGGAAACGGATAGTTGCTCCGCGCCCGAAATCAAAGGCTTCGGCTTCGTCGCATTGTTCAAAAAGTGATGAAGCGAGTCTTGATGAAATCCTTGATAAAGTGAAGAAATCGGGCTACGGATCGCTCACGAGAGAGGAGAAGGATAAATTGTTTGATGTCAGTCGACGTATTAAATGATTGAATCGTGAACGCAGTGAAAGGTATTTTCATGATAGTGTGGTTTCCGGCAAATATTGTTTTTGCCGCTGGACTGGTCATTTCTGCATATATCGGAGGTGTCGATCCTGAAAAATTTCCCATCGGACAGGTTATAAATATGACTTTCCCTTTCTGGGCTTTGATTTCGATTGCTGCGCTCGTCGTAAACCTTTTTGTGTCGAGAAAGCGCTTGTTGTGGCTCTCAGTCATTTCCCTTTTAGTGTGCTGGACTCCGTTGACGACCTATTTCCCGCTCCATTTCAAGAATGCTTCGGTAACGGAAGCGGAAAAGGAAACTGAGTTTACGTTGATGACCTATAATGTATTTAACTTTACGGATCATCAAGGTGTTAACCCCGAATGGGGCAACCGCACTATCAGTTATATATTATCGCAAGATGCCGACATCGTGTGCCTTCAGGAGGCTTATTCGTTGATTGGAAATAANGCAGTTTGNAATAAGGCTCAACAGGATTCGATAAAATCGCTCTATCCCTATTATATCGATACCCCCAACCGCTCAGGTGAGATGATATTGTCGCGTTATCCTGTCAAACTGCTTGACGTGCCTGTGTCGAAGGAGTGGACCACCGGACAGTACACGGCTTATCTTGCCGAAATCGACGGTCGCAACGTCACGATAGTGAATTGTCATTTGCAGTCATTGGGGCTTACTCCTGATGATAAAGCTCTGTATCGTGAACTGACCGACAGGGAGATGAAACCCACGCGAAGTGAGTTGAGCCGCGCTAAGCATGATATTATTCCCAAGCTTCTTGACGCATTCAAGGAGAGGGCTCAGCAGGTCGACAGTATAAAAGAGTTTCTCAATGGCGCTTCGGAAAACGTGCTGCTTGTGGGCGATTTCAATGATGTCCCCGGGAGCTACGCCTATCGTAGCATGATTCGTTGCGGGCTTAGTGACGCTTATGCCGCAACATCTTTCGGTCCGATGATCACTTACAATGATAATAGATTTTATTTCAGAATCGACCACATATTCTATCGTGGCGATATGAGAGCGATTGCGGTGAAGAGGGGCGACATTAGAAGCTCTGACCATTATCCGCTAATGGCTACGTTCGCATGGTCGATGAATGAATAGAGACTGCAAATATTTCCAATCATTAATTATATGGCAAATTTTAAATTACCGTTAACCATTGCCGCTGCAGCTTTAGTCTGCGGATCGGCGTTTTATTCTTGTAAAATGTCACAAGAACACAAAAATCCGTTTTTAGAGGAGTACACCACTCCGTTCGAGATCCCTCCTTTTGATCAGATTGAGTATGAGGACTATCTCCCTGCGTTGAAGGCGGGAATTGAAGAGCAGAAGGCAAATGTGGAGGCGATTATTAACAATCCCGAGACTCCCACATTTGAGAACACTATCCTCGCTCTTGAAGAGAGTAGCCCCATTCTTGACCGCACGGTTGCTGTTTTCTCTAATCTCGATGAATCCAATTCAAGTCCGGAAATGCAGGAAATCGGCAGCGAATTCTATTCGCTTCTTTCAGTTCACAGCGACGAGATTTCGATGAATCCCAAACTTTTCGAGCGCATCAAATATCTTTATGACCATCGCGATAGCGTGGACTATACTACCGCGCAGCGCCTTCTTGTAGAGAAGAGCTATAAAGGATTTGTGCGTAACGGCGCGTTGCTCGACGACGCATCTAAGGAGGAGTTGAAGAAGGTCAATGCCAAGCTTTCCGACCTCTATCTTAAGTTCAATCAGAATCTTCTCTCGGCTACCAATGCTTTTGAGATTGTGATTTCTGATTCTACCCAGTTGAGCGGTATTCCCTCTACCTGCGTCGCGCTTGCTGCTGAAACAGCCGCCAATAGCGGTCGTAAAGGTCAATGGGTGTTCACTCTTCATGCTCCGAGCCGACTTCCGGTATTGACCTATGCTGATAATCGTGATCTCCGCGAGATGATGTATAAGGGCTATACCACGCTTGCGTCATCGGGCGAGTACAACAACTATCCTGTCATTGCCGACATCCTTAAAGAGCGCGCTAAGAAAGCCCGCTTGCTCGGATTTGACAACTATGCCGCTTATATGACTGATGCTGTAATGGCTAAGAATGTGGCAAACGCCGAAAATCTGTTGATGCAAATATGGAAGCCGGCTGTCAAGAAGGTTGGCGAAGAAGTTGCCGAGATGCAGGCATTAAGCAATTCGGAAGGTAACACATTCGAGATCGCTCCCTGGGACTACTATTATTATAATGAGAAAGTGCGCAAGGCTAAATATGACATCAATCCTGATGAGGTGAGCCGCTATTTCCATGTCGACAGTGTGCGTAAGGGCATCTTCGAGATGGCAAACCGCCTCTATGGAGTGACATTCACTGAAATGCCCGATGCTCCCAAATATGATCCCGAGGTAAATGTATATGAAGTTAAGGATGCCGACGGTAATCATGTTGCAGTGTTCATGACCGACTATTACAGCCGTCCCTCTAAGCGTCAAGGCGCATGGATGAGCGAGTTCAAGGGCTCGGGTGTAGTTGAGAACATTGATGCTGAAAAGGGGGGCGACATTAAAATTGAGCGTCCTGTGATATTCAATGTATGCAACTTTACCCATCCTACAGCCGACAGCCCTTGCTTGTTGTCGATCNACGAAGTTNAAACCATGTNCNATGAATNCGGACACGGGCTTCATGGAATGCTTNCACGNGCTAAATACAAGAGTCAGGCAGGCACTAACGTAGACCGTGACTTCGTGGAGCTACCTTCTCAGATTCATGAGCACTGGGCATTTGAGCCTGAATTGCTCAAGTCTTACGCCCGAAATTCAGAGACCGGTGAAACTATTCCCGACGAGTTGATTGAAAAACTGAATCGCGCGTCTAAACATAATCAAGGATTCCGCACAACTGAACTTGCCGGCGCCGCTCTTCTTGACCTTGAGTGGGGTAAACTCATGGACACTGACAATATCGATGTCGAGGGATTTGAAAAGGCTGTAGCCGATAAACTCGGTATGCCGAAGGAACTCACTTACCGTTATCGCAGTCCTTACTTCAAGCACATTTTCGGCAGCGACGGATATGCTTCGGGTTACTATACCTACCTGTGGGCTGAGGTGCTTGACACTGACGGTTTTGAACTTTTCAAAGAGAAAGGCATTTTCGACCCTGAAACTGCGAAGTCGTTCAAAGAGAACATTCTTGAAATGGGTGGAAGCGAAGACCCGATGGAGCTCTATGTGAAATTCCGCGGAAAGCAGCCTTCAGCCGACGCTCTTCTGCGCAACCGCGGACTCATCGATTAATCCGCCGGTTTTATTTCAACCTCTTGCGCTGTCTGATATGATATTTGCCTAAACAGGCTCGTGAGCACTATAGGAGCATGGATTCAGTTCTGAAATCCATGCTCTTTTTTNAATTGATTACTTGCAAATCAAATCTTACNAAAATAAGAAAAACGCTTATTTTGTTAGCATAAAATCATAATTTTTATATAAAATTGACAAAAACCCATCAAGTTATAATGCAAAAGCTGATTTTTTATTGTAGATTTGTAAAAAGTTTTTGGGGAGTGTGAGCCCCCGTATTATAAATTGTTTTGCTCTTATTTACGGCAAATTATGGAAATTGAAAAGAAAAGAGGTGGTCGCCGCCCAGGAGCGGGACGAAAAAAATCTACCGTGAAACGCTATGGATTTAATGCGCCGGCTAATGTTCACGAGGTGCTACAGAAAGTAGACAGTATAACCGAATTCATTTGTGAAGCAGTCCTGAAACATGGACATGATAAGGGTCTTTGTTGAAAAGGTAATTACCTATCAATTTTTCAATTTTGAAAGCTGTTCTTTTCCGGGAACCGCTTTTCTTTTTTATAGGACTTGCTCAAGCCATCCCGCTCCGTCATTATAGTTCTGGAGCTATTTTTATTGGCTATGATTGCGGATATGTGGATAAAAAAGTGTAAATTGCATGAAATTAATATTCGTGATCAATGAAGCTTGACGAAATAAAACTGATTGAGTTTCCCAAAATAGAGGATACGCGCGGCAATCTCTCATTTATTCAAGCGCCCGATACATTACCGTTTGAACTTAGACGTGCGTATTGGATATATGATGTCGCCGGCGGCAGTTCGCGCGAGGGACATGCTTTCCGAAGGCAGAAAGAGGTGATTGTCGCCTTGTCGGGGTCGTTTGACGTGGTGCTGAACGATGGCGAGTCGCAACGCAGATTTCATTTGTCAAGATCTTACTACGGGCTTTATGTTCCCGAGATGACGTGGAGGGTGATGGATAATTTTTCGACCAATTCGGTGGCGCTGATTCTATCGTCGACGCCTTATGAAGAAGCTGATTATATAAGGGACTACGCAATATTTCAAAATGAAAAGATATCCCTTTCTTGATCTTGGGCGGGTGAACCGCAAATATGCCGACGGGTTGAAACGTATATGCAGTCGTGTTATCGACAGCGGTCGCTATGTGGGCGGTGAAGAGGTGGCGAATTTTGAAAAGCGCCTTGCCGCTTATACCGGGGCGCCTTGCTGTGTTGGAGTCGGGAACGGCTTGGATGCGTTGCGGCTCATATTGCGCGGCTATAAGGAGCTTGGCGTGATGAGTGATGGCGACGAGATTCTCGTGCCCTCCAATACATATATCGCCACTGTGCTTGCGGTGACAGACAATCGCCTTGTCCCTGTTTTTGTCGAACCTTCGATTGAGACCTATAATATCGATGAGGAGCTTATCGAAAGCCACATTACGGAACGAACGAAAGCCATCTTGACTGTCCACCTCTATGGATTGCCCGCTTATTCCAAAGAGATGAAACGCATAGCGGATAAACATGGCTTGAAGATTATCGAGGATAATGCTCAGGCGATAGGCGCTCATGCCGAGGGATTGATGACCGGAAATATGGGCGATGCCGCGGCGTTCAGTTTCTATCCCACAAAAAATCTCGGAGCGTTGGGTGACGCAGGTGCTGTCACAACTTCCGACTGTGCGCTTGCCGATGCCGTAAGGGCGCTCGGAAACTACGGCAGTCTCAGGCAGTATGATAATATATATCAAGGTTTAAACAGCCGTCTTGATCCGATACAGGCTGCGATGCTGGCGTTTAAACTGGATTATATCGACGAAGAGAACGCTCAGCGCCGCAAACTTGCCTCGGTTTACGACAGCATGATTGTCAATCCCGAAGTGACGCTTCCTGTAGATGGGGGAAGATACCACACCTATCATCAATATGTAGTGAGGGTGGAGAATCGTGACAGTTTCAGGCAATTTCTTGCCGATAACGGAGTTGATACTGCGATACATTATCCTAAAGCCCTTCATAGGCAAAAATGCTATGAGTCGCAGTTCGGGTCGTTGCATCTGCCTATTGCGGAGAAGATAGCCGCCGAAGTGGTTAGCCTGCCGATAAGCCCTTCTTGTACATCGCCGGAGGATGCCGCCGCCATTGCCGGTATAATCAACAATTTTAAATCTAAGCCTTAATGAAAGAATCAACATTGAGCGACTGCGCTCTGATCAGTCTTGATACATTTAATCACCAGCGCCGCGGAAACCTCACCGTGTGTGAGAACGGGCTCAACATGCCGTTTAATGTAAAGCGGGTCTACTATCTTTATGACGTGCCGGGAGGGGAGAGCCGAGGCGGGCATTCTCATCGCGAGCTGCATGAGATGATCGTCGCCGTCAGCGGCAGTTTCNCCGTCACGNTCGATGACGGCANTGAAAAGCGTTCGTATGTGCTTAACNGTTCAAATANGGGGCTGCATNTCGTGCCGGGANTATGGCGCNCTCTCGATGATTTTTCGTCGGGAGCCGTGTGTCTCGTTCTTGCCTCGGATAAATACGTAGAGGCGGACTATATCCGCCTCTATGAAGATTTTTTATCATCAAAGAATAAGTTGACCGCTGAATGATCAGAGCATGCTGAGGGCTGCTTTGTAATCGGGTTCGTGGGTGATTTCATCCACAAGCTCGCGATAGATCACGTTGTGGTTCTCGTCGAGAATGATGACGGCGCGAGCTAAAAGACCTTTGAGCGGACCGTCAATCAGTTCAACCCCATAGTCCTTGGCAAATTCCGGAGAACGGAATGCTGATGCCGGATACACGTTGTTGATGCCTTCCAGGGTGCAGAATCGTTTTGCTGCAAAGGGGAGGTCCATTGAAACGCAAACTACGGCGACGTCATCTTTCTTTGCCGCTTCCTCATTGAATTTTCTTACACCCATCGCGCAGACCGGAGTGTCAAGGCTCGGGAAAATATTGAGCACTATTTTCTTTCCGGGAAAACTTTCGAGTGAAAGTTTCTGGAGATCCACGTCAACGAGAGAGAAATCGGGGGCTTTTGAGCCTACTGCGGGTACAGTGCCGTAAGTGTGGCACGCATTTCCGCTAAAGTATACAGTTTCCATATATATTAAATTAATTTAGTTGTCATTTCACGGCAACCGCCGCTTTCTGTATAACAATCGAGGATAGCTCATTGTTGAATCCGATCACTACATCGGCAACGATTCCGTCTTCTTTCGTGATTATCGTGACGGGAAATGCCGACGCGCCGCAGTCGCGCGCTAATGATTTCGCGCTCATCAACAGGTGTTCGCCCGGATTTATCGACGGGATTATTTCTTCGATTTCGTCAGTGTTGTTGGTGACGAATGCCCATATTATATCGGCGTTTACCGGGAGGGTGTCGACTGCTTTTCGGATTTCTTTGACTGTCGAGGCTGCGAATCCCGCTTTGGGGTCCATCAGCACCAGCAGTGTCAATGTGCGGAACGGGTCACCGGTGCGGCGCGAGTAGCGTTCGCCTGTGGTGGTGGGCAGGGAGAATCCCGGCAAGCGTTGTCCCGGGATGTTCTCGATGGCATAGTTGCTTTCCCTGAATTTCTCAAATATGTCGGGGTAGCGTGTCATCAGTTCCTGCTCGGCGGGAGCGACGCATAGAGGATTGGCGTCGGTAGTGTAATGGGCTATGATTGTTTGCTCGGCAAGCGCGCCGGGGTTGTTTTCTATCTCTGAAAACAATGGCATCCCATTTTTTCGGTTAAATGTGTAAAGGAACTCTTTACAAACCTCACCGTTTATTCTCATTACTCCTTCAATCGCAAGACAATTGTTTCCATTGACGGTGGTGTCGGGATGAATGGTGTACTCATATTTTTGCGGATTTGCGGCTATTTCCTCTATTTGATCGGCGAGGAACTGGGGGAGTAGCGAGCAGAATTGCACTCGCTTCTGTATGCCCGGTAGCACGTGGGTTGCTGAAGAGGGAAGAAATGGGATGGAATCCCAGTCGTAATGGTATTCGAGCAGTCTTTCACCGTGGAAATCATAGACGTTGCCCGAGTGATAGGCGGAAAATCCGTGTTGCTCGCCTGAAGGGGTCATCATCGTCCAGTCGATGACATAGCTGCAAGGGGAAAGCTTGTCACCCGGCGCTTCCATCGATTCAAGATTTATCTTATAGTCCACGTCAGGCTGAAGGCTCATCAGTATCTGATAGTCCACGTGAGATTTATAACATTGAGGATTCCTTAACGTGGTTATAACATCATTTATCCCTTGAGCGTTTGAAGCCAAGGGATAAATAAGGGCAATTGCTAAAAGCGATTTCAATTTCCCGTTCATAAATATAATAGTTGGTTAAAAGTATAACGAAAAAAGGGTCAAAAAAGTTTTGACCCCTGTGTTGAATGTATGCGATAAGTTTCGGTGGCTTGAATCACACATTGAATCGGAAGTGCATGATGTCGCCGTCGTTCACTACATATTCTTTTCCTTCTATGCTGAGCTTGCCGGCTTCCTTAACGCCTGTTTCGCCGCCGAGCGCCACATAGTCGTCATATTTTATCACCTCGGCGCGGATGAATCCTTTTTCAAAGTCGGTGTGGATGATGCCCGCGCACTGTGGCGCTTTGCTGCCTCTCATGAAGGTCCACGCTCTCACTTCGTCGGGTCCGGCGGTGAAATAGGTCTGCAAGTCAAGGAGCGCGTAGGCTGAACGGATGAGGCGGCTTACGCCCGATTCCTCAAGCCCTATTTCGTTGAGGAATTCCTGTCGTTCTTCCCAGGTGTCGAGTTCGGCTATATCGGCTTCGGTTTGAGCGGCTACAATGAGCAGCTGGGCTCCCTCGTCCTTTATCGCTTCACGAACGGCATCGACATATTTGTTGCCGTTTACGGCAGAAGCGTCGTCCACGTTGCACACATACAGAACCGGTTTTGAGGTTAGCAAGAAGAGCTCTTTGGCAAACTTGTTTTCGTCCACGCTGTCAAATGTCACCGAGCGTGCGGGTTTGCCTTGATCGAGAGCTTCCTTGAATTTGCAAAGAACTTCGTATTGCATTTTTGCGGTTTTGTCGCCGCCGGTCTGAGCCTGTTTTTGAGTTTTGGCAATGCGCGATTCAACAGTTTCAAGGTCTTTTAACTGCAATTCGTAATCGATAATTTCCTTGTCTCTCACCGGATCAACTGACCCGTCGACATGGGTGATGTTGTCGTTGTCGAAACAGCGTAGCACGTGGATGATGGCATCCGTTTCCCTGATATTGGCGAGAAATTTATTTCCGAGACCTTCGCCTTTGCTTGCTCCTTTGACCAAGCCGGCGATGTCGACGATTTCAACGGTTGCGGGAACTACGCTGCGGGGCTCGCACATTTCCACGAGCTTGTTGAGGCGCTCATCGGGAACGGTGATTACGCCTACATTGGGTTCTATAGTGCAAAACGGGAAGTTGGCTGACTGAGCCTTTGCGTTGGACAGACAGTTGAAAAGGGTTGATTTGCCNACATTGGGCAAACCTACTATTCCACATTGAAGAGCCATTATTCTTTCAGTATTAAAATTTAGCGCAAAGATACTCATTTTTGACGGAATAATAGGCAATTGCACCCGGTTTTAATGGCTCAATGCGAAAAGCNATCCNCTNNGGATNGTCNGGGNCTCTGTNNCNCAAAAGTNTAGGGATATAAATAANTAANTCAAGGTTCTTTTGCTGCCGTTTTGGCGNGGCGAGCCTGTGTCCNGTGTTTTGTGGGCGTGGTTCTCGCNGGCGCTCTTGGCGGGGGCAGCTGCCGCTTAGCAGCTCAAGGCTTGGGAGGGTGTTTGCCGCAGCCCCGGGATGGGGAG
>WFLX010272708.1_pt1 | contig 10361 bp, 7 predicted proteins | sample 4967041 | NCBI WGS metagenome assembly WFLX01 (sample SAMN12857096, study PRJNA449069) | gut metagenome | isolation source: stool from male and female vole | host: Microtus ochrogaster | place: USA:Florida | collected 2017
ACAATTGATTATTTATTAATTTTAAATTATTCTCACCCAATTCACAATTGGCAATTATCACTTCATCTCATCAAACTGCACCGGGTCGCCTACTATCCAGAGTAGGTCGCCGGCCTNAAGCACAGTGTCGGGACGTGGAGTGATAAACTCACCCTCCCCTCTTTGCACGGATAGCACCATGCAGAAGTAATCGTTGCGAAGGTCGGTCTCTCTAAGCGGACGCTCAATGATAGGAGACTTTGGAGTAAGCAATATGCTCTTGAGCTCGATGTCGGGATGGTGAAGAGATTCCTTCTTCACCTGGCAAGTACGGTCAATCTCGTCGTTGAGGAGCTTGATCTGGCTGTCGGAGCCTATCACGCCAAGNGTATCGCCNGGGAAAATGCGGGTGTCGCCCGTAGGGAGAGGAATAAANTCATCGCCNCGACGGATNCTCGAGACACTNACGCCAAACTCGCTTCGNAATCCGGAATCTTTCAGTTTGTCGCCTGCAAACCGGCAGTTGGGCTTTATGTCTACGTATGCCTGGTGGAGGTCGCTCACAAGATTGTTGTTAGCTCCGCTGCGGGCATTCTCACGGTTGTTGAGATTGTTCATAAATTTCTTCTCCATCCGCTTGAAACTGAGCATGAGTTTCGAGGATGCGAATATCACCATAAGGAGGAAGCAGATAGAGCCGCCTATCCAGCCTACGAGGGTGGAGTAGCAGACCGTAAGGAAATACACCACGAAGAGAAGGGCCAATATATAGCGGATGATGCTCATAGCTATAAGCGGCACGTCGTAGAATGAAGCTGTGGAGTGCAGCTTCATCTTGTGGTCAGACTTAATCGTGGTGAAAGAAAGCGCAGTGAGGAATGGCGACATCAAGACGAGCGAGATGGCGGTAGCCACAAGGTGACCCCATTTCGGTATCAATCCCTCCATCACTGGGAAGAGCAACTGCCGGCACGCGAAGATGATGGCTATCAGAATCACGGAGTATAGCACAATTCTCCACACGTAGCGCCCCAGGATCTCGCGCCAGAGACGACGCGTCTCGTTGGTGTCGACTTTCTGCGATGAGTAGCGGTTGATGAGGAAATTGAGCTTTGCGGGAAGATGCCGCTCCACAAACTTATAGGCCGGAGTCGACATCTTGATGAAATAGGGTGTGGTGAATATGGTGATGACTGACACCGCAACTATAATCGGATAGAGCGACGCGTCGAGCACTCCGAGTCCCATACCGAGCGAGGCGATGATGAATGAGAACTCACCTATCTGAGTCAGTGAGAAACCGCTCTGGATAGCAACCTGGAGTGTCTGGCCTGTGACGAGCATACCGATGGTGCCGAAAATAATCATGCCGACTATAACCACGGCAGCCAACAGAAGCACCTGCGGATAGTATGTGGCGATGACCGCTGGCTGCACCATCATCCCGACGGAGATGAAGAAGACCGCTCCGAAAAGATCTTTCACAGGGGCGATGACGTGCTCCATCCTTTCAGCGAAGACTGTGCCGGCAAGAATCGATCCCATCACGAATGCCCCGAGCTCGAGAGAGAAACCGCACATCACAGAGAATGCCGCCATCATGAAGCAGAGTCCCATCGATACCACAAGGAGGGTCTCCGAATTGAGATAGGAGCTTATCTTCTCAAGAAGTGAAGGAAGCACATAGACACCTACTACAAACCATATGATGAGGAAGAAGCAAAGCTTGGCGATGCTGAATATCAGTTCCGAACCCTGCACGTCGCCCATGGCGAAGGAGGAAAGAAGCACGAGCATGAGGACAGCGAAGAGGTCTTCGATGATAAGCACTGCGAGCACCATCGAGGCGAATTTCTGCTGTTTCAGTCCCAAGTCGGTGAAGGCCTTGAGGATTATAGTGGTCGATGACATCGATATCATGCCGCCGAGGAAGATGCAGTTGATGGTGTTGANNTGCAGCATATACNNCACTCCGAAACCTGNNNTTNTCATCNCGACNANGATTATCAATGCCGTGATGATGGCCGAGGAGCCGGAATTCATCAGTTTCTTGAAGGAGAACTCAAGACCGAGAGAGAACATGAGGACCACAATGCCAAGGTCGGCCCAAATCTCGATATTCTCGAGATTGGAGATGGAGGGGAGATATGTAAAGTTGGGGGAAGCGAGAAATCCGGCAAGGATATAGCCGAGCACGACCGGCTGCTTCAATTTCTTGAAGACGAGGGTCGCGATTGCTGCGAGCACAAGAATCCAAGCCAAGTCAAGTATAAGGCCGTTGGTGTTGTCTTCTGAGCCATGCCCGCTATCCTTCCCCGCATCGGGGTTCAGTTCGGTATAGATGGTCTGCTGGAGGTCGGTGGTGGTCTCTTGAATCATCTGTGGCATCATAGGTCAATCTGGTTTGAGAGGGTTATCGAAAGTATGTCGTGCGCCTCACTAAGGCGGTTGATGGCTACCATCAGCCTGTGTGAGGTGCGGGTGAGCACCACTAGGTTGACTTCAGTGAAGTCTTTCTCGAAGTTCTGCTCTATGAAGAAGTTGGATATATGTATTCCTTCAGCTTTGAGAAGGCGGTCGTAGTCGTCGATATTGCGCAATATTCCTTTGCTCCTGATGGATATCACCTTGGTCTCCTGACCGATGTGGATTACGTGCTCAAATCGGTTGAAACCGACTATCACCATGAAGATGAGAAGCGTGCATATGATGGAGGCCATATACATTCCCACTCCCACCGCCATGCCGATGATGGCCGTTATCCAAATACCCGCGGCTGTGGTGAGTCCACGCACCACTCCGCGCTGCTGTATCATCGCGCCACCACCGAGGAAACCGATTCCGGTGATGACCTGCGCAGCGATACGCCCTGGGTCTCCATTCTTGAGCCCCATATATTCCTGCGGCACATAGATTGAAAGAAGCATCGAGAGGCATGCTCCCATCGAGATGAGCGCAAACGTGCGTATGCCGGCCACCTGTCCTTTGTGCTTTCGCTCAGTGCCCACGAGGGCGCCAAGCAGAAGGGCAAGTATCAGTCGGAAGGACGCGTTGACAAGGTTGACGTCAAGCGATGCAAACTGCGAAGCTATATTCTGAAAAAAATCCATAATTCTCAATTCTTAAAAATGTCAATTTGACAAAAAAATTCACGACTCACAAATCACCCATTGAACTGCTCCGGATAGATGACCATGAGGTTGTGGGCGGCGAAGTTTTTCGATAGGAACTCAGGCATCTCTTCTTGCGATGCGCTGTAGGAGATGGATCCTCTGCGCGCTCCGACCACCACAAGGAGGTCTTCTGCTCCGACATCGCCCGAAAGGAGGATGAAGTCGTCCCAACCTGCCATCTCCTGATAGATGCGTCGTATGCCGTAGCCATCTGTGGAGATAATATCTTCTATATATCTCGACGTCTCGGCGGTCACAAGAAATATCACCTTGCAGGCGAGCTGCTGCGCGAGATTTCCTATACGTGCCACCCAGTCGTGGAATCCTGTCTCATATTGCGACTTCGCTCCTGCCACCACCACAATCCTCCGTATGGTTGAGATTGGGATGAAACAGCGTGACATGACCACCATCTTCAGGGTCTCTTTGAGGAGAGTGTCTATCATCTGCCCAAAGAAGGTGTCTACTATATTTGCTTTTCGGTGAAAACCAAGGACTATATCTGTGGCATGGTTTTGGCGAATCATGTTAGTGAGTCCGGAGACGACGTTGAGGTCGAAACGCTCCTCCTCTACAGCCTGCACGCCCATCTCCTGGGCTGCCTGGGCAGCCGTGCGCAGTGAGAACCGGCCGGCCCGAANGCTCTTTGGGTCNTNGGAATTGCGGANGAANAGAGCCGTTATGGGTTCGGTATTCNTTGGAGAGCGCATGAAGATGGCAAGCCTCATCAGACCTTCGGCAGTGATTGGATTGGATACCGCCACAATCTGGCGGGCAAACTCGGGCCGCTCTACCCCGGCCTGCTCCATCTCGGCAGCCGTCAGTTCGATTCGCATCCTTATGGCGGTGCGTTCGGTGGTGACGGAAGCCACAAGGCAGCAGACGAGAATCATGAGCACGGCTCCGTTCATAATGTCTTCATTAATGATGCCGTATTGATAGCCGAGCATGGTCGCGGCGATTGTGGCTGCAGCCTTGCCGCTGCTGAGACCAAACATCATGCGGCGGTCTGTCGGTGTCAGGCCGAGAGATTTCTGTGCAATCCAAGCGGCTATCCACTTGGAGACCAAGGCCACGACCACCATGTTGAAGGCTACCCAGGCTACTGTCCAGCCGCTGAAGATGACCCTTACATTGATAAGCATNCCCACCCCTATCAGAAAATAAGGGATGAAGATGGCATTTCCGACAAACTTTATATGGTGCATCAGCGACGACCGCCCCGGGATGAGACGGTTGAGCACAAGACCCACGTNGAAGGCTCCAAGAATTGCCTCAAGGCCAATCAGCTGGGCGAGCACCGCCCCGATGAAGACCATGGCGAGGATGAAAATGTACTGAGCCACGGCATCCGACATCTTGCGGAAGGCAAAGCGCGTTGCCCACGGGAAGACTATACCGACCGCGGCCGCGTAGACTGCAGTGTAGAGGAGCAAAGTCAGGATATCCATGGCGTCAAAGACGCCAGTGGCCTGCAGTTTCACTACGGAGGCCAGAGTGAGAAGGGCAAGNAGCACCGCGATGATTGTNCCNCCTACNGCNATNATNACNCCCCGGCCATTCTGCANGCCAAACTTACTGACCACAGGGTAGGATATCAANGTGTGTGATGCATACATGCTGGCAAGCAGCAGGCAAGTTGTCAGTCCAGCTCCGAAAGCATAGTGAGCCGCCACCATTCCGAGCGCGGCAGGCACCGCGAAGGTGATGAGGCCGAAGATGAGTCCTTGCTTCAGATTCTTCTTGAAGTGATACATGTCGATCTCGACAGCGGCGAGAAACATGAGGTAGAGAATGCCGACCTGTCCGAAGATCTGGAATGATGCATCCCGTTCAAGAAGGTTGAAGCCGTATGGGCCCACAGCAACCCCGGCGAGAATCAGTCCCACCACATCTGGAATCCTCAGGCGCCGGAACACGACAGGCGCCGCAAGGATCAGCAACAGCACCAAAGTGAATATCACTACCGGCTGATGAAATGGGAGACTGAATAGCTGGTTCAAATCCAAAAGAATGATTTAGCGTTGCGGGTAGTCAGTCGGTCGGTCTCAGCGGGAGGCAACCCGAGGATTTCCGCAATCTTGTGGTTGATATAGGTAAGATAAGAGCTTTCGTTTCGGCATCCCCGTTTTGGCACTGGGGCGAGATATGGTGAGTCGGTCTCGAGAAGGAGCCGGTCGATGCCGATTTCCTTCACGGCATCGGGCAGGGAGCCGGCATTCTTGAAAGTCACGACTCCATTGATGCCGAAGTATGGGTCGCATACCTGCCGGATACGCCCCACGTCGTCGGGGCTCCCTGTGAAGCTGTGGAAGACGAGAGGGGGAAGTTGCCCACCGGCCTCTTTTTTAGCGGCCTCAATGCATTCGCAGCATTCCTCCACCCCATCACGGCAATGGATTATCACAGGGAGGTTCATTTTCCATGCAAGGAGCAACTGGGCCGTGAAGGCATCCTTCTGGAGCGCGAGATTGCTTTGGTCCCAATAGAGGTCTATGCCCACCTCCCCTATCGCCACGGGAGATGTCTGAGAGAGGATGGCGATGATATCGTCGAGTTCCTCACGCCAGTCCTCCCCCACTTCCGTAGGATGGATTCCCATAGCGGTGCGCGTGCTTTCGGGGCGCGCTGCGTGCAGCATCGCGACTTCGGCAGCCGACTCACGGTCTACTGCGGGGAGCACCATGAGTTCTACACCGGCATCCAGAGCGCGGTCAACAGCTGCAGCGCACCCCTCAGGATCCTCCTTCGAGAATGAGTCCATGTATAGGTGGGTGTGAGTGTCTATCATTACGCTGGACGTTTTACGTTTTACGTTGTGCGATAGTATGTCTTATTTGGAGCGGCCTACGAGTTTCTCGATAAGTTTGCGGTAAGCTTCGCGGGCTTCGTCGCTGAGGGCGGTCTTCTTGATGGCGGCAAGGGCCTTGCTGCTGTAAGAAGCGGCTTCAGCCTTGCTGACTGCAGGCATACCCATGGTCTCGTAGATGCGGGTGACGGTCTTCACCTTTGTCGGACCGGCGGGCATCTTCATGGCCACCTTCAGTGCCTCTGCGTTGGCACCTCCCAAGGAGAGGGCCTTTACCATGAGGAATGTCTTCTTATTGTTGTTGATGTCGCCACCTATTGGTTTGCCGAAGGTCTCGGCGTTGCCGAAGGTGTCGAGATAGTCGTCTTCAATCTGGAACGCAACGCCGAGCATCACTCCGAACTCAAACATGCGGTCGGCATCCTCCTTGGAAGCTCCGCCGATGAGAGCACCTATCTTGGCTGCTCCACCGAGAAGTGCGCCAGTCTTGGCCTTTATCATCTCAATATATTGGTCAAGAGCCACTGTCTCTTGGTTTTCGAAGTCCATGTCGAGGCGCTGGCCTTCGTATACGCGGAGAGCCTGGTCGTTGAAGGTGTCGAGCACAGGNCGGAGNATNGAGTCGTCGACGTCAGAGACGNGNTTAGTGGCGAGTGTCAGCATTGTGTCGCCNGAGAGGATGGCCGTGTTGGCGTCCCATTTGGAGTGGACTGTCGGGCGGCCACGACGAAGGTCAGACTTGTCCATGACGTCGTCGTGAAGGAGAGTGAAATTATGAAACATCTCAATTCCGACGGCTGGGCGTAGGGCCTTTTCGGGGCACTTTCCGAAGGCATCGGCAGTCATGAGCACGAGTGTTGGGCGCAGACGCTTTCCGCCGGCCTGCATGCCGTAGGCAATGGGAGCGTAGAGGCCTTCGAGGTTGTCTTTGGGAAATTCTAATGCGCGGATTTCAGCTTCCGCGAGGGCTGCATATTCTGATGTTCTTTTCATTGTCTTTTAGTTTATATTGAGCCGGCTGGGAAGCCGGCGTACCATATTTAGATAGTGTCGGTGGGAGCTTCCGCAGTTTGAGGGTCGGAAGCAGGGATGGCCTCCGGATGCTCTTCAATTGGGATAGTATCTGGAAGAGTGACGGGAGCGTGCGATCCACCCTTTGACTTGTTGCGTGAATAATATTCGTCAATGGCCACTTGGTCGTAATCGAGGAAGCGGTTGTATATTTCCTTCGGCATGTCGGAGTTACGGTCGTAGCGGAGGACGGTGCGGAATCCAATGAGGAAGCGTGCATACATGTCGGGGTCATCTGCAGATGCACGTTTAAACTCCTTTAGTTCTTTGACCACATCATCTGCAGTCATCTCCTTGACTCGGATTTGGTTGAGATATTCCAGCCCGAGCGTCAGTCCAAGACCCTGAGGATCCTCGGCACCCACGAGGGTACGGAGACGCATCTTGTCGAAAAGAGGGAGAGCCTCCGCCACGCGGTCAAACTCCCAGCTAAACGACTGGAGAGCAGTGTCGGCATAAGACTCATATGCCTTCAGAGTGGCGTTGTTGAGGGTATCGATGCGAATGCCGTCGATTTTTCCGAGCGAGGCATAGATGATGAAACGGGCCACAGAGTCAGCTGTGGCGTGCTCCATCATGTAGACCACCTTCTGCTCATCTGAAAGGGTGGCGAAGCCGTCAGGAAAATCGTCGGCCGATGTTCCTTTGCCTTTACAAGCGGGAATCAGTAAGACTGCAGCCATCACCGCGAGAGGAATCAATCTTTTCATAGGGTCGTAATTTTTTGCAAAATTAACAAAAAAAAATGAGGTTAAACCTCAAAAACTGAAAAAAGATTTGGCAGGGTGAAAAAAAATGCTTAAATTTGCGGAGCAAAAGCAAAAAGCATGCGATAATAGCTCAGTTGGTAGAGCACTAGCTTCCCAAGCTGGGGGTCGCGGGTTCGAGCCCCGTTTATCGCTCCCACGACAAGGCCTGACAGTTTCAACCGATGAAATTGGCAGGTTTTTTTCATCTTAACCTTGAACTCTTACATAAAGTCATATGTTCGAGACGGCACGAGGCGGTTAAAATTAGCTACGCCCAAGCTTACGCAAGTCGCTCCTCCCATTGACTATGCATATGGAATAACATGTGAATCTTAAAACTATATATGGAAAAGAAGAAGATTGTGCCGGTGCTTCTGATCACCGGTTACCTCGGGAGCGGGAAGACCACGCTCCTCAACAAGATACTCAACAATAGGAAAGGAATTCGCTTCGCCGTCATCGTCAACGACATCGGCGAGGTCAACATCGATGCCGACCTCATAGCGAAGGATGGTCTCGTAGGCCAGGGCGACGACTCCCTTGTGGCCCTTCAGAACGGTTGCATCTGCTGCACCCTCTCGATGGACCTCGTCAACCAGCTCGTCGACCTGATGGAAGGAGACCGTTTCGACTATATAGTGATTGAGGCCAGCGGCATCTGTGAGCCGGAACCGATAGCACAGACCATCGCCTCCATTCCGACGATGGGTCCGCAAGTGACCCGCAACGGCGTCCCGGTCCTCGACTGCATCGTGACGGTAGTGGATGCCCTTCGCCTTCAGAGCGAGTTTGGCAGCGGACAGTCGCTGACCGTGAGAGAATATGGTGAAGAAGACCTTGAGAACTTGGTAGTGCAGCAGATAGAATTCTGCAACATCGTGCTTCTCAACAAGATTTCGGAGGTATCGAAAGAAGATGCCAAGATGATTCGCGAGGCCATCCATGCCCTCAACCCCGTCGCAAAGATAATCGAGTGCGACTATTGCGACGTCGACTTCAGCGAGCTTCTCGACACCCATATGTTCGACTTCGGCAAGGTAGCCACATCCGCCACATGGATTCGGGAGATAGAAAAGCCGCTCGATGAGATCGAAGAGTCAAGGGTCAAGAGTCAAGAACCAAGTGAGCATCATCACCACGAGCACGAGAATGAGCATCATCACCACGACCATGAACATCACCATGAACATGAACATGAGCATGAACATCATCATCATGAGCATGATCATGATGAAGAGTGCCATTGCGAGGAGGAAGGGCATGAATGCCATCATCATCACCACCATCACCATCATCATGGAGAAGGGGAGGCTGAGGAATATGGCATCAGCACCTTTGTATATTATAGGAGGCGTCCCTTCGACCTCAACAAGTTTGACTATTTCTGCTTCAAGCAGTGGCCGAAGAGCGTAATCCGATGCAAAGGAATCTGTTACTTCAGCGACAACCGCGACATGAGCTATCTCTTCGAGCAAGCAGGAGTGCAGAAACGACTGACTGAATGCGGCCAATGGTATGCCACGGCCCCGAAAGAAGAGTTGGAGCAGTTCTTCGCCACGGAGCCCGGGTTGCTTCGCGACTGGGACGAAGAGTATGGCGACAGGATGGACAAGCTCGTCTTCATCGGGCGTGGGATGGACAAAGCAGCGATTACTGAGGCGTTGGATAGGTGTCTGGCGTAAGAGCTAAGTCAAGCATTCGAAAAAGTTACCATTGGACTGCGTGGGGAGGCGAGGACGCCTCCATTCCACGGCTACGCAGTATTGAGAAGGGCATAAAAAAAGGCCGGCATCGAGGTGGTGATCTCTGATGTCGGCCATAAAATATGTAAATGTGGATATATTTCATAATAAAAAATATTTATGCCCCGTCACCTTTGGCGGGGAGAGTATAGGGCGGCGAATTCGGTCATGTCGCGGCCGTCTGGGTCGATACTCTGTATCCAGTGCAGCGACGTGTCGGGAGCTTTGTGATGGGCATCATCCGTTCGGCGAATGATGGCCATGGCAAAGACTGGCGATGCATGGGCGCAGCACATTCGTGCAGGGGGCGCATAATGACCTCTCTGCTACACGGCAGTGTATGCGTCTGCATATATGCATGGTATGGACATGGGAGTAGTGGACCGTCAGGCCTCAGGCCTACAGCATGTCGATGCCTTGCATTTGTCGATGCATGGATCTAGCAACGGAGTTGCAAAGGGTCAGGAACCAAGTGCCTTTGGCAGGTACGCGGATGTGCTGAGGTGGAGGCAAATTCTTTTGAGGAAGTTACCTTAAGTCGGCACGGCGGAGGCGAGACGCCTCCGTTCCACGGCTACGCAGTAGGGGATGTGCTGAGGTGGAGGCAAATTCTTTTGAGGAAGTTACCTTAAGTCGGCACGGCGGAGGCGAGACGCCTCCGTTCCACGGCTACGCAGTACGGGGGCTCCGTTGGCTTTGTGGCAACATGTCATTGTGCTCTTTCCGTGGCCTCGGATGGGGAAGCTGGCTGGGAAGGCAGCGCTCCATACAGGGTCCGGCACGGAGTGGACCGTAAGGCCTCGGGCCTCCGTGAGGAAGCAGTCATGCAATGATAAAT
>WFLX010153455.1_pt1 | contig 10359 bp, 10 predicted proteins | sample 4967041 | NCBI WGS metagenome assembly WFLX01 (sample SAMN12857096, study PRJNA449069) | gut metagenome | isolation source: stool from male and female vole | host: Microtus ochrogaster | place: USA:Florida | collected 2017
GTAATGTCGCGGAACCACGTGTCGTACTGTGCAGGAGGAATATGGTCTTTGATGATCCGACGACATTCCTCCCATAGCTGCTGGTGATCTTTTTCCATGACGGAGTCTTAGGGAAATGTGTGCTGTTTCAATTGGCAAAGCAAAGATGACAATAATTTTCCAAAAAAACAATAGACTGAAAATTTGGAAATTTCAAAATTGCCGTAATCGATAATTCTTCAATCGATTACAAAACACATTTTATCGAGAAAAAGCCGGAGGCTGAGCAGCCTCCGGTTTTTCTTGCCTGCTATGCGGTGGCACCGGACCCCGACGTTACAGCAGCTTGATGCTGATGTAGCGCTTTGGGTTGCGCTTTATGTCCACGAAAAGCGAGTCGAGGCTCGAAACGGTGCTGTTGAGATTGTTGTACAGATCGGGATTGTTCATGAGCTGACCCAGTGATCCGTCCGGATTCTTCAGCTCCTCGGTGAGGGCATGAAGATTGGCTATCGTTGCGGCAAGGTCTGCCGTGAGCGAATCTACGGGAAGCTCGCGCATGCGGCCCGAAAGCACAGCAATATCGCCGGTGATGGAATCAAGATTGGCAGTAGCAGCCTTAACGTCGCGGGCCACAGGCGGCAGCGAGGCCAGCAGCGAGGAAAGGCGCTGGGTGGTGAGCTCGAGATTGGCTGTGATGCCGTCGAGGCGCTTCACCGAGGCCGTGAGGGCCGGGTCGGCGGTGATGGCATTCAAGTTGGAAAGCAGGGTGTCGATTTTGGGAAATATACCCTCGATAGACGGCATCATGTTCCCCACCCCGGCCATCAGGCCCTTGTCGTTGACACCTTCGAGCGTGTCGCCCACTTTGCAAAACTCCGTGGACTGGCCGGGACGCAGGCTTATGGTGGCCGTGCCCAGCAGGTCGGCAGCGAGCACAGCCTGTGTGCCGCGCGGCAGTTTGAGCTGGCGGTCGAGGCTCAGCTCCACTTTTACATGTCCGGGATTGTCGAATTCGTAGTTAATCTCGCGAACCTGTCCCACCTTGTAGCCATTGAGATTCACCGGTGCGGAGATTGCGAGGCCTTCGACATCGGTGTATTCCACATAATAATAGTTGGCAGCCTTGAACACATTGATGCCCTTCAGGAAATCAATGCCGAAGATGAGAATCGCAAGGGCGGCAATCACGAGTCCGCCTATGATAAGTTCTTTCTTTACAGCGCTTTTCATTTTATATTCGTTTTCCGTTTTGTAGCTTGATTATGAATGCCTCGGCATATTTCTTCCGCACGGCAGCGAGCGCCCTGCGAGCCTCGTCCATGCTCGAAAAAGTGCCGGAATAGTATTTGTAGGTCTTGCCGTCGAGGTAGCAGTCGACGTCGCTGATGCCCTTGAGGCGCGCGTCGCCGGCAGCAAGTTTTTTGCCCGAGGTGAGAAACTGAATGTGGTAGGTAGCATCGCCGGCCACTTGCTCCGCAGGCTGCTCTTCGCCCGCCTCCTTAGTTGCGGGTTGCGGAGCCGGCTCTGATGCACGGGGCGACTGCCGGTCGCGGCGATGGCGCTCGTAGTAGGCGCCGAAAGCATTTGCCAGCGCCCGGGCGCACTTATCGCGGCCGTCGGAAGAATTGAGGAATTTTTCCATGGCCGGGTTGCAGATAAAATCCAGTTCCACCAGCACCGAGGGCATAGCCACGGCCCAGAGCACCCAGAAGCCGGCCTGACGTATATTCTTATCGGCACGTCCGGCAGTGGATATCAGTTCGCCCTGCATGGCCGAGGCCAGCTGCAGGCTGTTGGCCACGTGGCTGTTCTGATTGAGTTCAAATATTATGTAGCTCTCGCTCGACGACGGGTCAAAGCCTTGATACTTGGCCGAATAATCCGGTTCGAGCTCCATGACGGCGTTTTCGCGCATGGCCACGTTCAGGTTGTTGTCGTTTTTGTGCAGTCCCAGGGTATAGACGCTGGCGCCGTGCACGCTCTCGCGGTTGCGCGAGCGCTTGTCCACACTGTTTACATGAATCGACACGAACACATCGCCCGAAGCGCGGTTTGCCACATCGGCACGCTGCTGCAACGACAGAAAGCGGTCGTCGTCGCGGGTGAACACCACCTTTACCTCGGGATGCTCCTTGGCCAGATGCTCGGCCATCTTCCTGGCCACATCGAGCACGATGACCTTTTCGCTCGTAAGTTTGCCCACACAGCCGTAATCCTTACCGCCATGGCCGGGATCNATCNCCACTGTAAAGGGGCGTTTATCGGCGGGCGCGGCTGCAAAAACGGCTATTCTTGCAGCTACCACAAATGAGGCTAAAAATAATATGAGCGAACGGCGCAGTTTCATTCCGACCACAAAAATACTCATTTATTCACGATTAACACGCATTTCAGCCTCATTTTTTTGTCGCCGCAGCGCATATATCGGAAATAATGAAATCCAGCATCGCATCGGCCGAGACTGCAAGGCCCGAAGCGTCGGTATCGGCTCCGGCAATATCCATGGCATGCATGCAGTCGAGCGCAAAGCCTTCGAGCATGGCGCAGCGGCCACCATCGAAACGGCCCTGCTCCACGCCCTCGGCCAAAAGCTCGTGGAGTAACGCCCGGGCTCTGTCCCGCACGAGGCAACGCACGCGGCTCATGCGGCGCAGGTCGGGCTTGAACAGGGCCCGGAGCGAGGCCGCGGCCGACATCTCCTCGCGCCTCTGGATGAGACGCACCGAGAGAAAGTCGCGCAGGCGGTGCTCAACGGGAGCATCGGACCGCACTATGGCTTCCAGGCGGCTGAGCAATGCATCGCTCTCGCTTTGGAGCACGGCGGCATATACTTCCTTCTTGTTCCGGAAATAGGTGTATATCGTGCGGCGGCCACGCTCGCTTGCATTGGCGATATCGCCCATAGTGGTGGCGTCAACTCCCTTTCTGGCAAAGAGTTGACGGGCTACATCTATGAGTTGTTCGCGCGTTGAATGTGGCATGGCTGTGAATTATAGTGCGAAGATAGACATTTTTTTTATATTTTTGCATTCTAAACACCAGCAGAATGGCAAAACAGCCCAAAACTAACGCATCGCGACTGCTCGAGGCAGCCGGCGTGGAATTCAAACTCGTGCCCTACACCGTCGACCCCGACAACCTGGCGGCCGACCATGTGGCCGCCGAACTCGGCGAAGACATCAACCGCGTGTTCAAGACTCTCGTGCTCAAAGGCGAGCGCACGGGCTACTTCGTGTGTGTCGTTCCCGGCAACCGGGAGGTGGACCTGAAGAAAGCCGCGAAGGCTGCCGGCGACAAGAAGGCCGACCTCATTCCCATGAAGGAGCTGCTGCCGGTGACGGGCTATATCCGCGGAGGGTGCAGCCCTGTGGGGATGAAGAAGGCGTTCCCCACCTTCTTCCACAGCTCGGCCACGGAGCACGACACTATCTACGTGAGTGCGGGAGTGCGTGGCCTGCAGATTGAAATCAACCCCGAAGCACTCATTTCCTACGTGGGTGCTTCCGTAGCCGATATCGCGCAATGATCACGCTCGGCCAATTATTCCTCTTCACCTCATTCGGTGAAAGCCACTGCCCCGCGGTGGGCGGCGTGGTGGACGGGATGCCCGCCGGGCTCGCCCTGGACACAGACGCTATCCAGGCCGAGCTGGACAGGCGACGACCCGGCCGGGGCACGGGCGTATCGGCACGCCGTGAAGACGACAGAATAGAAATACTGTCGGGCCTTTACAACGGCATGACTACCGGAACACCCATAGCGTTCACCATAGCCANCACGGATGCTCGCAGCGGCGACTACGACATGCTCGAAAACNCCATACGCCCGGGNNATGCCGNCGCCNCATACCTTTTGAAATACGGNNTCCGCGACCNTCGCGGAGGCGGCCGCGCAAGTGCACGCACCACTGCCGCGACCGTTGCAGCGGGAGCAATGGCGCGCCAACTGCTCACACGCTACGGCATCAAGGTGGTTGCCACAATAGAAAGTATAGGAGGTTTTACCGACCCCGAAGATATGGAGACTGCCCTGGCTCAAGCCCGTGCCGATGGCGACACCCTCGGAGGCGTGATAGGCTGCGTGATTTCCGGTGTGCCGGCCGGACTGGGCGAACCGCTTTTCGGAAAGCTCCAGGCGCGTCTGGCACTGGCCATGATGAGCCTGAACGCAGTAAAGGGCTTTGAATATGGCCAGGGCTTCAGCTCCGCCGGCAAAAAAGGCTCGGAATGCCTCGACCGGCCTACGGGTTTCGACAGCGCCCTGCACACCGAGAGAAATCTTGCAGGCGGTATCCTCGGCGGCATCTCCACGGGCGAGGACATAACCATGCGCGTGGCCTTCAAGCCCATAGCCACCATGATGCGGCCTATACAAAGCGTGCACACCGATGGAACGGAATGCACGCTTGAGCCNCGGGGNCGCCACGATGNGTGTGCGGTGCCACGCGCTGTNNCGGTGGTGGAGGCCCTGGCGTGCCTCACGATGGCCGACGCCCTACTGGCAGCACGCCTGAGCCGTTAATTGAGCACGNTGTAGCCCTTGCCGGCGAGAGCCTCGCGAATGCTGGCTATGTGGTTGTTGTCGCGTGTTTCGAGCTCGATACGTATCGTGCAGCCGTTGATTTCTGCGCTGGTGTTGATGCGCTCGTGGGCCACGGAAATGATGTTGCCGCCGGCGTCGGCTATCACGTTGCACACGCCCGACAGCTGGCCGGGTTTATCGGCAAGGTCGATAGTGAAGGTGTAGTTGCGACCGCTCTTCGACAGTCCGCGGGTGATCACGCGGCTGAGGGTGTTCACGTCGATATTGCCGCCGCNCACCAGNCAAACGACTTTCTTACCNTTGACGGGAACCTTGTTGTACATCACGGCAGCGACCGATACTGCACCGGCGCCTTCGGCGATGATCTTCTGCTGCTCGATGAGGGCAAGAATAGCGGCAGCTATCTCCTCGTCGCTCACGGTCACGACCTCGTCGNCGTATTTGTTGCACATCTCGAAGGTGTTGACACCGGGCTCCTTCACGGCTATGCCGTCGGCTATGGTNCTCACCTCGCCCAGGCGCGCTATGTGGCCCTCCTGCAGCGAGGCAGCCATGGAAGGAGCTCCCGACGACTGCACGCCATATATCTTGATTTCGGGCCGCAGTGTCTTAATGGCGAAAGCCACGCCGCTGATGAGACCACCGCCACCGATGGGCACGACCACGGCCTCCACATCGGGCATCTGCTCGAGAATTTCGAGGCCGATGGTGCCCTGGCCTGCAATCACCTTAGGGTCGTCGAAGGGATGCACGAATGTGTAGCCGCGCTCTTTCTGGAGCTCGATGGCGCGGGCGTAGGCGTCGTCGTACACGCCGGGCACCAGGCAAACCTCCGCACCATAGCTGCGCGTGGCCTCCACTTTCGAGATGGGGGCACCGGCCGGCAGGCAGATTACGGCGTTTATGCCATTGCGGCTCGCACCCAGCGCTACGCCCTGGGCATGGTTGCCGGCCGAACAGGCTATCACGCCCTTGGCTTTCTCCTCGTCGCTGAGCTGGGAGATTTTATAGTAGGCTCCACGCAGCTTGAACGAGCCGGTGAGCTGCAGGTTTTCGGTTTTGAGATATACTTCAGCCNCAGGATTGATTTTCGGGGCCGGGNTGATGGCTGTCTTGCGGGCCACGCCCTTCAGGACAGCGGCGGCATTGAATATTTCGCTGATTTCAAGCATAATATGAGCCTGTAGTTATTCTAATGGCAACTTATTCAGTTCTTCGATATAGTCGAGAATGGCCTCGCGCCCGCGTTTGTCCTCGCTCGAGGTGCGGAACACCGGCGGAAGCTCTTCCCACTTCTCTTTCAGTGCCTCGAGATACACCTCCGTGGCTTTTTTGGCAGCCGTGGACGTGAGCTTGTCGAGCTTGGTGAAAACGATGCTGAACGGCACACCGTTCTCGCCCAGCCACTCCATGAACTCCATGTCGATNNNCTGCGGCNNATGGCGTGAGTCGACGAGCACAAAGAGATTGGTGAGCTGCCGGCGGTTCAGGATGTAGTCTTTAATCATCACTTCGAGCTTGGCACGGTCGGCCTTGCTGCGGGCTGCATAGCCATAGCCGGGCAGGTCGACCAGCACCCAGCTATCGTTCACAAGAAAGAAGTTTATGAGCATGGTCTTGCCGGGCGTGGACGATGTCTTGGCCAGGTCCTTGCGGCCCAGCAGCATGTTGATGAGCGACGATTTGCCCACATTCGACCTGCCGATGAACGCATATTCATGGCGGTTGTCGGCAGGGCACTTGCTTTCCGAGGGTGCGCTGACAAGAAAACGCGAGTTGTTGATGATCATACTTCGATATAAGTAACGTCTTCAAAAACAAAAACTCCCGAGCTGTGGGGCTCAGGAGTCTTAGGCGAGTAGCGAATTCGGGAATCGAACCCGAGTCTCCACCTTGAGAGGGTGGCGTGCTAGGCCACTACACTAAATCGCCTCATTTGCGCTGCAAAGTTACGGCTTATTTCCGAACCGTGCAAGAGGCAACGCAAAATTAATTGTTAAAAAGTGCTAATCGTGGTGATAAGGCTCGCCGCGCAGTATCGTCATGGCCCGGTAGATCTGCTCTACGAAAAACGGGCGCACCATTTCGTGGCTGAATGTCATGGCCGATAGGCCCAGCAGCGAATCGCCGCGCGAACGCACATCGTCGGAGAAACCATAAGGGCCACCCACCACGAAAATCAGATTGCGCGGGAGCGTCGACATCTTGCGGTCGATGAACGTGGCGAACTCTCTCGAGGTCATCTGCCGCCCGTGTTCGTCGAGGAGCACCACATAGTCGGAAGGATGGATGTTTTTGAGCATCTGCGCTCCTTCGGCCTGTTTCTGGGCTGCCTCGGTGGTGGCGCGTGTGGTGCGCACATCGGGCAGCTCCACTATTTCAAAGGGCACATAGTGCTGCACGCGTGAGGCGTAGCGCTGCGTGAGCTGCGCCAGAGCCTCGTCGCGCGTGCGGCCCGTGACCATGAGTTGTATCTTCATATTGATTTTTTTTGTACTTTTGCACAAAAGTAACATTAATTATTTAAACAGCATGAAATCCACCGACGAATTAATAGACGACCTGCTGTCGCTGGCATTTGCCGAAGACATAGGCGACGGCGACCACACCACCCTCAGCACCATCCCCGCCGATGCAATGGGGCGCCAGCGCCTTATCATCAAAGAAGAAGGCATCCTGGCAGGCGTGGACATCGCCAGAAAGGTTTTCGAGAAGTTCGACCCGTCGCTCAAGATGACGGTGTATATCAACGACGGCGCACATGTGCGTCCCGGCGACATAGCCTTTGAAGTGGAAGGACCCGTGCGCTCGCTGCTGCAGACCGAGCGCGTGATGCTCAACATCATGCAGCGCATGAGCGGCATAGCCACCACCACCGCCCGCTATCAGGAACGCCTGGCCGGCCTCAAGACCAAGGTGCTCGACACGCGCAAGACCACCCCCGGAATGCGAATGCTCGAAAAGATGGCTGTGCACATCGGTGGCGGCTGCAACCACCGCATCGGACTGTTCGACATGATTCTCATCAAGGACAACCACGTGGATTTCGCCGGCGGCATCGACCGCGCGGTAGCTTCCGCCAAAGCATATTGCAAGGAGAAGGGCAAAGACCTGCGCATCGAGCAGGAAGTGCGCAACACCGAGGAAATCCTCCAGGCCATCGAAGCCGGAGTGGACCGCATCATGCTCGACAATTTCACGCCCGAGCGCACCGCCGAGGCCGTAAAGCTCATCCGCGAAAAGGCTCCCCACATGGAGATTGAGTCGAGCGGCGGCATCACTCTCGACACCCTGCGCAGCTACGGCGAGGCCGGCGTCGACTTCATCAGCGTGGGCGCCCTCACCCACAGCGTCAAAGGCCTCGACATGAGTTTCAAGGCGTTCTGAACATTTCGGCNGCTCCTTTGCATAGNATAGAGANANTGTTTATTTATGNGNAACACTCCCGCAACGCCGGCTTCTTCGCCTGCCGACTTAGGCACGAAGTCCATAGGCTCCCTGCTGCTGCAATATTCGCTCCCGGCGATTATTGCCAGTGTGGTGACGTCGCTGTACAACATCATCGACAGCATCTTCATAGGCCGCGGTGTGGGAGCCATGGCCATCTCCGGTCTCGCCATCACCTTCCCCCTGATGAACCTGGTGGTGGCATTCTGTACCCTCGTGGCTGTGGGAGGCGCCACCATAAGCTCCATATTCTTAGGACAAAAAAACATAGGACGCGCCACCGACACGGTCAACAACGTGATACTGCTATGCCTCGTTCACTCCGTTGTGATAGGAGGCCTCACGTTGCTGTTTCTCGATCCCATCCTGCGGGTGTTCGGCGCCACTGACGAGACACTGCCCTATGCCCGCGAGTTCATGCGCATAATCCTTTTCGGCACACCCATAAGCTATGTGTTCATAGGCCTCAACAACATCATGCGTGCCACGGGCTACCCCCGCAAGGCCATGGTGTCGGCTCTGCTTTCAGTGGCTGTGAACGTGATCATGGCCCCGATTTTCATTTTCAAGCTGAAATGGGGCATCGCCGGCGCGGCCTGCGCCACGATTCTGGGTCAGACATGCGCGCTCATATGGGTGATGGCCCATTTCCTCTCGAAGAAGAGCTTCGTGCACATCAACTGGCACGACCGCTTTTTCGAGCTGTCGATGGTGAAGCGCATCTACAGCATAGGCCTGTCGCCCTTCCTGATGAACTGCACGGCCTGCGTGGTGGTGGTGTTCCTGAACAAGTCGCTGCTCGACTGCGCGGGCGACATGGGCAACACCGCCGTGGGAGCCTACGGCATAATCAACCGCACCACCATGTTCTTCGTGATGATCATATTCGGCGTCACGCAGGGCATGCAGCCCATCCTGGGCTACAACTACGGCGCCCGGCAGCACTCGCGCGTTATGGGCACGCTGAAGCGCGGCATTCTTTGCGGCTTCGCCATCTCGGCCATCGGCTGGATCGTGACGGAATGTTTTCCGGACACTATCAGTTCGCTGTTCACGACCGACAGGGATATGATCGACATCGCGCGCCGCGGTTTCCGCATCTACTTCGTGTGCTACCCCGTGGTGGGCGTGCAGATAGTGATACAGAACTACTTCCAGAGCATCGGCAAGCCCAAGCTTTCGATTTTCCTGTCGCTCACGCGCCAGCTCATCTACCTGCTGCCCCTGCTGTGGATTCTGCCTCCGCATTTCGGCATAAACGGTGTGTGGGCTTCGATGTCGGCCAGCGACGTGCTGGCGTTCATCACCGCCGTTCTCACATTATATATTATGAACCGGCGATTCAACCGTCAATTACAGAAAGAAAATGCTGCATAAGATTTCGCTGCAGACAGCTCCCGATATAGCCTACAACCCCGATGCGCTCNCGGCTGCGGCGGCCCGCGAGCTGGGGATAGCGCCGGCCAGGGTGAAGCGCGTGGACATGCTGCGCCGCAGCATTGATGCGCGCCATCGCCGCGTGATGGTGAACCTCTCCTTGGCCGTGCATGTCGATGAAATCGAACCGGACACCGCGCTGTACCGCCCCACCCCGTTTGAACCCGTGGCGCCCGACGCGCCGCAGGTGATAGTCGTGGGGGCCGGTCCGGCCGGACTGTTTGCCGCTCTGGAGCTGATACGGCGCGGCTTGCGTCCCGTCGTGCTTGAGCGCGGCAAGGACGTTGACTCCCGGCGCGTGGACATGGCGCGCATAAGCCGCGAAGGCGTGGTCGACCCGGACAGTAATTATTGCTTCGGCGAGGGCGGAGCCGGCGCCTACTCCGACGGCAAGCTCTACACCCGCAGCAAAAAACGCGGCCCGGTGGACACCGTGCTCCACTGGCTGTGCCAGCACGGAGCATCGGAGGACATCCTGGTGGACGTGCACCCGCATATTGGCACCGACAAGCTCCCCGGCGTGATCCGTGCCATCCGCGAGACCATCGTAGGCTGCGGGGGCGAGGTGCATTTCTCCTCCCGCGTGGAATCTCTCATTTTCAACGAGGATGGCGCTGTGGCCGGCGTCAAGGACTCCACAGGACGCGAATGGCACGGGCCGGTGATTCTGGCCACGGGCCACTCGGCGCGCGACGTCTACCGCATGTTGCTCGCCTCCGGGGTGGACATGCAGCCCAAGGGCATAGCCGTGGGCGTGCGCCTCGAGCACCCTCAGAAACTCATCGACTCAATTCAGTATCACTCGCCCCAAGGCCGCGGCCGCTGGCTGCCCGCAGCCGAGTACAGCATGCTCACGCGCGTCGACGACCGGGCGGTCTACTCTTTCTGCATGTGTCCCGGCGGGTTCATCATCCCGGCCGCCAGCGAGCCCGGGCAACTGGTGGTGAACGG
>WFLX010196721.1_pt1 | contig 10358 bp, 7 predicted proteins | sample 4967041 | NCBI WGS metagenome assembly WFLX01 (sample SAMN12857096, study PRJNA449069) | gut metagenome | isolation source: stool from male and female vole | host: Microtus ochrogaster | place: USA:Florida | collected 2017
TTATTAAATTGTAATACCTACCTTTGACGCCTGTAACTGCCCCGGAGCATTGTTTTTTCAGCCGGGCAGCTCACAAATTTACACATTTTTTCATTATTAGTTTTACACATTTTCTTAAGTATGAAAAAGTTATTTTCACTAATTGTGACTGTGGTGTTCGCCCTCACAGCTGCAGCCCAGACCCTCAATGTCCGGGGTGTGGTCCTGCAGGCGTCGGACCAGGAGCCAATCGCAGGCGCGACAGTCAAGGCAAAAGGTACCACAATCGGTACACAGACAGATGCCAACGGAGAATTTANGCTTACAATCCCTGCTTCTGTCAAGTTTCTTACTGTNTCTTTCATCGGNATGTTCCCNGTAGAGGTGGCTGTGAAGCCGAACCTTACAATCTACATGGAGGAGAACGTCACTGAGATTGACGAAGTCGTTGTCACCGGTTACGGTTCAACAAAGAAAGCAGCGTTNACCGGTGCCGCTTCAGTNGTAAATGGNGANGTGGTTGACCGNAAGAGCGATGTNAATTTCGTTAAGTCACTCGAAGGTCAGGTTACCGGTTTCCAGTACAACAACTCCACAAGTTCACCCGGTCAGTGGGGTTCAGTGTATGTTCGTGGTATGGGTTCACTCAGCAGTTCTTCACAGCCTCTTTATGTGATTGACGGTATTCCGGTGAATTCCGATTATGATGATATGAACGGTAATAATAACTATTTTGACCCGATGTCAGCATATAATCCTGCGGATATTGAGAGCGTAACCGTCCTCAAGGACGCNGCTGCAACCGCTATCTACGGTTCCCGTGCGGCAAACGGCGTTATNGTNATNACCACAAAGAAAGGCGGTCAGTCAAAGCTGAATGTTACCTTTGAGACTCGCCAGGGCTTTACCGCAATCGCTAATAATAATATGAAATATGCAAATGCGGCAACCACTCTTGAATTGTTTGCAAAAGGCTATGCGGCTCGTACAGGGCGTCCTTATGATTGGTGCTATNATTTCATGGCAAACGATTATTTTGAATGGGANGGTNANACNGANGTNAACTGGATTGATGAAGTTACCCGCAAAGGTTACTATGCTGATTATAACCTCAGTTTCAACGGGTCAGTCGGCTCAACCAACTATTTTGTAAGCTTGGGTTATAATGATGCTCAAGGTCTTGTTATCGGTTCAAGCAATAAGCGTTACTCCGGTCGTATTAACCTTGATACTAAATATCGCTTCCTTTCTGTGGGTATTAATTCTACTTACAGCTATTCGCTTAACTCCAGCTTCTCTGCATCAACAGGTGGAACTATGTCCTCCCCGCTAACTGCAGCAGTTTCTACCATGACACCGATGGATTCCCCATATATTGGTGAAGGTGCTGATAGAATCTATAATCCAATTAGCTATAACCCTCTTGCTGTCATGGATCCTGATTTGGGTGACCTTAATAATGTAAATAACCAGACTCTTGTTGCAAATCCGTGGTTGCGTATTGATTTCGGCAAAGGGATTTGGGCGAAGACCAACTTTGGTGTGAATATGATGGATCAGCGCCAGTACAACTACTGGAGTGCAATATATAACCCTCAGGGTATGAACTATAATGGTCTTGGCCAGCAATACAATGCCCGTACAACCACTTTGACTTGGACTAATACTCTCGGTTGGAACTATAATTTCGGTGACCATGCAGTTGATTTCCTCTTAGGGCAGGAAATGCAGCGTATTACCTATTGGAATGAATATTACTCTGGTGAAAATTTCCCTCTTGCTTATCTTGGAATGCGTGATCTTGCCACAGCCGGTACATGGGGTGACAGCAGCTACTACAGGAGTGATAGCCGTCTTGCATCATATTTTGGAGATTTCCACTATAGTTACGCAAGTAAATATTTCCTCTCTGCATCTTTCCGTCGTGACGGTAGTTCAGTATTCGGTTCAAACAATCGTTGGGGTAACTTCTGGAGTGTCGGCGGTAAATGGCGTGTGACAGAGGAATCGTTCCTTAAAGGTAATCGTGCGCTTACGAATCTCGCTCTACGTATAAGTTACGGTACTGTAGGTAACCAGTCATTGCCATCTGTATATGCATCTCGCGGATACTATGCCGCAGGCTACAATTATGCTGGTGTTCCCGGAATGGTGCCTGTACAGTTCAATAACCCGGATTTGACATGGGAAACATCAAAGAAATTTGACGTTGGTTTCGACCTCTCTTTATTCAACCGTGCTACTTTTACATTTGATTTCTACAATGATGACACCGACGATGCTCTATATTCAGTGCCTTTGTCTTATGTAACTGGTATCAGCAGCAAATATCAGAATATCGGCAAAATGCGTAACCGTGGTATAGAATTTGGTGCAAATAGTGCGGTATTCTATAATAATGATATTTCTGTAAATGTTTTTGCAAATATCACGTGGAATAAGAATAAGGTTATTAAACTGGCAAATGGCTCTATAGAGGGTTCATATACTATAGTAGAGGAGGGTCGTCCTTACCAACAGTTCTATATGCCTGAATATGCAGGTGTGGACTCTGAAACAGGTAAAGCCCTTTACTACCTCAATGAGGAGGGTGATGAAACAACNGACAAATTTACTTCTGCAGCAAAACGTTATGTAGGCAGTGCAGAGCCTAAAGTATTTGGTGCATTCGGTCTCAATGCAAACGCTTACGGCTTTGACCTCTCAATGCAGTTTAACTACCGTCTTGGNGCAAAAGTAATGGATACTGGTCATTCATTCACAGGTTGGGGCATGTCGCTCCGCACTCCGCTCCAGATTGTTGCCGACAATTCGTGGACTCCTGAGAATCCTAATGCAAAATATCCGCAGTACATCTACGGTGACCCGAACAATACAATGGCTAACTCATCCCGTTGGTTAATGAACGGAAGCTATCTCCGTCTCAGCAATATCACCTTCGGTTATACTCTTCCCTCAAAGCTAACTCATAAGGCGTTCATGCAAAAAGTTCGCTTCTACACCACCTTTGACAACGTACACACATGGACTGCGTCTGACTTCGTAGGCTACAACCCCGAAACATATTCAAGTGGTGTAATTGCATGGCAATATCCGGCAACATTCACATTTACCGGTGGTGTACAGATTACATTCTAAACTCCAATTTTAGAAACAATTACAAAGAAACAAGTTTTATGAAAAAAATATTTATNAAGNCAATGGCGGGACNAATNCTNACCNNATCANCAANANGCTGTGGNGACNAGTTCCTTGATACCGATATTTACGACGGTACTGATAATGAGACTCTCCTTGCCACCCCCGATGGTGTCGGTGTAGCTCTCAATGGTGCATATTACCGTCTTAGCCAATATTATTTCGCCGGAAATTATGCTACAACTCTCGGCGATATATCTTCTGATATAATCTATTGGAATGCTACCAATTCTCACCAGAATGCGTCATATCAGTTTAATTATCTTGACACATATTACGGATTTGAATATATATGGGTTTATGGGTATAAGGTAATTGATAATGCTGCACGTGTCCTACAGACTGCAAAAGAACTCATGCCCTCTTTCCCTGATTATGAAAGTGACCTATACCAATATCAGGCAGAAGCATACGCGCTCCGTGCATATGCTATGCTCGTCCTTACAAACACTTTCGGGCATCAGGTGAAGGTAAACGGTCAGGATTTTTCAAATGAACTTGGAGTGTCTATTGTTGATACCCCTGTTCCTGAATTCCAGAATGTAAAACGTTCATCAGTAGGTGAGTGCTATACTCAGATTCTTAATGACCTTAATGCTTCAATTGCAGCTTTCGATGCCGCAGACCAGTATAGCCGCTCGTATGAGGTGTTCACTCCTGCATCGGTTTATGGACTTATGGCACGTGTAAAACTCTACTTGGAAGATTACAGCGGTGCACTTGCTGCTGCAACCAAGGCGCTTGAACTCGCTGGCATTACAGAACTCGCTACTACGGCTTCTGCATACGAGAATCTTTATGCAACCACATGGTCAAACAAGGAATCTCTTTTCTATCTTGCCCTTGACACAAAAACAAACTGGAGTGCTAACTCATGCGGTACATTGTTCACAACTTACTGCTATGGACCGTCACCATATTTGGTTTCACTTTACGGGGATGAAGATGTACGCACTTCTATTATGTACTGGACAAATCAGGCAGGTACGGCATATGTAAATTACGGTGCCGCTACCCCTTGGTATGGTGGAGGTAAATTCGGTCAGGGTTCATTCAACTCTGTAGAAGGTGGAAACCCTGCTTGTCAGACAAACTACCTTATCAATGCTCCGGAAATGTTCCTGATTCAAGCAGAAGCTAATATTCAGCTGAATAATGANANAGCGGCNAAAAAAGCGCTTCTCACAGTTGNGATGCGTGACAATGCAATTACCTCAGTTGAAGATCTCCCCTCAGGAAAAGCCGCAATCATGGACTTTATTAAGGATGAGCGAGCACGTGAACTCTTCCAGGAGGGACACCGACTCTGGGATTTGCGTCGTTGGGGCAAAACTGCCAACCTGTATGCTTATGGAGCACCTGCGCTCAATTATCAGATTGAGGATGCGAATATGTCTGACATAATCTTCCCGATACCTCAGAGCGAAATCAATGCAGGCTACGGTATTGAGCAGACACCAGGTTGGGCTAATACACGTCCTTAGCATATAATTAAGTACAAAACGCATTACCGGATTCCCGGTAATATATTTCATACTGAAAAATAATTAGGGAAAGGCGAGTCGTGAGACCCGCCTTTTCCGCATATACTCTACTGTGGCAGATTTATAGAAACCAATAAAATTATTACCTTTGTGTATGGCTAAAGAGAAAAAGACAAATGCGGCACGTCTGCTGGACAAAGCGCATATACCATATTCATTAGTAACATATACTGTTGATGAAAATGACCTCAGCGCAATCCATGTCGCTGCGGAGCTTGGTGAGGATATAAGGCAGGTGTTCAAGACAATTGTGCTACGTGGTGAGCGTACCGGATATTTTGTGTGCGTGGTGCCTGGTGATGCAGAGATTGACCTTAAACTCGCCGCCAAAGCAGCTGGTGACAAAAAAGCGGAGTTGATACACATGAAAGAACTCCTTCCGCTCACAGGTTATATTCGTGGCGGATGTTCCCCTATAGGCATGAAAAAGCCGTTCCCTACTTTTTTCCATTCCACAGCAACAGATTTTGATACAATATATGTCAGTGCCGGTGTGAGGGGAATGCAAATAGCAATTAATCCTGAAAGTCTTATTAAATTTGTGGGCGGCACGGTTGCCGACCTTATAAGCGTATGAACAGTTTTGGAGAAATATATCGCCTGACTACTTTCGGCGAAAGCCACGGACCTGCTATCGGAGGGGTGGTTGACGGGATGCCCGCTGGGCTCGCGGTTGATTTGGATGCGGTGCAGCATGAGCTTGACCGCCGCCGTCCGGGGCAGAGTGACATTGTCACTGCACGAAAAGAGAGTGACACGGTCAAGATTCTAAGTGGAATTTTTGAAGGAGTGACAACAGGCACCCCTATTGGCTTCGTGATTGAAAACAGCGACCAGCACAGCAACGATTATGAAAATATACGCAATGTGTTCCGTCCCTCACATGCCGATTTCACTTATACTGAAAAATACGGTTTCCGTGACCATCGCGGGGGCGGACGCTCCTCTGCACGCGAAACGGCATCGCGAATTGTAGGAGGCGCACTTGCAAAACAAGCGCTTGCAAAACATGGTATCGAGATTTTTGCCTATACATCTCAGGTCGGTGATATTTGCGTGAAAGCTCCTTACACGGAATTTTCAGCTGCGGATGTCGATTCCACTTCGGTGCGTTGTCCCGAACCTGAAACTGCGCAGCAGATGACCGATCTTATTAAAAAAGTGAAAGCGGACGGTGACACAATCGGCGGAACTATCACAGGAGTGGTACGCGGTTGCCCCGTTGGCATTGGTGAACCGGTGTTTGACAAACTCCATGCGCGCCTTGCCTATGCGATGATGAGCATAAATGCCGCTAAAGGATTTGACTATGGAATGGGTTTTGCCGGAGTCAACCGCAGGGGCAGTGAAGTCGCCGACCTTTTTACTGCAGGAACAGATGGAAAAATCGGAACACTGACAAATAACAGCGGAGGAATACAGGGTGGAATTTCAAATGGCGAGGATATTTATTTCCGCGTTGCATTCAAGCCGGTTGCAACTTTGCTGCGCGACATTGANACAATAGACNGCACCGGTGCGCCGGCTGTGCTTCATGCAAAAGGGCGCCATGACCCGTGCGTGCTTCCGCGTGCGGTGCCTATTGTAGAGGCAATGACTGCGATGGTGGTTTTTGACGCATTGCTTCTTAACCGTGCAAGCCGGCTTTAAACAGAGTGGCGAATCTCACTGCACCATACCGCACTTTCGCTGACTTCCTTGCAGAGCGTTTCAACTGCAAGATGCAGAAGCTTACCATTGACGGAGGTTTCACTTGCCCGAACCGTGACGGGACTGTGGGACGTGGCGGATGCATCTATTGCAATAACAGCTCTTTCAGTCCAGACAAAGGTGGAGGAAGCGCAATTGCCGGGCAGATAGCTCACGGCAAGAGTTTTTTTGCCCGAAAATATCCCAATATGCGTTATCTCGCATATTTCCAGTCATATACCGGTACTCATGCGCCTGTTGGCAAACTCATGCCGCTATATATGGAAGCATTGGAGCAGCCGCAGGTCGACGGGCTTATTATAGGTACTCGACCTGACTGCATGCCACCGGAATTATTGAGTGAACTCAGCGAATTGCGTAAAAATTATTTCGTGCTTATAGAATATGGTGCGGAAAGTTCCCACAACCCGACACTTGCGAGGATAAACCGATGCCACACTGCTGAACAGACGGCAGACGCAGTTCAGCGCACTGCCGCCGCGGGAATAGAAACAGGGATTCACCTGATTAACGGCTTGCCCGGTGAAGATGAAAATATGATGCTCGCTACTGTGGACTGGGTTAATGCTCTTCCGGTAGATATTGTGAAATTTCATCAGATGCAGGTGGTGCGCGGCACAGAACTTGCAAGGCGTTGGGAGCGAAACGCGGCGGACATAATCAACTTTTCAGTAGATGACTACATAAACTTGTGCGTAAAAATTGTGAAACGTCTCCGCAAGGATATTGCGATAGAACGATTTGTGTCGCAAAGCCCTGCCGATATGCTCATTCACCCTAAATGGGGATTGAAAAATTACGAATTTACCGACAGGCTCCTGAAAAAACTTACTGCCTCTTGCGGTTGCGCACCGAGCGGGTTGCCGAGCGCGAGGAGGTAGACTGCTTCACCTGTTTGGAGGGTCTGCGTGAAGAGACCCTGCCGGAGGAAGTCTTTCGGCGTTTAGGTTCGGGTGCAATAGAGTCATTTGAAGCGGAAGCCACAGCTTTTTTCTTATCCAGGTCTTCAAGTGAAGGTACCCAGATATCCTTTTCAAAGGAGCTTAACCGCCGCTCGATGCTGTCCTGCGCATGCTTTCTGTCATCAGGGTCTGGATACAACTGTGCCATTGACTTATTGCGCAAATTGCGTGTCTTGTAAATTTCTCCGTTGTAAAGATTCAGGTTGAAATAATCATCGTAAGTGCTTTGCGGAAGGTTATTGTCATCATCAGTAAAGATAAGCTGCGATGTGAGGTGGGGGCGCAAATCATTATATCTTACCCAGAACATTGGATATTTCACTGCTTCCTGCCCGAACTCCTCAGTGCGGTGGAGCACCGGGCACAGCGCCTCGACCCTTGTGCGCATTCGCCCTTCGGTGCGGTCAAATTCCCATCGCTCAATAATGTAATAGCCAAGCACTTCGGTTGACGGCACATCACTATCATCAATATTAAAGACCGGATGCTTGTCGGAGTAACCTTTTCCCTGGGTATAATAGATGTGGAAACGGTCAAGCATATCCTGGACTTTCAGCCGGTATTCATCGGTAAACACCTCGCGACCGTCAAGATATTCGTATGCCGGAAGTTCATCGGATGCAAGCAGGCGCATCATTATCCTGAACAGGTTTTCCTGACCGTCAACACTCTGCTCCGGAAAATATAGCGCGGCATTTTTCGGATCATTCAGGTCAAGTGAACGGTAAATGACTTTCATCCATGCGAGGTCGGCATCCGAAGTTTCTGTAGCCATGCGCTCCCTTGCCCGGTCGCTCACAGCATTTGTTTTGTTTGCTGCGGCGGCAGAGGAGCGGCGGGTCACCGCGCTGCTTGTGCTCTGCTGGGCAAACAATGTAGCGGAAACAAGTGTGAGGGCTATTACGAGTGCTAAACGATATATGTTTGTGTTCATCGGTCGTAAAAATTATCAGTTAACAGTTACCTCAAGCGGGCTTAGGGTTCTCTCTATCCCGTCGGGACCTATAGCTTTTATGCGGGAAATATAGAAGCGTTTTCCTCGTGCCATTCGGCGGAAAGAATCTTTCTGGCGTTGTGAGAATGAAGCACCGTTGCTCACTTCCGGAATTGCATTGCCCATGGAGTCGAAGAAAACAGTCTCGAAGCCGGTTATGCGGAATTCAATGTCAAGCACACCGTCGTCAATCGCGGCGCCGAGTCCAGTCGCATTCATAAGCGCAGCTTTGGAAATCGGTCTTTCGCCCCGGAAACGTCCTGACCCGTTTTCTGAAACAGGGATAAATGCAGTCGGGTCGGGCAGGCGACGCACTTTGAAATCAATTGAAGCGACTTGCGAGGTATGCCCGTCAGGAGTCTTTGCGCTTACATTCACTGTTGCGGTTTGTCCGGGAGTGGAAGGTCGTGCAATCCATTTGTCGCCGTTGCGTGTGAGAGTGCCGTTTGTCATTGNGGCGTTTACAGAGCTGACAGGTAGTCCCGGCACTGATATNTCTATAGGATTGTNTATTCCGGCATAAAGGACATTCATCATAGTTGCGGAAACTGTAGCAACAGGTTCCATCACCACATAATCTCCTGTAAAACTATGTTTGCTTGTGGTGCCGTCGGGGTGCGGCATCTCAAGGTAACCGGAATAGGTGTAGGCACCGCTTTTCCCGGGAACCATGCTATAGGTGGATGTGGCATCGAGTCTGCGACCGTCAACGAACAGCGCCGGACGNGCNGTGGTGTCAACNNCCGCGAGTACGNTTNCTGCCTTGTAAGNGCTGCCGCGCATTNCATAGCGGGATTCGGGAATGACNAAAGCGTTCATTTCGTTGACCCGGACATCTCCCGCATCAACAGCAGAAGCAAGTGCGGTAAGAGCTTCTCCTTCGGCATAAAGCACATCATTCTGTAACTTTGATAACAAAGCTACCGCAGCAACAACCGGCTGGTTCTCGAATTTCACCGATTCCCATGAGCGTATAGCATCGGAAGAACCGGCGCGGCGCGGCTCGGTTGAAAGCATGGATTCTACCCCCGCTCTGGTAACGGAGTCAACTATCATAGGTGCTATGAAACTGCGGAATTTGTCAACCTGGAGGCGGAGCCTCTCGCCGTTGCCGCTTACAGGGCTGAGCATTACCATTGAGGAAGCATCGAGGTTTTCCCTGTTTTCAATATTGTCCGGATTGCCGTTTTTGCCGTCAGCAGTCCTGACTATGGCAAGTTTGAGCGAATCAATGGTATTGCATAACGCTTGCGACTCATTACGCACCTCAACTGCAATCCCATGCCATTTGCCCGCTTTGTCAGGATTATTTTGCGCTGCTGTTTCCAGTGAAGCGAACACAGCATCATTGCGTTGGCTGAAATTATGGTTGGTATGGGTAAGTCCGTCCTGCACCTGGGTAAATCCGTCGAGCACATCGCTGGATACATTGAGNGCAAGCATTNCANTCAGGACGATATACATCAAGTTTATCATCTTCTGCCTTGGCGAAAGCCTCATGTTGGATTTGCTCATCTGTTGCGTGGATTATACGTTATCAGCTATTGCTTCCGGATTGAACGGGAGCGGCGTACATATTTACAGTCATTGCATGGAGCATCTGCTCATACACCTTGTTTAGCTGCTGCATATTGCGGGTGAGTTTCTGTGCTTCCTCGCGGTATGCCTGCGAGCATTCGGCTGTCTGCTCATACATCTGCTTCATCTGGCTCATGCCGGAATTGACGCTCTGGATTGCATCGAGCTGCGATGAAACGCTTCGGAGCTGAATTTCATAAATGGTATTTAATCCGGCGATATTGCGGTTAAGTGCCTGCATCTGCTCCACATATCCCGCCGCTCCTTCTGCTGCGGCAGCAGGGTCGGTTGATATCGAGGCATAACTTTTCAACAGCGCTTCACCAGCAGCATTCAGCCGTGCCGCAGTTTCTCCGAGACGTTCTATCTCCTTTGCAACTTCAGGGGACACAT
>WFLX010093085.1_pt1 | contig 10356 bp, 8 predicted proteins | sample 4967041 | NCBI WGS metagenome assembly WFLX01 (sample SAMN12857096, study PRJNA449069) | gut metagenome | isolation source: stool from male and female vole | host: Microtus ochrogaster | place: USA:Florida | collected 2017
TAAAATATTTCTCAAACTATTGAAATTCTGATTTCAATGTGGTATAATATGTATGTTATGTCCCGATAGCTCAGTAGGATAGAGCGGCTGCCTCCTAAGCAGCAGGCCGGAGGTTCGACTCGTGCGATGGATGTCCTTTTCCCGAAGATCGGCGAGATAATAGGGGGCAGTCAGCGTGAGGAAAACTATGACAAACTGACCGAGCGCATCCAGGAATTGGGCCTGACCGGTATGGACTGGTATGTTGACACACGCAAATACGGCACAGTTCCCCATAGTGGTTTCGGACTCGGTTTTGAGCGTCTTGTGCTCTTCGTTACCGGAATGCAGAATATCCGTGATGTGATTCCTTTCCCCCGCTATCCGAAAGCTTGTGAGTATTAATAAATTGATGAGATTGGTAATCAATAATAGAAAACGAAGCGGCGCCATTGCAATCTTTATTGCAATGGCGTTGTCGTGGTTTTCTATCACTGCCCAGATTCCTACACAGGTTGGCAATAGAGATGACGCTGCGCTTTCCGATTCAATCACCGTGAGCCTGATAACCTGCTATCCCGGTCCGGAAATATATGAGTTATGTGGGCATGAGGCGATCAGGGTCAGGGGAGCAGGCATTGATTCTGTGTGGAATTTCGGGATGTTCAGTTTTAATGAACCGAATTTTGTCTATCGATTCGTAAAAGGGGAAACTGATTATCTCTGTGTGGGCTATCCTTTTGAGTGGTTCATGCCGGAATATGTGGAGCGTGGTTCAAAGGTGGTGGAGCAAGACCTTAATCTGAATCAGAAAGAGGCAAGGAAACTCCTTCATTTGCTCCAGACCCATGCATTGCCGCAAAATAGGAAATATCGTTATAATTATGTGCTTGATAATTGTGCAACCCGAATCTCTGATCAGATAGATAAGGCGGTTGATTCAAGGGTGATATATCCGGATACGATGGCCTTCCCTACTTTTCGGGAAGAGATGAAGCACTATCATCGCAATTATCCTTGGTATCAATTTGGCATTGACGTCGCTCTTGGTTCCGGGCTTGACCGTCCGTTGCGTGAAAGAGAGGATATGTTTGTCCCGGTGGAGATGATGATAAAGTCGGGTAAGGCTCATTTCTCCGATGGGAGAAGATTTGTAAGGGAGGAGAGGGTGCTTAACGAAGGAAATTCAAATGCTGTGCTGTCGCCAACACCCTGGTGGTTGTCGCCTCTGTTTGTCGGATGGCTGACTACTGTGTTTGCAGTGGCATTTTGTATTGTCAGTCTGAAAAATCAGACAATATACCGTTGGATTTATTTTATCTGGTTTCTACTTCTGGGCTTGGCAGGATGTCTGGTGACATTTTTAGTATTCTTTTCCACTCATGAGGCTACCTCGCCCANTACTTTACTCTTGTGGCTGAATCCCTTGCAACTTATTATGGCGCTATGTGTGTTGTGTGACAANCTTCGACGTGGAGCGNTNGCNATGGGTTGGTTCAATATTGTGGCTATGCTTTGTATGCTCCTTGTCTGGCCTTTCCAGAAGCAAGTAGCCAATCCGGCATTCTTTCCTTTAATGGCAACAACATTTATTCTTTCCTCAACTTATGCAATAATCGCGTATAAAGATAGTTATATTAATAATAGGGGATCTTCATCTCATAAAAGGGGTGAAGGGAAGAAAAATTCTTCCGGACCCCGAAAGAAATCAAGAAGCAAAAGAACTAAATGAATCGTCTGATTACCTCGGTGCTTTGTGGATTAGTAGGCATTAATACAATGCTCTGCGCTGATCCGTCACGCCCTCGCCTTGTGGTGGGAATAGTGATAGATCAGTTGCGCANCGATTATATCGAATATCTTCAGAATCTTTTCGGAGAGAAGGGATTCAAAAAATTGATGAAGGACGGGGCGTTTTTTAAGGATGTTGATTTTAAGGTAAACGGGCTTGATAAGGTAAGCGGCACCGCGATAGTTTACACCGGAGGCTACCCGCGTTATAATGGAGTCAGTTCAGAGAAAACATTTAATCCTGACACCCGGGAAATGATGCCGGCTCTTCATGACCCTTCCATCATAGGTAACTTTACCACAGAGACCTATTCTCCAGCCAATCTCCGTCTCTCCACGATCAGCGACGAGATAGCTATTGATGGCGCTGGAACCGGGGTGGTGTATTCCATCGCTCCCGATCCCCAACAGGCAATTATTATGGCNGGGCATGCCGGCAATTCCGCTTTCTGGATCAATGACAACACCGGAAAATGGGCTACCAGCACCTATTATAAAGATACTCCTGCTGAACTGACCCAACGAAATTACAGTCAGCCTATCACTTCCCGTCTTGACACCATGCAATGGCGTCCGGCATTGCCTCTGTCAAGATACCCCGGCGTTCCGGCCCATAAGAGACAGGCAGAGTTTAAACATGTGTTTCCAACTTCTGACAGGAGTGTCTACCGGATGTATGTGGCCTCTCCGATGGTCAACACTGAGATAACAGATGTGGCGATCGCCTATCTGAAAGACCTTAAACTCGGTTTGCGCGGAGAGGGAATCGATATGCTCAACATAGGCTATACAGCCGCTCCATATAAATATATAAATGACGGTGACTACCGGCTTGAACTGGAAGACAGCTATGTGCGCCTTGACGGTCAGATATCACGTCTTTTCGAGGCAATCGACAAGTATGTAGGCCTTGACAATACACTTGTCTATGTCACATCAACGGGATATTACGATGATGCCGTAGAGGATCCTGCCAACTATCGGATGCCTACCGGAACCTTCTCCGTAAAGCGAGCCTTGTCACTGCTTAACTCTTATCTTGCTGCCAAATATGGCAACGGTGACTATGTCGACACATATAGCCGGGGGCACATATATCTTGACAGGAAACACATTGAGGAGTATAAACTGAATCTTGCAGAAGTGGCAGAATCTGCCCGTGATTTTTTGGTAAAGATGTCAGGCGTTAGTGATGCCTTCACGATGGGAGACATTATGACGTCTGCCCTTCCGGAAATGGAGGCCATGAGGCTTGGCACTGATCCAAAGACGGGAGGAGACGTAGTGCTTGAGTTCAATGCAGGATGGAGCATAGTTGACGATACAATCTTTCCGAATAATATAGAGGTGGCGCGACAAAGCCCGGTGCTTTCTCCCGCCTTCATAATGGGTAATGGCATTGCCCCGGTGATAATTGAGACTCCGGTTGATGCAACCGCTTTGGCACCTACGGTGACGCAGGTGCTCCGAATACGTTCTCCCAATGGTTCTGCTGCCAAGCCGGTTCCGTTAATCAGGAACTGAGCATATGGAATATAATTCCGGCATAATACACTGTCNGGATACAAAAAGAACCAAATAATGATTAATTAGAAATTACGACTTAATATATAAAATGGGACTTAATAAACTCCTTAAGAAAATATTCGGCGACCAGAGCGAGAGGGCAGTGCGCCCACTGTGGCAGCGCCTTGAGAAAGAGATAAATCCTATTAGTGAGGAAATAAAGGAAATCTCCAATGATGATTTGCGTGGACGCATCGACGTGATCCGTGACAATATTCGCGGCGAAGCCAACGAGTATAAGAAAAAAATGGAAGAGGTGCGTCAGGAATTGGAAACCCTCGACTATGATAAGCGCGAGCCTTATTGGAAGCAGATTGATGAGTTGCGTGAGGAAATGTTTAAGATGTATGCCCGCCGTCTTGATGAAGCGCTTCCTGAGGTGTTTGCTGTGGTTAAGGAGACAGCACGCAGATTTGCCAATAATGAGATAATAGAGGTGACCGCTACTCAGGCTGACCGCGAACTTGCAGCCGCCGGGAAAGACTTTGTGACAATTGAAGGTGATAAGGCAGTCTATAAAAACAGTTGGATCGCAGGCGGCAATCTCATGACATGGGATATGGTGCATTATGATGTGCAGCTGATAGGCGGAATGGTGCTTCACGGCATTTTCAATGGGGAGAAAGCTTCCAATAATATTGCCGAAATGGCCACCGGTGAAGGTAAGACTCTTGTGGCAACTCTTCCAGTGTTCCTTAATGCCCTTACAGGCGAAGGGGTGCATGTGGTGACAGTCAANGACTATCTNGCNAANCGNGACTCNGANTGGATGGGNCCGCTNTATCANTTNCATGGTCTGACNGTNGANTGNATCGATAAGACAGAACCNAACTCCGANNANCGCCGNNNNGCNTANCGNTNTGANATCACNTTNGGCACNAACAANGAGTTCGGTTTCGACTATCTGCGTGACAACATGGCTACCCAGACATCTGACCTCGTGCAGCGTGACGAGCACTACTATGCCATTGTCGATGAGGTTGACTCTGTGCTTATCGACGATGCCCGTACTCCGCTTATCATCTCCGGCCCCGTGCCTAAAGGTGATGACCAGATGTTTAATGATTTCAAGCCTAATGTAGAGAAAGTGGTCAACGCACAGCGTAAGCTCGTGCAGGGTCTTCTCCTTGAGGCAAAAGATAAAATATCAGCTGCCATGAGCGGCGATCCGGAGAAGATCGCTAAATTTGACAAGAATCGCGAGGAGGGTAAGAAACCCCTTACCGCCGACCAGCTTCTTGAAGACGGCGGCCTGTCTCTCTTCCGGGCTTATAAGGGCCTGCCGAAGCATAATCCTCTTATCCGCTATCTCAGTGAGGAGGGCATCAAGCAACTCCTTCTTAAAGTTGAGGCTAAATATATGGCCGACAACAACCGTGAGATGCCGAAAGCTGTTGAGCCGCTTTACTTTGTGATTGATGAGAAAAACCATAGCATCGAGCTTACTGATAAAGGTATCGAGGTGCTTACCGGCACAACTCAGGATCCTGACTTCTTTATCCTCCCCGACATTGCTGCCCAGCTTTCTGCTGTCGAGAATGAACCGGGCACCAAGGAGGAGCATCAGCAGAAAAAAGATGAGTTGCTTCAGAATTATTCAGTGAAGGCAGAACGTGTGCACACTGTCAATCAGCTTCTNAAAGCNTANNCNNTNTTTGATAAGGATNTNGAATATGTNATCGANGANAATAAGATNAAGATTGTNGATGAGCANACGGGGCGAATCATGGAAGGGCGTCGCTACAGTGATGGTCTGCATCAGGCAATTGAGGCTAAAGAGGGTGTGAAGGTAGAGGCAGCCACACAAACATATGCTACCATTACACTTCAGAATTATTTCAGAATGTATCGTAAGCTTGCGGGCATGACCGGTACGGCCATGACCGAGGTGGGTGAGTTCTACGACATCTATAAACTTGAGGTAACAGAAATTCCGACCAACCGCCCGGTGATCCGTAAGGATATGAATGACCGTGTCTACCGCACAAAGAAGGAGAAATATGCGGCCGTGATCCAGGAGGTGGTAGATATGGTGAAAATAGGCCGTCCGGTGCTGGTGGGTACTACCTCAGTTGAAATTTCCGAACTTCTTTCAAAGATGCTCCAGCTTCGTAAGATTCCTCATCAGGTGCTGAATGCGAAGTATCATCAGAAAGAGGCAGAGATTGTGGCACAGGCCGGCAAGAAGGGCACCGTCACCATCGCCACCAATATGGCAGGTCGAGGCACCGACATCAAGCTTACACCGGAGGTGAAGGAAGCCGGTGGTCTTGCAATCATAGGCACAGAGCGTCATGAGTCACGCCGTGTTGACCGTCAGCTTCGCGGTCGTGCCGGTCGTCAAGGTGACCCGGGCTCTTCAGTGTTCTTTGTCTCCTTTGAAGACACTGTCATGCGTCTGTTTGCCAATGAGCGCATTGTCAAGACCCTTGATCGACTTGGATTTGAGGAAGGAGACATGCTTGAGAGCAAAATGGTAAACAAGACGATCGAAAACGCACAGAAACGTGTGGAGGAAAACAATTTCGGCATTAGAAAGCGTCTTGTAGAATATGATGACGTGATGAACGCACAGCGTAAGGGTGTGTATGGTCGCCGTCAGAACGCTCTTAAGGGAGTCAGGATAGGCACCGACATCGCCAATATGATATATGAGACCTCCCAGGAGCTGGCCGGACGCCGCTATGACGGTGGATTCGCTGAATTTGACGAGAACGTCCGTAAGTCTCTTGCAATCGAAGTGCCATTCACNGAAGAGGAATATAATAAGCTTGATGTGGCTGATATGGCTGAACGTTTGTCAGAGAGCGCAATGCAGACTTATAACCGTAACAAGCAAAAGATGGCAGAGGGTGCGATGCCATATATCAAGGAGTTTGTGGAGGAACGTGGAGCTACCGGTCAGGTGGGTGTNCCTGTTACTGACGGACGNCGCATGTATAACATCCGCTGCGANATNANNGANGCTTANGNNAATNNNTGNNNANCNCTNANNAAAGCNTGGGAGAAGACAGTGCTCCTNTCGANCAATNGANAAGGCNTGGCAGGAGCAGCTCCGNGANATGGANGAGCTNCGCAAGTCNGTNCAGAATGCTTCCTANGAGCAGAAAGANCCNNTGGTGATCTACAAGCTTGAGGCTTATGAGCTTTGGAAAAAGATGCTCTGGGACATGAACTCTAAGTCGGTTGCCACTCTTATGCGCGGCAAGCTCGCAGTGCCTGACTATGCGGAAGCAAAGGCAGCTGCCGAGGCGCAGCGTGAAGCACAGCAGCAGCGACGTGAGGCAGCCCAGCAGGCGGTGCAGCAGCAACAGATCAGACGCGAATACAGTTCTACGGCCACTGCGAATCCGTATGCCAACTACAGCACTACCCGCGATAGCTATCCGGGAGAGAGTGCCCAGCGCTATGCGGCTCAGAATGTGAATCGTCAGTCAAAACCCACCCAGCCTATCAAGGCACAGCCAAAGGTAGGGCGGAATGATCCTTGTCCTTGTGGAAGCGGAAAGAAATATAAGAATTGTCACGGCAGAAATCAGGAATGATTTCGTCTGTAGTAAATAGTTTTAAAGGGGATTCAGCCACAAGCTGAATCCCCTTTAAAACTATTTACTATTCAATTAAATCTTATTAGGAATGCGTAGAATATTAATCCAAGACAAAAAGTTATGCCCGTCCACATTTTTGCAGAGCGGCAGTATGAATGGGCTTCTTCATGAAGTCCTGATTTCCATAGTTGCTTACTCTTTATCGAGAAATATATGGCTGCTATTCCGGAAGGGGGGAAGAACAGTAGGGTAGCAATAATGGCGAGTGGAAGCACATTAGCGGGGGGAACATCCTTATTTTCCATAGTGTCAATCTCCTCAAGGGAGGGGATATGTGCAGAGCTGTCGGAAAGATAACGGTCAAAGCGTGTAGGGTAGGGTGGGGGAGTGCCGTGATCCTCCCTTTTGTCTTTGATTGACTCTGATTCGTTGGGTGAGGTGATATCTTTCGCATCCGGCGAAGGGTGCATGAGGTCATAGAGACGGTTGCGGAACATGCGGCAGATATCAGCCACATCCTCTGCTTTTTCCCAGTCAGCCATTCCTTTACACCACACATATGTGTCTGGTCTGACTCCTTCGTCAGCAAGCCTGTTTAATTCAAATGGTCCTTTCTGTTCGCCGTCGATGATAGCAAAATATTTCATAACGGTCAGAGATAGCTATAAATCCCTCCGGTTTTTAACATAAATCCTGAGATAACAAGCCCTACAAAAGCCAGCACGTATCCTATGATGGTCATAATCTTGGCAGTGTTATTGGCTTGATCGGCCTCAGCATCAAACCCTGTCTGATAAAGGGTGTTGGCTTTGTTAGCCTGGACTATTCCTATGATTCCAAAGATAGCCCCAAAACAGGCGAATAGAAAACCGGCCACAGTGGCCCCTATTGCCCAGGGAAGCCAATTGGTGCGGAGTGGGTTTGTGCCGAACTGACGGTTGGTGTTATATGGATTCTGTCCGTAATTGGACTGTTGTCCGTATTGTGGATTCTGTGCGAAATTAGGTTGCTGGCCATATTGCGTATTCTGNNCGNAATTAGGCTGTTGNCCATATTGCGTATTCTGGCCGTAATTAGGCTGTTGCCCGTGTTGTGGATTCTGCCCGAAATTAGGATAAGGGTTTTGGCTCTGTTGTCCGTAACCTGGAGGAGTATTAGGATTAAATCTTTCTGCAAATCCATATTGGNTTGAANCAGGTGCNCNGTCAGCCATNCCGGCATGCNATATGGGAGTATTGGGTCCGACTCCTGCAGAAATAAGCTCTGTGATTGTAGCGGGACCTACTCGTCTGTCGCCAAGCATAGCATACCATCCGTTGTCTTCAGCAGGAGTAGTGCCGGAGGTTTCTTCAATGACATCGATAACCAAAAGGTCTGCAACTTCAGGGAAGTCTTGGATTTTTACCCATTTTGACAATCCTTCACGCCATATGAGAGTGGATGGTGTAAGGTTTTTGGACTTCAGTTCCTCTTTGNAAAATGGACCTTGCTGCTGGTTATTGACCACTATGTAATATNGGGGANGCATNTTGGTNGAGTGTTTTGAATTTGNGATTTACAANNTGGATGTAGGGAGAGGATAGAGTTGGGAGGATAGAGCTAAAGAGGAGATGAGGAAATAATCACAAAATTAGCAAAAAATAAAGATTTGACAAAAATCTTTGAAATTTTTTGGCAGTAAAAGAATAATTCATTAATTTTGCATCGCAAACGCGGTAGTAGCTCAGTTGGTAGAGCATCAGCTTCCCAAGCTGAGGGTCGCGGGTTCGAGCCCCGTTTACCGCTCAAGAATTTTAATGTTACTTTGTACATAGGCAAATTAGGAAAGATCGCACCGTGAGGCGCGGTCTTTCTATGTTACATGAGAGATGGAGGGTCAGGAAGTTAGAGAGGGAAGGGATTGGAAAAAGTTGGGGTGGATGTAATCTTTTTTGAGGATTTGGTTGTTGGAAATATGTATAGAGTATTCTTATTCTTTCCTATAGTGATATTCTTACTCATCTCCAGGCGTTCCACATAACTATCTCTAATATGAAGATTACCAAACTGATCTTGTTTGCCAGTGCAGGATTCCTTTTTTCTCCGAACGAGGCAGGAGCACAGTCTGACAACAATAAATATCTCCAGGATTCAATGCCACAGGAGTGGCAGATGACTCAACAATGCTACCAGACACTTCCGACGGATGATGCCTGGTGGAAAACATTCAATGACCCTGTGCTTGACTCTTTGATTAACCGGGCGGTTGCTAACAATTATAATGTGGCGGCTGCCATAAAGCGTATAGAGATGGCCGGGAAGGCGATCAAGGAGGCGCAGGCAGCATATTTCCCTACTTTATCGGCATCCGCAGCTTGGAATCTTGACAGACAGAGTGGGGCTACAGTAAAGCCGGCGGTGCGCACCTCACAGACTTCCTCATTTTCTCTTGGGGCAACCATGAATTGGGAGATAGACGTGTTCGGAAGAGTTAAGGCTAATGCAAAATCTAAAAANGCTGCCTATAATGTTGCCCGGNNTGACTATGNTGCAGNGATGGTCAGCTTATGTGCCANTGTGGCGACTGCCTATCTTCAGTTGCGCACCTGTCAGGAACAGCTTTCTGTGGCGACAGCCCATATTGAATCGCAGAAACGAGTGATGAACATCACTGAGGCACGTTATGAAGCTGACTTAGGAGATATGCTTGACGTAACGCAGGCGCGAATAGTGCTCTATGGCACTCAGTCAACTCTGCCGGCATTGAATGCACAGATACGCACACTCATGAACGCCATTTCATTATTACTTGGAGAGTATCCGGATTCACTTGTCACTTCTCTTGAGACAATATCACCCATGCCAGAATATAGGCAGACTGTAGCAGCGGGCGTGCCTTCTGACCTGTTGCGTCGGCGGCCGGACATCATTGAGGCGGAATTCCAGCTTGCGGAATATGCCGCCAATATAGGAGTGGCCAAAAAAGACTTCCTGCCAGTCTTGTCATTAACAGGAAATATCGGCACGGCAGCCCACGATGTTGACGGACTGTTTGGGAAACACAGTCTTACCTATTCTGTGGCTCCGCAGCTTTCATGGACTATATTCGATGGACTGGCACGTAATTACCGCACAGCAGAGGCAAAACTACAGTTTGAGGCTGCTATTGAAGACTACAACTTGACCGTGCTTAATGCCGTGAAAGAGGTAGACAATGCGCTGCTGGAATACAGTGCTACCCTGGAGGCAATAGACCTGCAGAGGAAAGTTGTGAATGAGAGTAAGAAGAGCCTTGATCTCTCCGTAGACCTATATAAGAGCGGTCTGACAGCATTCTCCAATGTGGTTGATGGGCAGATGAACTGGCTTGAGAGTCAGAACAGTCTTGTTGAGCTGGAAGGCAAAGCTCTCTCAACCCTTGTCACGCTTTATCAGGCTCTTGGCGGAGGCTGGCAATATTAAATATCAATGAATAAAAACAGTTAGGATATGA
>WFLX010021501.1_pt1 | contig 10355 bp, 6 predicted proteins | sample 4967041 | NCBI WGS metagenome assembly WFLX01 (sample SAMN12857096, study PRJNA449069) | gut metagenome | isolation source: stool from male and female vole | host: Microtus ochrogaster | place: USA:Florida | collected 2017
ACGAGTTGATTTTTTCAACCTTGCCGTCGCGCATAATCAGGGTGCCCCCCTCGTGGCCGCGAACATGTACCATCATCCCCTTGCCGGGGTCGTTGGCGGCGAAGTTATGGCAGTTGATACACTGCTGGTCAAAGTCTTTGTTTTCAAGAATCGGCTTCTGCTCGTAGGTTTCGAGGTTGCGCTGATAAATGCCCATGGCCGACCATAGTTCATAGCCCGGATAGAGCAGCCTGTACATCAGGTAGCCGTCGATGGAGTCGGCCGATACCGGGCAGACTATGTCGGCGGCCTGGTTCCACTTGCCGTCCGGGCCCTTGGCGGCGAAGCGCAGATAAATCGAGTCGCCGGCGGCCGAGGCGAGCAGCGAGTGCCACGGCTTCAGCGGCAGGCTCACATGGCCGTCCGCGCCGCTGCGCACCGTAATTTCCGGCTCGCAGCCGTAGCGGCCAACCTGCGTTTGCCACTGTTCGGCCGAGTCGGTGATTACGAAGGCCGGAGCGGCAATGTTGACCGGAAACGTAACGCCCGCATAGTCAGGGTCGAGAGTCGGAGCGGGCAGGGTGTGCAGCTCGGGAGTCACCGGGCGCGAGCAGGCGCCAAGCAGGGGCAGCAATAGCAGAAGAAAATGCTTTTTCATCAGAAATTCAATTTATTACCGAACGGAGAGAGATAAAGAACGTAATACCAGTAGGTGCGCCGTTGGGCCGGCGTGAAGTTGGCGAACTGCTTTTTGCCTTTTTCGGCCATAAAGGCGCGATATTCGGCATCAACCTCGGGCGACACCGGATAGCCGTCGGCGGCCAGACGGTCGCCCCCATAGTTCAGGCGCGCCAGACACAGCGCCTCCTGATAGAGCCGCGGCAGCGGTTCGCCCGGCGGGTAGAACTCCTTGAGGTTATCGTAGAATATGCCTATATTATTGGCCAGCAGAAAGGTTACCATCATATATTGGCGCGCCATTTCGTTCGTGGGGTCATATTGCAGAATATATTTGCAGTCGGCGGCAATGTTTTCAACGTTGTCGAAGCGCACCGGAATGTCGTTGCCAACGTTGGCAAACGCATTGTGCAGCCCCTCGACGTGGCCCTGCTCCAGGGCCTGCTCCAGATCACGCGCCTTGCCGCGGTAGAAGAGCGTTTGCTTGAGCGGAGCAATAAACTTTTGCGCCTGCAGCGGTTTGCCGGTTTCAATGTAGTAGCGCGACAGGTTTATGAGGTGGTAGGCGGTTTCGCCCCAGCCGACCATAGCCTCAAACTCCCAGTGTGTGGCCGAGTTCAGGGCTCCGANCTGCTCATAAACGAAGCCGCCGAACTCCNCGCGGNTTCTTTCGGCCTTCCAGGGGAAGAAAATNGACGTCGGGCCGTGGGTCGGCGGCACGTCAAAAAGGTGGTCGAGCAATTCGCCGCGATGATACAGCGCCATGGTCCGGAAATAAGACATCAAATGATTCTTGATGCCCGTTTCGGCCTGGGCGTCGGAAAGTTCAATAACGGCGTCCCAATCGCCGGCGCGCACGGCCTGCGCGGCCTTGATCATCAGTTTCTCGTTGGTCCTNTGAATTTTCACCTCCTCGCGNGAGTAGGTGCGCTCCTTGCCGTTGATGTTAATGGTTATCGGCTTGAACGACTGATAGNNGAATCCTCCGAAAATCGCNCNCATAATCAGCGGCGCCGCCCAGGGGAGCCACTTCAGCGGAATTTGGCGCACGGTTTTGCGAGCCGGCAGCAGCCGCGACACTATGTAAACCGCCAAAGTGCTCAGAAACACTACGACAAGCGTCTTCAGCGAACCGTCAACGTCGGCCGAGGTAAAGAAGGTCCATATCGGCAGCACGGCCGACAGCTGCAGCGTGTCGGCCCAGCCGAGCTGACGGCGCAGAACCGAGCGGGTCATACAGTAAACGCCCGTGAGCATTGCCGACCATAGCAGCGACCCGAGCCAGGGGTAGTAGGCAAACTGCGCTATGAACGCCATGGCCGGAGCGGTCCACCCCTTCTGGTGGGCCAGCTCGCGGATATAGTCCAGAGAGAAGCGGAAAAGATGGTGCTGCTCATGGAAAATCACTACGTGGCGATACATGGTCATGTATGCCACAAACAGCATCAGAAACAAAAATGCCGGTGCAAGATGTTTTTTCATCACATATCAAGTTGGCCGTCGCGGAGCCGGATCTGGCGGTCGGCCGCCGCGGCGAGTTCAAGGTCGTGGGTAACAATTACGAAACTCTGCCCGCGGTCGCGGCGCAGGTTAAAAAACAGTTGGTGCAGCTCGTTGCGGTTGGCGGAGTCGAGCGACCCCGAAGGCTCGTCGGCCAACACCACCGCAGGCCGGTTGATCAGCGCGCGCGCAACTGCCCCGCGCTGCCTCTCGCCGCCCGACAGCTGCGCCGGCCTGTGGCTCAGCCTGTCGCCCAAACCCATATAGTCGAGCAACTCGCGGGCCCGTGCCATGGCTTCGCCGCGGCGTTCGCCGCCGATCAGAGCGGGCAGCGCCACGTTCTCTTCNAGCGAAAATTCGGGCNGCAGGTTATGCAGCTGAAAAACNAAGCCNATATGCCGGTTGCGGANCTCCGAAAGCTTTTTTTGCGACAGGTTGAAGATANTAACGCCGTCGAAGANCATCNNCCCGCTNTCGGGGCGTNNAAGCGACCCCATAATCTNCAGCAGGGTGGTCTTGCCAGCTCCCGACGGGCCTACTATGGCCACGACCTCCGAGTCGTTGACCCGCAGCGAAACCCCGCGCAGCACTTCCAGGCGGTCAAAGGTCTTGCGTATGTTGCGGGCCTCGATCATAAATGCTCAATCATAGATGCAGGTTGTGGCCCATGCGCGTGCGCTTGGTGCGCAGATAGCGCTCGTTGTATTCGTTGGGGGCAACCTCGATGGGCACCGTCTCAACTATCTCGAGGCCGTAGCCCTGAAGGCCCACGCGCTTGGTGGGGTTATTGCTCATCAGCCTCATGCGGCTGACGCCTATGGCGCGGAGAATCTGCGCCCCTACGCCGTAGTCGCGCTCGTCGGCCTTATGGCCCAGACAGATGTTGGCATCAACCGTGTCCATACCCTCTTCCTGCAGCTTATAGGCTTTCATCTTCTCCATCAGGCCGATGCCGCGACCCTCCTGCATCAGGTAGACAATCGCTCCGCGGCCCTCCTTCTCAACGGCCTGCATGGCTCGGTGGAGCTGCTCGCCGCAGTCGCAGCGGCAGCTCGAAAAAATGTCGCCGGTGGCACACGATGAATGCACCCTAACCAGCGCCGGCTCGTCGTTGCCCTTCAAATCGCCCTTAACCAGGGCTATATGCTCCAGGCCGTTGCTCTTCTGGCGGAAAGGTATGGCGCGGAAGTGGCCCCAGGCCGTCGGCAGGTCCACTTCTACTCCCTGCTCAATCAGCGACTCCGTGCGGTTGCGATAGGCAACCAAGTCGGCTATCGAAATCAGCTTCATGCCCCATTCGTCAGCCTTTTTGCGAAGCTCCGGCAGGCGCATCATCGAGCCGTCGTCGCTCATAATCTCCATCAGCGCTGCCGCAGGCTGCAACCCCGCAAGGCGCGCAAGGTCTACGCCCGCCTCGGTGTGGCCCGTGCGCTGCAAAACGCCGTAATCCTGCGCATACAGCGGGTTTATATGTCCCGGGCGGCCAAAGGTTTCGGGCTTCGAAGCCGGATCGGCCAGGGCGCGGATAGTGGCGCAGCGGTCTTGAATCGACACACCCGTCGAGCACCCTTCCAGCTTGTCGACCGTAACGGTAAAGGGCGTGCCAAGCACCGACGTGTTGTCGTCGACCTGGCGGTCGAGACCCAACTCTGCCGCGCGCGACTTCGTAATCGGCACGCACAGCACCCCGCGGGCATTCTTAAGCATAAAATTCACCTGCTCCGGAGTGATTTTATCGGCCGCAACAATCAGGTCGCCCTCATTTTCGCGGTCCTCGTCGTCAACAACGATTACGAACTTTCCCTGGCGGAAATCCTCGATTGCATCCTCAATCGAGTCCAGACGTATATTTTCAGCGTTATTACTCATATCAACATAATTTTCCGCAAAGTTACAAAAAAATTTTGAATGTTGAATAACCCACCCCAACCCGGGGATGTGGGCAGCTCGCCCACACCCTACCGCATGGTCGCCATCAAATTGCCGCGGAGCGGCGGATGAGCCCGCGGGGCGGGCGGAGAGACTGTAGCCTTGGGCAAGCGGCGCGTTAGCGTCGCGCAGCCCAAGGTCAGCGCCCTCCCTCTCCCCGGGGAGCCGCATAGCGGCGAGAAGACTTGTCGCCGCTATGGCGGCTCATTTATGTGGTGGGGGGATTCGTGACCTATGGCTGCGGGTCGCTAACGCGCTCCTTGCCATAGGCTAACTTCTTGGCGCAACTCACGTTGCTTTCCGGGGGGTGTGGGCAGCACGCCCACACGATCGAATAAGGTGCTAATTAGAGCCAACGCCTAAGCGGACAGGCGCGAGACCTTGAATTGAAAAATCAGCCGTAAGTCCTAATGCGTTTAGCACCTTAACTATTGTAGAGATTGTCAAATTCCTTCCACTTTCGATTTTAGAGATTTGTGCGGACATAACACCAACTCTCTCACCAAGTTCTTTTTGCGTCAAGTTACGAGCTTTTCGCGCCTCCTTAATCGAAGCACCAATCAATGCAGCCTCAACATCAGCCTCAAAACTCTCTCTCTGAGGAGTTCCGCGTTTACCGATATGCTTATCGGTCATTTCTTCTAAGCTATAAAATTTCATATACGCAAAGTTAAATAAAAAAAGAATATTCTGAAAATAATTGTGATAATGAGCCATTGAGGCGACCGTCAGACAACAAGTAAGGGTTGTGGGCAAACGGCCCACAACCCTGCGGCGGTGGGGGGAGGCTCGGAGAGCCGATTTGTGGGAAACACCTGGCTTTAGCCTGGTGTTGTAGCTCATCCCCCCAATCCGGGCATCGGAGATGCCCCTTGTGGACGTCGGCCTCACGCAGGTCTTCTCCGAATCCCTTTGTGTGTTAGGCTATTGACCCCGGACTGAAGTCCGAGGTTTACCACACTAACGGCTCTCCAAGCCGTTTTGCCGCTATGGCGGCCGGGGGTGTGGGCAGCGGCAAGGCGGAATATGAAAAAACCCTCCGGGGGACCGGAGGGTTGGGGGTGTGTCGGAAGGGGAGGGAATTACTTCACGAGGGCTTTTTTGCCGTTGATGATGTAGAGACCCTTGGTAGCGTTAGCTACGCGACGGGCCTGCATGTCGTAGATGGCGTTGCCGGCCTTAACAGCAGCATTAACTTCTTTGATAGAGGTGTTAACACCTTCAACCTTAACGAGTTCGGGGCGAACAGCGGGGGTATCGATAACAACGTCGCCTGCTACGTGGGTGTCGCCGGCGAGAAGCTTAACGGGAACGATAGAAACTTCTTCGAGGTAGAAAGTGGGCTGGTTGCCACCGCAAGAAAAACCGCCGGGCATGAAAGTTACAGCACCATAAGCTTTGCCGTCGAGGCCGTTAGTGTAGAGGTCAACTACCTGATAGAGGTCGGGATTTTCCCAGATAGCGGGAATTTCAACTTTGGCATTGGGGCCGGGAACGCCGTCGGCAGCGCCTGCGAGGTCGGCGTTGGTGATACGAACGAGGATGCCGTTGCCGTTGTCCTTACGGGAAGCGTCGGCACCTTCGGTGTCGCAGCGGAAGATTACGCNCACGCGGCAGAGTTCGNCNGCCGCGGGAAGGGCGAAGTTNAAGTTACCGAAGCCCCACCAGTCCATAGCATACATTTTCAGGGCATAGTCACCTGCATTCCAGGGATCGGCAACCNCGGGGCAGAGAGCGTCAGCTTCGGCAACGGTGGTGGGCTTGCCGGTTGCACCTTCGGGGAACTGAGAACCGGCGTTGAACCAAACGGCCATGGTGCCGAAAGCGGCTTCGGTTGCAGAACCGAACGAGCAGCCGTCTTCCATCATCAGGGTGGGCCAGTTGATGTTCATTTCGGCGAGTTCTTCGTCGTTGTCGAAGTAGTGGAAGTCGGGATTGATAGGATAAGCGTAGGCCGTACCCTTTTCAAAAACTTCAGCGGATGCGCACAGAGCGAAGCCGGCACAGAGAGCAAGTAAAACTTTTTTCATAAAAACGTTTTGTTTGAAAAATTAGTGAATAAAAATTGGTGAATAGTCAAATATGGTGAGGGCGGGGAAATCCGCGGTGGACTTCCCCACCCTATAGAATCAGTTCATTGCGCTGGTGCGCTTGATGTTGGGGTCTTTAATAACTTCTTTGGTGGGATAGATATAGTACATCGACTCATAACCGCGCCATTTTTCAGCTACCTGATTATCTTCGGCACGAACAACATCGTATGTAATATTGTAATCATATTCCTCAAATTTTGCGCGACCCTGTTTCTTATAAGAGGTGGTAGGAGTACCGGCCTTAACAAGAACTGTTTGCTGCGGGCCATTGCGGTATTCCCAAACATCTTTGAGACGGTCAAGGCGGAAGAGGTCGGCGCGACGGGTAACGAGAGCCAGCGGATAGCCGGTAACTTCGTAGCCATGTTCGAGCACTGCTTGTTCGGCCATGTCGGCTTCAACCGATTTAACGCCCTGTCCATACGCACGGTCGAGCACCATCTGCAGACCATCTTTGGCTTCAGCAACATATTTGCTGCCGGAACGGGCGGCTGCTTCAGCAAACCAGCAAAGCACTTCGGAGTAGCGAATCAGACGATGGTTCTGCGGAACAGACTGACCCTGATAAACAGCCTTACGGCAATCGTAGGGTTCGTAGATAACGGTTTGCTCCTGAGAGCTAACCGCATTAACCTGCATGGAAGCGAAAGTGGGGTGATAGATGGTGTTGCGGGCATTGGTGCGCGAAGCATTAACTTCTTTTTCGTCTTCGGTAGCCCACCAGCTGACGCAGATAATCGGCGATATGGGATTTGCGGCCGAATTTTTCAGGTCGGTAAAGATGACATCTTCATAAACCGCATGCTTACGAGGGCCATCAGGATATTCGGCCCACCATTTGTATTCACCCATAAAGTCAATCCAACCGCTCTGATACTGACCGGAGGTTTGACATTTGGAGAACTGCGAGGTGAAGTTGTTCATATTACCAGGTGTATCCATATAAGCCACGGTTATGAGCTGTTCGGCCGACCAGTTGTTACCAATGCTGTAAACCTGGCCATAGTCTTGCTCAAGTTCGAGGCCATAGGTTTTGGCACCGTCATAAACCTCTTTGAGCAGGTCTGCTGCTTTGCCATACCATTCGGTGCCGAACTGGCCTTTTTCATAGAAAGGCCAGCCGCCACGGTTCATATAAACTGCAGCGAGAGTGGCTTTGACGGCAGCAGAGGTTACCCAATAGTTACACTTTTCAGTGAAGCCATATTTCTGACCCTGATAAGTAGCGGGGAGGTTGAGTGCGTTGGCACGCTCAAGGTCGCTTATGATAAGCTTATAGATGTCTTCAACGCCGGTCATGGGAGGATCGGGAAGGTTATGCTCGTTGAGGGGGAGCGGACCGAACACGCGAACGAGTTCAAAGTAGCTATAGGCGCGCCAGTAGAGGGCATTGCCGAGANCAATGTTGATTTCTTCCTGAGAAGCTTCGTCGGCATTTTCGGCGTTATCGATAATCAGGTTTGCGGCCTGAATAACCTGATAGCGGAAAGCNCAAAGGTCGTTTGCACCCTTATCGTCAGAGGGATCCTTAAAGGCATCGGCACTTGTATATGCCTCCTTCTCGGTGGTATTGATGGTTATATCATCGCCCTGGAGCTGAATGATGTAGGGGTTCGAGTGACGCTGCGACTGAGTAACCTGGCTATAGAGGGCATTGAGGGCCAAAGTCAGGTCATTGCCGCTTTTGAAGAAGTTTTCGGCAACCATTTTGCCTTCGGGTTCTTCTTCGAGGAAGTTAGCGCAGGAGGTGGCAGTCAGGGCCAGGGCTGCAACCGCGCAGTANTTATATAGTTTTTTCATTGTTGATGAATCGAATTAACGGATTAGAACACGAAGCGAACACCAACGGAGTAGGTGCGGGTTGCGGGAGCGGAACCGAAGTCTATACCCTTCTGATATTCAGCGCCACCGTAGGTGAGGCCGGCGGGGTTAACGCCCTTATAGCCGGTGATGGTGAAGAGGTTCTGAACAGACACTTGCAGGCGGATGTCGGCAAACTTGGTCATAGAGCGCTTGAACTCATAGCTGAGAGCAAGGTTTTCGAGACGCATGTAGTCGGCTTTTTCAACCCACTGCGATGATGCGCCGTGGTAGACGTTACCTTTAGCCACACGGGGGTCGGTGAGCTTGCCGGAGAGCACGTCGTCAATCCAGTTTTCGGCGGTGTAGAACTTGGAGTTGTTGAGATAGCCGTTCATTGCGAAGCGAAGCACATTCAGACGGTCGCCACCGAAGGAGCCGTTGAAGAACACGTTAAGGCTGAGGTTCTTCCAGGTAACGGTGTTGTTCCAACCGAGCATGAAGTCGGGGCTTGCTTTGCCGAGAATGGTGCGGTCGTCAACAGAGGGCGTGCGGGTANTTTCGNTGNCGNCGGTATAGNAGGTGTCGTAGCCTTCAGAATCAACGCCGGCCCAACGGAAGCCGTAGAACGAGCCGATTGCTTCACCCTCTTTAACGATGATAGGATCGGTGTCGAAAATCTGGCTTGCCGGGTTGCTGAAAATAATGGGGTCGGATTCGGTGAGTTTTTCAACGCGGTTTTTCATCCACGAAGCCTGAATGGTGGTCGACCAGGTCCAGTCGCGAGTTTGAACGGCAACTGCGGTCAGCGAGAGATCAACACCGGTATTGCTCACTTCGCCGGCATTCACATAATATTGCTTGCCGCCGAGATAGGCCGGGGGAGTGGTCATCAGCAGGGCGTCCTGAGTGCGTTTGTAGTACCAGTCGAGGCTAACGTCGATGCGACCGTTAACGAAACCGGCGTCCACGCCTACATCGAACTGGTTGGTCTTTTCCCATTTAAGGTCGGGGGTGGGCATGGTGTCGGACCAGTAGCCGGGATAAGCGGTGTTAGTGCCATAGTAAGCAACTGCGCTCGACAGGAGGGTCATGGTCTGATAGGGGGAGATATCCTGGTTACCGATAATACCCCAGCTGGCGCGAACCTTAAGGTTGCTCAGGGTCGAGGGCGATACGTTTTTCATGAAGGGTTCGTTGGTGGCGGTCCATGCAACGGCAACGGAGGGGAAGTATGCCCACTTGTTGTTGCTCAGGCGCGAGGAACCGTCGGCACGGAAGGTGGCAGTCAACATGTAGCGGTCTTTCCACGAGTAGATTGCGCGGGCAACTGCCGACATAAGGGTCCACTTGGAGAAGCCGTTACCGGCGGTCTGGGTGTCGGCAACGCCAACGTTCCACCAACCTACGCTTTCGGTTAGCAGGTTCTTACCGCCGATGCTCATATTGCGGGTAGTCGACGAAGTGGCCTCCCAAACGGCGGTTGCGGTGAGGGCATGGCCGCTTTCCCAGTTCTTCATATAGGTGAAGTTGTTGGTCGACTGCAGCAGCCAGCGGTTGGTGTTGCTGTTGGCCATAGAGCTGGTAGCGCCGGGAATGCGCTTGGTGTCGGAGAAGCTGTAGGTGTACATGTTAGCGTAGTCGACACCGTTAGAGGTGGTGAAGGTCAAGCCCTTGCAGATATTGAACTTCAAGTCAACGCGGCCGTTAAGAATATCGCGGCGGCGCTCGTTGGCGGAAGTAATGGTGCTATAGGGCGAGTTGGCCATAGCGGAGTTGATCGGGTCGAGATTGTAGGCACCGGCCTCGTTAAGGAGCGACATGGTGGGCGAGAAGGTGTAGGCGCCCCAAATCGGGCCTACGCCCATTTCAAAACCGCCTACGCCGTGGCCTACGCCATGGCTCATGTCAACGTCGACGGTGGTTTCCAACCAGGGGGTAACTTTGGCGTGAACGTTGGCGCGGGCTGCGAAGCGTTCGTAGCTCGAGTAGTCGATAACGCCCTTATCGTTCATGTAGTTGGCCGAGAAGTAGGTCTGAATCTGTTCGTTGCCCTTGGTGTAGCTCAGTTTGTAGTTCTGAGTCATGCCGGTGCGGAAGAGCTGGTCGAGCCAGTCAACGCCGGGGTCGGAACCGTCGAGATAAGGAGTAATATACTCGGTGTTGGTCAGCGAAGCTCCGAAGGGCAGGTTAGCCATATCGCCGTTAGTAATCTCACCGGCTTCGTTATATTGCGGAACGAAGTAGGGGTTGGGATAGGGATTTACGAGGGCTTCGGCATATTTTTGGGTGGACATTACCTTGGGCATNTGATAAACGTCGCTCCAGCCGANNGATGCNTCGAAGGTGATTTCGGCGGAGCNGGTTTGTCCGCGG
>WFLX010020810.1_pt1 | contig 10354 bp, 4 predicted proteins | sample 4967041 | NCBI WGS metagenome assembly WFLX01 (sample SAMN12857096, study PRJNA449069) | gut metagenome | isolation source: stool from male and female vole | host: Microtus ochrogaster | place: USA:Florida | collected 2017
GGGTTCCCCAGGGAGAAGAGCCTAAATACGACAAAATGCTCTCCAGGGTTTACGAAGGGCTCAACAGCCGTTCGCTCACAGTGGACAACAAGCCTGCTCCCGTAGAACACATAGCCGACATTCACGAATACAACCTTCGCGAAGGCCTCGCTCTCAGCGCCGAAGAAGAGGAGTATCTGCGTTCGCTCGCTAAGAAGCTCGGCCGCCCGCTCACCGACTCAGAGGTTTTTGGCTTTTCACAGGTTAATTCAGAACATTGCCGCCACAAAATNTTCAACGGCACGTTCGTAATCGACGGCGAGGAGAAACCCACTTCGCTGTTNAANCTCATAAAAAAGACATCGCAGGAGAACCCNAACACNCTGGTTTCTGCNTATAAAGATAACGTTGCGTTTTGCGAAGGGCCAAANGTGTGGCAGTTCGCCCCGTCGAACCCCGACCGCCCCGATTATTTTGAAACAAAAGAGATCGACACGGTCATTTCGCTCAAAGCNGAGACCCACAACTTCCCGACCACGGTAGAGCCCTTTAACGGAGCTGCCACAGGAACAGGTGGCGAGATTCGCGACCGTCTGGGCGGCGGACGCGCGTCGCTTCCCCTTGCGGGGACGGCGGTCTACATGACCTCCTACCCCCGACTGAGCGAAGAACATCGCTGGGAGTTGATGATGAATCCCCGAGTGTGGCTCTATCAGACTCCGGCGGAGATTCTCATCAAGGCATCGAACGGCGCGTCGGACTTTGGAAACAAGTTTGGTCAACCGCTGATTTGCGGTTCGCTCCTGACTTTCGAACACGATGAAAATGGGCGAATGTATGCCTACGACAAAGTGATTATGCTCGCCGGCGGTGTTGGCTTTGCGGCTAAAAAAGATGCCTTGAAGGGGCATCCGCAAGCTGGCGAGAAGGTCGTGGTTATGGGTGGCGACAACTACCGTATCGGCATGGGCGGCGGCGCTGTAAGCTCGGTTGAAACCGGTCAATACGACAATTCCATTGAGCTGAATGCTGTTCAGCGCGCCAATCCCGAGATGCAGAAACGCGTTTCCAACGTGATCCGCGCGCTCGCCGAAAGCGATACCAACCCCGTTGTGTCGATTCACGACCACGGCGCCGGAGGCCACCTCAACGCCCTCTCTGAACTTGTAGAGGAAACTGGCGGAAAAATCTACATCGACGCGCTTCCTGTAGGCGACCCGACACTGTCGGCCAAGGAGATTGTCGGCAATGAAAGCCAGGAACGCATGGGCATGGTAATCAAAGCCGAGGATATTCCCTACGTTGAACGCGTGGCCCAGCGCGAGCGTGCCCCGATGTATGTTGTCGGTGAGACTACCGGCGACGATCGCTTCGTTTTTGAGGAAAAGAATGGTTCCAAACCAATCGACCTTGAAATGGCCGACATGTTTGGAAACTCCCCGAAGACCGTTATGCGCGACACCACTATCGAGCTTACTTATAAAGATGCCGAGTATGACGAATCAAAAGTTGCCGAATATGTTTCTTCGGTGCTTTCGCTCGAAGCGGTTGCCTGCAAAGACTGGCTCACGAACAAGGTTGACCGTTCTGTGACGGGTAAAGTGGCTCGTCAGCAGTGCCAGGGTGAAATTCANCTCCCTGTGAGCGACTGCGGTGTCATNGCTTTGGACTACACTGGAAANCACGGCATCGCGACCTCTATCGGTCACGCGCCGCAAGTTGCTCTTNCCGATTCGGCCAAAGGCTCTGTGATGGCTGTTGCCGAAGCGCTNACAAACATNGTGGGCGCCCCGCTCAAAGATGGCTTGCAGAGCGTGTCGCTGTCGGCCAACTGGATGTGGCCATGCAAGAACCCCGGCGAGGATGCCGCTCTGTATAAGGCAGTTGAAGCGTGCAGCGACTTNGTTTGCGCGCTCGGCATTAATATCCCTACCGGCAAGGACTCTCTGTCGATGACCCAGAAATACGGAGCCGACAAAGTATTCGCNCCCGGAACNGTGATTATCTCAGCAGCCGGNGAAACTAACGATGTCCGCCGGACGCTCACCCCGGTCGCNCAAAAGCGTAAGAACTCNGAATTCTANTANATCGACTTTTCGTCAGATGCTCTGAGACTCGGAGGTTCCGCTCTCGCCCAGAGCCTTAACCGCATTGGTTCTGACGCNCCGACTGTAAAGGATGCCGCACAGTTCAAGAAAACGTTCAACGCGGTTCAGAAGCTCGTCAGCGATAAGAAGCTCCTCGCCGCTCACGACGTTTCAGCCGGTGGCCTCATCACCACACTCCTTGAAATGGTGTTCCCGAATGCCGACGGAGGTCTCGACATTTCAACCGAGGGCTTTGTCGAAGCAGGGGAGACCGACCTTGTGAAAATCCTCTTCGCAGAGAATCCGGCCCTTGTCATCCAGGTTGAAGATAGCAAGCGCGCATACGTTGAAAAAGTGCTTGCCGCCGCCGGAACCCGTTTCTGGATTTTGGGTCGTCCCGCGCAGGAACGCGTGCTGATGCTCGAACACAAAGGCGCTGAGCGTCTACTCGGCATCGACAATCTGCGCGATGTCTGGTTCAAGCCTTCGTATCTTCTCGACACATTGCAAAGCGGAGCGGAATGCGCCCGCATGCGTTTCGAGAATTACAGCCGTCAGCCGCTGCGAGTAGCCATACCTTCGACATTCAACGGNTCGCTCGCGTCNCGCAGCCTGAGCTACACCCACCCNGAGAAGACCGGGGTCCGTGCNGCCATAATCCGCGAAAAGGGCGTAAACGGCGACCGCGAAATGGCATACACGTTGTACCTCGCCGGCTTCGATGTCAAGGACGTGCATATGACCGACCTTATGAGTGGTCGCGAAACGCTCGATGATGTCAATATGATAGTGTTCTGCGGTGGCTTCTCGAACTCCGATGTGCTTGGTTCGGCAAAAGGCTGGGCGTCAGGCTTCCGTTGGAACGAAACCGCAAAAGCCGCTCTTCGCCGTTTCTACAACCGAAAAGACACTCTATCGCTGGGTATTTGCAACGGCTGTCAGCTCATGATCGAGCTTGGCCTGATTTCCCCNGAAACGTCGTTCCTCGCGGATGATGTTGTCGAATCATCCAAGAAGCCCCGTATGGAGCACAACATAAGCCACAAGTTTGAATCGCAGTTCGTAGGGCTGACTATTCCTGAGAATAACTCTGTAATGCTCCGCACTCTTGCGGGCATGAAGCTCGGAGTTTGGGTAGCTCATGGCGAGGGCAAATTTAATCTGCCAGGTTCTTTGAAGGACTATAACGTGGTTGCGAAATACAACTATGCGGCCTATCCTGCNAATCCCAATGGATCGCGAGGTGCCGTGGCCGCTGTCGCTTCAGCCGATGGTCGCCACCTGGCCATGATGCCGCACCCAGAGCGCGCCATCTTCCCGTGGCAGTGCGCCTATTATCCCGCGGGCCGTCGAAACGACGATGCCACACCCTGGCTCGACGCGTTTGTGAACGCCCGCAAATGGGTTGAAGCTAATCGTAAATAATCTCCGTTAGTTGACGAAACAATTATTCTCAGAGCGCTGTGTCGGTAGCGAAAAGCCGACGCAGCGCTCTCTTTTTGCCCCGAACAGATTCTTTATTCAATTTGCATAAAAGTGCTGAAATTGGCTTTTTTAGGCTATTTTTAGCGGAATTATCCAAATAATTGCTAACTTTGTAGCGAATTTGTTCTTTAAAATATGGTTTGTTACGCTTGTCAACCATATTTTGCACAATTGATAATAAACTTAAANCATTCCTAATAGCTTAACTTATGAGTTTAAACATCATTGTTCTTGCAAAGCAGGTGCCCGACACCCGCAACGTAGGAAAAGATGCTATGAAAGAGGATGGAACCATCAACCGCGCCGCGCTTCCGGCAATTTTCAACCCGGAAGACCTCAACGCGCTTGAACAGGCTCTCCGACTGAAAGAGAAACATCCGGGCTCGAAGGTGACNATGCTTNCCATGGGCCTCCCCCGTGCTGCCGAAGTGGTTCGCGAAGGCATGTTCCGCGGCGCTGATGGCGGCANCGTTCTGACAGACCGCGCTCTCGGCGGCGCCGACACCCTCGCAACCTCTTATTCGCTTGCCCAGGCAGTGAAGAAAATCGGCGATTTTGACGTCGTTTTCTGTGGTCGTCAGGCAATCGACGGCGACACAGCCCAGGTTGGTCCCCAGATTGCTGAAAAGCTCGGGATTCCCCAGGTCACATACGCCGAGGATGTACTTGACCTTTCCGATGGCCATATCACCGTGAAGCGTCGCCTTGAATCGGGTGTTGAAACTGTNAAGGCNCCGCTTCCCTGCGTGGTTACAGTCAATGGTTCAGCCGCCGAGTGCCGTCCGCGCAATGCGAAACGAGTGATGAAATACAAGCGTGCGGTTTCTCCCTCCGAACGTGCGGCTCTTGCCCCCGAGCAGGCAGCTCTCGTTGATGGCCGCGACGACCTCGAAATCAAAGAGTGGGGTGCCGCGTTTGTAGAGGCCGACCCCTCGCAGATTGGTATGGCCGGCTCGCCGACAAAGGTGAAATCGATTGAAAACGTTGTCTTCACCGCCAAGGAGAGCCTCTGCCTCAATGGTACCGACGACAATCAGATCGAGGAACTCGTTAAGGAACTTATTAAAAATCACACAATCGGTTAACGTTGCATTATGGACCAGAACAATCTTATCGTATATTGCGAGTTCGAGGATGGCAAAGTGGCCGATGTGAGCCTCGAACTGCTCACCAAGGGGCGCCAGCTTGCCACTGAACTCGGCGTTAAGCTCGAAGCCCTCGTCATTGGTGACAACCTCGACGGTGTTGAGAACCAGCTCTTCCCCTACGGCGCCGATGTCGTGTATAAAGTTGCCGACAAGCGCCTTTACCCCTATACCTCAAACCCCCACGCGTCGGTGCTCATCAACCTTTTCAAGGAGATTAAGCCCCAGATTTGCCTCATGGGCGCTTCGTGCATCGGCCGCGACCTTGGCCCTCGCGTTTCTTCAGCGCTTCACAGCGGTCTGACCGCCGACTGCACATCGCTCGTGATCGGCGACTACAAGGATGTCAAAACCGGCAAGGAATACGAGAACCTTCTTTACCAAATCCGCCCGGCATTCGGCGGCAACATCGTTGCTACGATTGTCAACCCCGACTGCCGTCCGCAGATGGCAACCGTGCGCGAAGGCGTGATGAAGAAAGAAGTTTTCAACCCCGACCATAAAGGCGAGGTTGTGAACCTCGACGCGTCAAAATATGTCGACGATGCTGATTTCGCGGTAGAAATCATCGACCGTCATATTGAGAAATCGAAAATCAACATCAAGAATTCGCCCATCATCGTCGCCGGTGGCTACGGCATCGGTTCGAAAGAGGGCTTTGAGCTCGTTCACGAGCTGGCCAATGTTCTTGGCGGCGAAGTAGGCGCTACCCGTGCGGCTGTCGACGCCGGTTTCACCGAGCATGCCCGTCAGATTGGTCAGACAGGTGTGACAGTGCGCCCGAAGCTTTATATCGCTTGCGGCATCTCCGGCCAGATCCAGCATATTGCCGGCATGCAGGATAGCTCCATCATCATCTCAATCAACCCCGACGAAAACGCTCCTATCAACGCGATTGCCGACTACGTCATCACGGGTAACTACGAGGATGTGCTTCCTAAGCTCATCAAGTACTACAAGAAGAACTCTAAATAAGAAGCCATGGCTAACTTCTATACAGATAACCCCGACTTGAAGCTGCACCTGCAGCACCCCCTGATGCGCAAAATCGTCGCGCTGAAGGAACGGGACTTTTCCGATGCGTCGAAATATGACTACGCTCCCGTAGATTTCGCCGACGCTATGGACAACTACTACCGCGTGCTCGACATTGTTGGCGAGCTTTGCGGCACAACCATCGCCGACAATGCCGAAGGCGTCGACCACGAAGGCCCCTCAGTGGCCAATGGCCGTGTCACCTACGCATCTGGCACACAGGAAAATCTCGAGGCTTGCCGCAAGGCCGGCCTGATGGGAATGGCAATGCCCCGTCGTTTTGGCGGCCTCAATTTCCCCATCACCCCCTATATCATGGCCGCAGACATTGTTTCGCGTGCCGACACTGGTTTTGAAAACCTTTGGGGTCTGCAGGACTGCGCTGAAACCCTCTATGAGTTTGGCTCTGAGGACCAGCGCGAGCGCTTCATTCCCCGCGTTTGTGCCGGTGAAACCATGTCGATGGACCTCACCGAGCCCGATGCCGGATCTGACCTCCAGGCTGTGATGCTTAAGGCTACCGAACAGCCCGATGGCACCTATCTGCTCAACGGCGTTAAGCGCTTCATCACCAACGGTGATGCCGATATTCATCTCGTGCTCGCTCGTTCTGAAGACGGCACTAAGGATGGCCGCGGTCTGTCGATGTTCATCTACGACAAGCGCCAGGGCGGCGTGAATGTGCGTCGTATCGAGAACAAGCTTGGCATCAAGGGCTCGCCCACATGCGAACTGGTTTATAAAAATGCGAAAGCTGAACTTTGCGGTTCGCGTCGCATGGGCCTCATCAAATATGTGATGGCTCTTATGAATGGCGCGCGTCTCGGCATCGCAGCCCAGAGCGTTGGTGTAAGCGAAATCGCTTATCGCGAGGCCGAAGCCTATGCCAAGGATCGCAAGCAGTTTGGCAAAGCTATTATCGAATTCCCCGCAGTGCGTGAAATTCTCTCGGTGATGAAAGCCAAACTCGACGCTTCGCGTTGCCTTCTCTATGAGACAGCACGATATGTGGACCTTTACAAGGCTTACGAGGATATTGCCCGCGAACGTTCGCTCACAGCCGACGAGCGCAAGGAGATGAAGCTCTACAACAAACTTGCCGATGCTTGCACCCCGCTCGCAAAGGGCCTCTCAAGCGAATACTGCAACCAGAACGCCTACGACTGCATCCAGATTCATGGTGGTTCAGGCTTCATGAAGGACTACGCTTGCGAACGCATTTATCGCGATGCCCGCATCACTTCGATTTACGAGGGTACGACCCAGTTGCAGGTTGTGGCAGCAATCCGCCACGTCTTCACCGGCACTTATCTGCAGCTTATCGAGCAGTGCGCCGCGATGCCCGTGTGCGATTGCCTCGCTCCGCAGAAAGCTATGCTCGACAAGATGACTGAAACCTACAAGGAAGTAGTTGCCAAGGTNNACGAAATCAATGAACCCGCCTACACCGACTTTATGGCACGTCACCTTGTGGAAATCGCTGGAAATGTGTTCATGGGCTATCTGCTGGTAACCGACGCTTCGCGCAATGCAGCTTCGGAAGATGCCGTGGTTAAGGCTGCTGCCGAAAGCCTTGCCAAGAGCGCCCGCGTTTACTGCAACCTCGCCCANGCNGAGGTCGCTCGCCACGCCACTTTCATCAANACCGTNACTCCGGCCGACATGGAAGCCTANCAGCAGGCATAACCAGCATCTAACAAAGGCTTACGAATAAGCCATTGCAACATACCAAAATTGCCGCGGAACAATGAGCTCCGCGGCAATTTTTTGTAATTATTCNTGAGNTTGATTAGAGAATGACCTTAGTNACAGAGTTGGCCGATTTAGCGACATAAAATCCTTGCGGAAGGCTTTCGAGATTTACGATAGTCGCATTCGTTGCATTAATCAATTTGCCGGCAGAGTCGTAAATTGTCACTGTTTCGCCACTTGGGTTGGACAACGAACGGCCTTCGAGGGTGAGGGTGGGCGAGACGCGCGGCGTGTCGAGGGCGGTATAAATAAGGTCGGTTTCCGTAATCACTCTATGCTTTGCGAGTTTAACGCCGGGAGCGTATGTGAAGAAGGCGGTTTCGTTATAGAAATTGTTATCGCGCGAAGGAGCAGGGCTTTGAGGGCCTTCAATCACGATTTGTCTTAGACNCAGCTCATAAANCTGTTCCACATTCTCGGAACTTNCCACGTTGATTCGCGCTATGTGNTCCATATTGTCGAACGACGAAAAATCGTCCCATTTCACCACATTATAAACAACGTTGCCCTTATATGAGTGGGCGTAAACGAGAAAAGTGTGCCCGTTGTGTTTCACTGCGTGGAGTCCGAAAGCATCAGGTTCGGATTTTGTGGACGTTTTTGGCAGTGTATTTTCATCAGTCCAGTTCTCAACAATTTCAAAATCACCGGAATTATAGGTTAGAAGCATTATGGGATTCTCTTCATCGAGATCAGAGACAAGGATATTGTTTTCATCGAGTTGACAGATGTCGACAACTGTGGGTTCGCTGGTGCTGTGCTGATACACATACGGGGCTAAATTCGCGGTGAAAACGCCATCGTTCCCTGAAATAGTGAGAGGGCGGATATCGCACGCCGAACCATTTGAGGTGGCTAAAAGAGTTGTCAGGGTGAANGTGCCGTCAACATCGCCGTCCATGGCGACTTTAGCAAACGAAAGATTGGTAGCGTTCATATTGATTTTTTCGCTCAAAGCAATCTTTCTTGAGGCGGTAACGCTGTTGGTTTCAAAATCGTAAATAACGATGAAGAGTTCGCCTTGCTTCGAGGTTTGCGCGCTTTGCAACCCAAAAACGAATATAAANTTGCCATTTTCGTCAATCGCCATCGCGTGGCGACANAGGCTGCGCCCATTAAAAACGCCTAAATCGCTGAAAGGAAGCACATGTTGGATTGGATTATCCGTGGGGTCCGCGGCATTGTAACGACGCATAACGGGATTGGAGTTGTATACGTCCAGATATGTGTATATATACCCTCCGTGGTATAGCAGATTGTGGCCGTTTTCATTAGCATCGTTTTGATCCTGTTCAACCTCCCANTCGGTTGTAAATTTTGTCATCAANGTNAGGTCCGAGTCGATTTTCAGNCGTTCNATTTCGGTGATATTATTCGAAAAGTCAATTTCAGGGATAGCGTCGTTTTGGCTAAAAGCGCTGAATTGTGGGCTGACTGATAGTATTAGCGCGGATATTAAAGAGTGGTTAATTATTGAATTCATAATGATTGATGATGATTTCGTTATTTTGCCGAAATTACACTAATAATCAACAATATCAAAATAATTAAATGAAAAAATGACCCACAAACATTCATTAAAAAGCGCTTGATTTTTGCAAAGCATTAAAAGATAAGGCGCTATGGCGAAATATCTTGTTTCGCCATAGCGCCTGTTATATAAGGGAGAATGAATTATTCTTATATGAGGTCGGTAATCGTTGCGGCAATCTGGTCAGGGGATAGCCCGCACGAGCGTTCAAGTTCTTCGGGATTATATTGGTCGGCAAATTTCTTCGGCAGGCCAAAATTAAGTACTTTCATTTGTGACGAACCGAGCGCGGAGGCCACGCGTTGACCGAAGCCGCCCTCGACCGAACCATCTTCAATTGTTACCACAAGTTCATGGTCAGGTTCGAGAGAAGAAAGTAGTTTTGAGTCAACACCCGAAACGAAGCGCGGATTGATGAGGGTGGCGTGTATGCCTTCCTTTTCAAGCANGTCGGCAACCTGACGTCCTTTGACGAAGTAGTCGCCGGCAGCAATGATGGCAACTCGCGAGCCCTCGCGCTCAACNTTGAATTTGAGCTCGGAATAGTCTGTGTCGACTTCGCCATCGGCGTGCTCTACGGAATAGGTCGGTTGACGGATGGCCACTTTGAATGTGTCTTGGGAGAAACTCCAGCGAAGCATTGCCTCGTATTCCTCTAAGTTGGTTGGAGCAAGGTACACAATGTCGGGTATNGATGTGANCATNGGNATATCCCAAAATCCNANGTGCGTAATGTCGGGAATNCCTNTTATNCCNCTTGAAAGNACGACCAATGTCGCAGGAGAGTCGTTCATAGCCCAGTCTTCCTGGAGTTGGTCGTAGGCTCTTTGGAGGAAAGAAGCAACTATGCCATAGACAACTTTGGCTCCACCCTTGGCAGCGCCCGCCATTACGGAAACTCCNGTTTGTTCAGCAATGGCCACATCAATGTAGTTTGAGCCCAATGCCTTTCGCTCATCAGGCCCGAGACCGAAAGCNCCNGGGGTGGCCGACGATATAACCAGCATTTCGGGGTGCTTNGCCGCATTCTCCATAATGAAGTCGCGNAGGGTTTTCTCGTAGCTNGGNCCGTTGTAAANATGAAGCGGTTTGCCGCTTTCNATGTCGAAAGGCATCATCCAGTGGAACTCTTCGCNAAATTCCTCCGCCGGAACATAGCCTTCGCCTTTTTGGGTGTTGATGTGTACGACTACCGGGTGGTCGGCATCTTTTACCCGACGCATAGTGTCGATGAGCGTTTCAAGGTTGTTTCCCTCGGCCACATAGACATAATCCCATCCGAAGGCGCGGAAAATGTTGTTGGCCGCGGTTCCATTTGTCTCGCGAAGTTCTTGCAGGTG